>ENA-OQLB01000772-OQLB01000772.1-human-gut-metagenome-genome-assembly--contig:-NODE-772-length-16415-cov-4.826621_pt1 | contig 16415 bp, 17 predicted proteins | sample MGYA00242656_ERZ504813 | MGnify/ENA primary metagenome ERZ504813 (study PRJEB26092, sample SAMD00036388) | human gut metagenome | host: Homo sapiens | study: EMG produced TPA metagenomics assembly of... | reverse complement strand
GTTATCATAAATATCTTGTTTCAATTATTCAATGCCCAAAATACAAAAAAAGACAGAAACTGCCGTCAAGAAAATGAAGAAAAAACTTACCTTTGAAGCATAAAATACGGACGATTATGGAAACTGATGAATTTTTCACTATCAAAGAGAAAGATTTACTCTTCTCGCTCTACCGCAAACTGTTGCAACTTTCCGGAGAAACCCTCCAGAAGGGGGACTGCAAAAAGCTGAAAACACATCTTGTCAATACTATACAGAACAACCGTATCCAGCGTGATATATTCGGTTTGAATCCCGTCATCAAAGATATGCAGACGGCTGTCATTGTAGCGGAAGAAATCGGAATGAAGCGTGCTTCTATCCTGGGGCTCATGCTGCACGACTCCGTGCGCTGCGGCACTTGCACCGCTTTGGAAGTGGAGCAAATCTATGGCGAGGATGTGGCAGGCATCATCCGGGGATTGATACGTGTAAACGAACTTTATTCCAAAAGCCCTACCATCGAGTCCGAGAATTTCCGCAACTTGTTGCTGACTTTCGCCGAAGACATGCGTGTCATTCTCATCATGATTGCCGACCGCGTAAACATCATGCGGCAGATAAAGGATTGCAAGAACGATGAAGCCCGTCGGCAGGTAGCCAACGAAGCGGCTTATCTCTATGCGCCCCTTGCCCATAAGCTGGGTCTGTACAAATTGAAGTCGGAACTGGAAGACCTCTCATTGAAATACACAGAAAAGGACGTTTACTACCATATCAAGGAAAAACTGAATGAGACCAAGGCATCGCGTGACAAGTACATTGCCGCCTTCATTGCACCGGTACAGAAGAAGCTCGAAGAAGCCGGACTGAAGTTCCATATCAAAGGACGCACCAAGTCCATCCACTCCATCTACCAGAAAATGAAGAAGCAGAAATGCCCCTTCGAAGGCGTGTATGACCTGTTCGCCATCCGCGTCATCCTGGACTCTTGCCTGGAAAAGGAGAAACTGGAATGTTGGCAGGCCTACTCCATCGTAACAGATATGTACCAGCCTAACCCGAAAAGGCTACGCGACTGGCTGTCCGTACCTAAAAGCAACGGATATGAATCACTGCACATCACCGTGATGGGCCCCGAAGGCAAATGGTGGAAGTACAAATACGTACCGAACGCATGGATGATATTGCCGAACGAGGCCTGGCCGCCCATTGGCGATACAAAGGAGTGAAAGGTGAATCTGGTCTTGACGAATGGCTGACTTCCGTACGCGAAGCCTTAGAGAGCTCGGACAGCAACGGACTGGAAACGATGGACCAGTTCAAACTGGATTTGTACGAAGACGAGGTATTTGTATTTACTCCCAAAGGTGATTTGTTCAAACTTGCCAAAGGCTCCACCGTGCTCGATTTTGCGTTCCACATCCATAGCAAACTGGGCTGCAAATGTATCGGTGCAAAAGTGAACGGCAAGAATGTACAGCTGAAGCAAATGCTGCATAGCGGTGACCAGGTGGAGATAATGACATCGAATACGCAGACGCCCAAGCAGGACTGGCTGAACATCGTAACCACCTCCAAGGCACGCACCAAAATACGCCAGGCATTGAAGGAAATGGCTGCACGCCAGCACGCCTTCGCTAAGGAAACCCTGGAACGCAAGTTCAAGAACCGGAAGATAGAGTATGATGAAGGAACCATGATGCGCCTCATCAAGCGCCTCGGTTTCAAGATAGTGACCGACTTCTATCAAGCCATAGCCGATGAAGAACTGGATGTCAACGAGATTATAGACAAATACCAGGAACAGCAAAGACGGGAAAATGATACGCGCGACGATATTGTCTACCGCAGTGCTGAAGGCTATAACCTTCAACAAGGCATACCGGAAGAGATAGGTACCAAAGAAGATGTACTGGTCATTGATCAAAATCTGAAAGGATTGGATTTCAAGTTGGCACGCTGCTGCAATCCCATCTATGGAGATGATGTATTCGGCTTTGTCAGTGTGACGGGAGGTATCAAGATACACCGTTGCGATTGTCCCAATGCCAGTGATTTGCACTCACGTTTCGGCTACCGTATCGTGAAGGCACGCTGGGCCGGAAAGTCACAAGGTACACAGTACCCCATCACCCTGCGCGTAGTTGGACACGATGACATCGGCATCGTGACCAACATCACTTCCATCATTTCCAAAGAAACGGGCATTACTTTGAGAAGCATCGGCATTGACTCGCATGACGGGCTGTTCTCCGGAACACTGACCATCATGGTGAGCGATACGGGACATCTGGAAGCGCTCGTCAAGAAACTGAGAACAGTAAAGGGAGTGAAACAGGTTTCAAGGAATTAAGCAACAACTATAATCCATGAAGTACGACTTTAAAAAGCAGTTGCGCAGTTTCGGATATGCTTGGAAAGGTATCCGGTGTTGCATAGGAAAAGAACAGAACCTGAGCTTCCATCTGATAGTTACGGCTGTGGTAGTCATTGCAGGATTCGTTTTAGGCATTACCCGCATGGAGTGGATGATAATCATTCTCTGCATCGGAGTGGTGATAGCAGCCGAACTGTTCAATACCGCCATTGAGAAGCTGGTCGACCTGGTGTCTCCCCAACAGCATCCCGTGGCAGGGCAAGTAAAAGACATAGCCGCCGGAGCAGTACTGGTATGTGCTGCAACGGCGGCCATTATAGGATTGATTGTATTTATCCCTTACCTCACCCGCTTCTTCTTATAATAAGGATAGGTCAGAAGTACAAAGAAAAATACGGCAAGCATAGCAGCAACAGACGCCACATGGTATATCTGCGCTTTGTCCATCAGGTGGCAAGCCACAGCCATGCCCACCAGCAGCCCTGCCTCCATGAACAAATGGCAAGTGGTGTTTGCCGTTCCACGCTGGCAATGGTGCGACAGCTTGACGAACATCTTCATGAACGGGACTGTAATGAACACCAATACAGCCAATGCCGCCAATGACCAGTAATCGCCCACAAACATCAGTGGCAGCAACGCTCCCGGTACAAAAGCAATCAACTGCATATTGATGGCAGGTACCCATGCACGCGGCAATAAGAAGCGGTCCATATTGCACAACGACACGCCTATCGGAGCACGGAAAGCCACATATACCTCGATGCGAAAAATATGCTAGCCAGTCCGGCCGCTACGGACAGATAGGTCACCATACGGAAACCATACATCTTATACATTCCAATGCCCAACACAACACCCACCAGCATGCCCAAGCGTGCAGCCCATGCATATACCATGTTTCCTGCGCTGCGGCGCGCGGAAGTCGTTATGTCGATGGCCACCGTAATGCCCGCTGTGGTTGCCAGCCCGAAACATGCTCCCTGCACAGCGGCAAGCAGCAGAAATTTCGTATAACCATCCACAAAGGCATATCCCAGAACAGCCGCCAGCATAATGAGTGCGGAGTAAAGGAGCACGTGTTTCCTTTTATATTCATCGACCAGATAGGCATGGAAAGGACCGACAGCAAACATGGCCACCGCAAAGACCAGAAACATGCTGCCCGCCTGCCCGACGGAAACACCCAACTGCTCTCCCATCACAAAAGGAAGCAAAGGGAAAAGCATATAGACGGATATGAACAGCAACAGATTTGCCGTACACATCCGCCAAAAATTGAGTGTCATGAGTTTGTTAGTACTGTTCTTTCTCATTCGGGAAATCTAAATTCTTCACATCGGAAACATAACGGCTGATGGCATCCGTCATCACTGTATGCAGGTCGGCATAGCGACGCAGGAAACGGGGACGAAAACCGTTATTCATACCCAGCATATCCTGAACCACCAACACCTGGCCGTCCACATCGCCACCGGCACCGATGCCTATAACGGGTATAGTCAGCTCGCTTGCCACGCGGGCAGCCAATGCGGCAGGAATCTTCTCCAATACCAGTCCGAAGCATCCGGCTTCTTCCAGCAAATGCGCATCGCGTACCAGTTTCTCGGCTTCGGCATCATCCTTGGCACGGACCGTATATGTTCCATACTTGTTGATGGATTGGGGCATCAGTCCGAGATGTCCCATGATGGGAATACCGGCGCTGAGGATACGCTTCACCGTACCGATGATTTCCTCGCCTCCCTCCAGTTTGAGGCGTCGGCATGGCTTTCTTTCATAATACGGATAGCGGAAGCAATCCCTCCAGTTCGTTGCCTGATAAGAGCCGAAAGGCATGTCGACAATGACCATGGCACGCTTCACACCTCGAACCACGGATTTGCCATGATAAATCATCTGGTCGAGCGTGATGGGAAGCGTGGTGACATTGCCTGCCATTACATTGGAAGCGGAATCTCCCACCAGAATCACGTCTACCCCGGCACCGTCCACAATCTGCGCCATAGTATAGTCGTATGATGTCAACATTGATATTTTTTCGCCTCTCTGTTTCATTTCGATAAGGCGATGTGTAGTCACTTTACGAGTGTCGTCTGAAATATAACCCATGATAGTATTTACAATTTGGCAATTTACAATTTACAATTACTCAATTTAATTTTCGGCGCAAAGGTAATCCTTTTTCTGATTACTTGTACAATTGAGTTAATTTATCGTAAGTGAATCCCTGAAAGTCATCCAATACATAATGACACAACGGAGCTATGTCTTCACGGGAATTGGTGGTTGCCAACCCTATAACGGTAGCTCCTGAAGCCATGCCGGCTTTCAGCCCGTTGAAGGAATCCTCGAATACATATGTGGTGTCGGGAGTTGTGCCGAAAACCTCCATACCCAACAGAAAACAATCCGGTGCAGGCTTGGAAGCCGTAAACATCTCGGCCGTAAGGATACGGTCGAAAAGAGTCTTTATTTCGGGATGAACCCGATAGACAGCTGCCATCTTCGCTTCGTTGGAGCTGGTCACTACGGCAGTCTTCACCCCATTCCGGTGTAGGTCGGCAATGAAGTCAAGCACTCCGGAATAAAGTCGAATGACATTTCCTGTTCAAAGCGGTTCAGCCGTTCGGTAATTTCGGCCTGTTCCTTCGCCATGCCCGGAAAAAAGGTATCATAAATATAGACCAGCGTCTGGCCCTTCACCCTGCCTTCAATATCATCCATACCCAAATACTGCTTTCCCATTTCATGCCAGAAGTGACTGTACTGTGTTTCCGTGTCTACCACCACGCCGTCAAAATCAAAAAGTACGGCGGTTGCTTTTGTTGTGTCCATAAACTTCTTTTACCTAATCTGTTAATACCAAAACATTATAGTGTACAAAGGTGGGAATAATCTGCGAATCAAACAAATATTTCTTACCTTTGTGCTCCTTAATTGACTCATATCAAATGAACAACGCGCATATATTAGGAACCGAACGTATTGGCAAACTGCTTGTGCAGTACTCCATTCCGGCCATTATAGGCATGACGATTACTTCGTTGTACAACATCATCGACAGCATTTTCATCGGTCATGGCGTAGGTCCTATGGGCATTGCCGGACTCGCCATTACTTTCCCTCTGATGAATCTGGTCGTGGCTTTCTGTACGATGGTATCGGCAGGCGGTTCCACCATTTCGTCCATCCGTCTGGGGCAGAAAGACCTGGACGGAGCAACGGAAGTATTGGGAAACACACTGATGTTCTGCCTGGTCAACGCATTCATATTCGGCAGTGTTTCATTCATCTTTCTGGATGATATTCTGCGCTTCTTCGGTGCCAGCAATGATACGTTGCCATATGCCCGCGACTTTATGCAGGTGATATTACTGGGTACCCCCGTCACTTATACCATGATTGGCCTAAACAATATCATGCGTGCCACGGGATATCCCAAGAAAGCAATGCTCACGTCTATGGTAACGGTAGTCTGCAACATAATCCTCGCTCCCATTTTCATCTTCCAATTTGACTGGGGAATACGGGGAGCTGCAACGGCAACGGTCATCTCGCAGTTCATCGGCATGGTGTGGGTAGTGAGCCATTTCCTGCAAAAGACAAGTGTGGTACGTCTGCAACGGGGGTTCTGGAAGATGAAGAAACGCATCATCAGCAGTATATTATCCATCGGTATGTCACCGTTCCTGATGAACGTCACGGCATGTGTCATTGTGATTATCGTAAACAACAGCTTCAACAGTACGGAGGAGATATGGCCATCGGGCATATGGCATTATCAACCGACTGCTGGTACTCTATGTAATGATTGTATTGGGGCTGACGATGGGAATGCAACCGATTGTAGGCTATAACTTCGGTGCGCAAAAGCACGACCGTGTGAAGGCTACCCTGCGCCTGACCATCATTGCCGGAGTATGTATCACCAGTACCGGCTTCCTTATCTGCGAATTGTTCCCCCATGCCATATCTGCCATCTTTACCAGTGATGAAGAGTTGATAGATATTGCTTCCAGAGGCGTACGCATTGCCGTAGCCATATTCCCGCTGGTAGGTGCACAGATTGTCATCGGCAATTTCTTCCAAAGCATCGGGAAGGCGAAAATCAGTATCTTCTTGTCGCTGACACGCCAATTACTGTATCTGTTGCCGGGACTACTGATATTCCCGCATTACTTTGGGCTGGACGGCATCTGGATATGTATGCCGGTATCGGACTTCTTTGCTTTTGTAACGGCAGCGGTGGCATTGTGGATATATGTAAAAAGATTACCCACAGGAATTACCGAAAAAGCGAGGTGAAAGTGATTTATTCTACTGCAAATATTGCATTTTATGTTATAACAAACAAATTGTTCGAAAATATATCATTCATTCAGCCCAAACACATCATCTATTCGCCCCAAACAGATGGTCTGTCTACCCCAAACGCATGATGTATGTTGCGGCAACTTTATTCGCTCTTGATGCTCTTTACCGGATTTTCATTGGCAATGCACCATGCCTTCAATACCACGGTAGCAACGATAAACAACAGCAACAGACAACCTACAAGAATATATCCGCCTATAGGGAATGGCACAACATCAGAGAACTGGCTCGCCCAAAGCTTTCCGGCCCGGCATGCTCCCCCAATACCTATGGCGACAGACGGAATGGCCAGCCAAAGCACATCTCTTGACAATAACAGCAAAATACTTTCCGTCTCCGCTCCATTCACTTTACGAATGGCAATCTCTTTTGAACGCAGGCGGATTTCATCATTCACATAGCCTATCAGTCCCATCAGAATGATAAAGAGTATGGTCAATGAAACCAGCAGGGTGACATCACGAAATACCCGTACAGACTCGGCATAACTGCGCATTTCCTGCTCCACCGAACGGAATACGAGGCTTTTCTGAGGATAAATCCGATGCATCTCTTCATTGAGGCGGGCGAGATTTTCATCCAATGGCTCTTTGAGGCGAACATGCAGGGTGGCAGCTGTCTTCCCCGTCCATTCCACCATCACCGGCAAATTATCGTTGGGCATATCGGCAAAACTGAAACTGTCTAACAGCCCGACAACAGTGCCATAATCATTCACCCGCTTGCCTATGGGGCTGTCTGTCCAATTCATCTTCTCACAAAAGACACTGTTGACAAGCAACTGACCTTCTCCCGTCAAGTTATGCCCCTCTTTCAGTCTCAGACCAATGAAAGGAAGAAAATCACTGTCGAACCAGGTATTACGAGGATAGAAAAGCTCGTTACCCTGATTGTCAAGAATTGGCTGGTTAGAACCGAACCACAATATAGGGCGTTCTGCCGAAGCAACCCCTTCCACATAAGGCAAACTGCCGACAAGACTACGCAGCTATTGCCATCCACTTCCCGCTGGGTGGTATATGCCACACGTTCAGGACGCCAACCACGGTCACGCGTCGTTACATAACTGTACTGTGAAACGACCATCAGCATCATCCCCAGAATGAATGCCGCTCCGATGAACTGAACAAAAAGCAGTACCCGTTTCCAGCCGCGGCGTCCGGAAGAGTAGCGGCGGAACACTTGTGTCACCGGAATACGAGCGAAAAGCATGGCAGGCAGGCAACCACCTAAAATAAACAGTAACAGTATCACCGACAATGGTGCCAAAGATTCTGCCAGTCAAAAAGAGCACTGAGAGGTACAGCTGCCAATTCTTCCATTTTTTCGTGGAAAATATACACCAACAGTCCAATGAGCAGCAAGGCAAGCCCTACTACTATAGCAGTCTCTACCATGAACATGGAAAAGATGCTACTTCCCGAAGCACCGCTGCATTTGTGTACACCGATGGCCTTAGCACGCTGTGTCAGCGAAGCCACGGAAACGAGTACATAATTCAATGCGGTCGTAAAAAGCAGCACGATACCCAGGAAGAACATAATCCAAATCATCTTCCATACTTGAGGAGTCTCGATATGCAGATTATGGATAGGGACAATACGTACGCTCAATTCTAAACCACTTTCCGGTGGAATATGACGGGCAATAGCTATGGACATACGCTTATTCAGCCAATCAGCATCCTGCGGGCTGCGCAGCCTGAGATAACCGTCGTAGTTTCCACCGCTTTGCCAACCTAGGTTCCACTTCAGATGCCGCCCTATAGTAGGAAAGGAAATGATTGCCTCTGGACGCCTCTCCAAAGAAGTGTTCAACGGAATATCGGCAAAGATACCCTTCACGAGCAGTGTAGTCTGATATCCCCCAAAATCATAACGCAGTGTTTTCCCTATCGGATTTTCGTCACCGAAGGCCTCCTTTGCTGACTTGGCAGAAAGGAATACGACATCCGGACCCGCCAAATCCTGTGGATTGCCTTCTATCATCTCCAAACCGAGTACAGAAAAATAAAGTGTATCTGCCATCACCGTGGACATATCTAATTGGCGCTCACCCAACTGGAAACTATTATCAAAAAGAGAACAGCTCACTGTGCTACTTTCCACTTGTTCCGGAAACTCTTCGGCAATGGCAGCCGGAATCGGAATGATGGTAAAGCGACTTTCGTTACCTTCCAACACTCCATTTTTCAACCAACCCGTCTTCACAATATAAAGGTTATCCGAATCATGATAAAAGTTATCAAAACTCAACTCGAATGCAATCCGTGCAAATAGAAATACAGACATCAGCAGTCCCAATGCCAAAGATACAATCTTAATGGCATTGGAACCTTGCTTGTGCAACAAGCTTTGTAATGTATAATAAATGTGCCGCCTCATAATTTCCTGAAGTTATTCTTTATTCACTCTTAATACTGTCTACCGGATTCTCATTGGCAATCCGCCATGCCTTGAATACTACACAACCGATGATGAGCAATAGTACAATGCATGCAATAAGCAAGAATCCGCAGATACCAAAATCCACTCCCTCCACAAACTGCTCTATCCAGACACCGCCTATATACCAGGCTCCCAGCCTCCAAGAAAAACGGCCGGCAAGGATATCCAGAATATATCCTTCGAGAAAAGCCGGAGAATGGATGACGCTTCCGCACCATTCACCTTGCGGATGGCAATTTCCTTGCTGCGGCGTTGTATCTCGTCATTGATGTAGCCAATCAACCCCATTAACGTAACAAAAAGGATGGTTATGGCAGCCAGTAAAGCTGCATTACGGAAATCCGTGACGGTACTGTTCTGGTCGTCAATGACCTTTTGGAACGAGGAAAATACAATGTCACGGGTGGGAAACAGCTTCTCCATGTCTTCGTTCAAACGCTTGAGGTTATCGTCAAAAGGCTCTTTCAGACGTAATTGGATGTTTCCGGAAAATCGGTCAAGATAAGTTGCATACATAGGTTGCACCGCCACATAAGCGGCATTGGATGTGGCAAAGTCTTTCAGTACACCTACAATATTGCCCGCTATGCGATCGCCGTTGCGCACTTGCCTGCCTATCGGTTTATCTTCCCAATGCATCATTTTCAAAAATGTTTCATTGACCAATATCTGCCCAGGAGCATCCATATTCTTGCCTTCCGCAAATTCCAACTTCATAAACGGGGCATAGTCCTTGCCAAATTCCACCCAACGCATGCTCATCCACTGCCCGTTATCAGTCGTAACCCCTTCTCCACTCAATCCGTCTGTAAGAAGATTACCGCTACAAGCTCCATCTTCCACATAAGGCAAAGAAAGCATCACACTACGATTTGCATCGCTTTCCGCATCCGAGTCAAAGGATACGCCCGAAGCATAAGCCACCCGGTGGTAATCGAATCCACGTTCTTTATTGGTGATGTAATGGCTCTGCATAAGCACCAGCCCAACAAGCCGAAAATAAAAGAGGTACCGGCAAACTGCACAAACAAGAGCGGACGTTTCCAGCCTTTCTTGCCTTCGGTGTACCGGCGGAAAACCTGCGTCACCGGAATGCGGGCAAAAAGCTGCCCGGGCAACATGCCGCCTATCATAAACAAAATGACTATCACTGAAAGCGGTGCCCAAATGTTTTCCCAAGAGAAAAGACCGGCAAGACTAACGTCGAGCATGTCCTCCAACGGCTCACGGAAATTAAATAGAAGCAGCGCTACGAGCAGCAAGGAAGAAAGCATGATGACTCCGGTCTCCCATAAGAACATACCGAAAATAGTTCCCGTATTTGCCCCACTACATTTATGTACGCCTATAGCTTTGGCACGACGGTTCATGCTGAGATGGAAATAAGCACATAATTCATCGCCACAATAAAAAGTATGGCGGTTCCCAGCGTCAACAGAATCCATACCATACGCATGGTACTGATACCAAATTCCATACGGTAGTCCTTTATCGGAACCAGACTGATAAACACATCATCGCTCTTGCGCACCTGCTCGGCAAGTTTCTCTATTCGGGTGTTCACATCGTCCAATTGCACCCCCGGGCGCAGACGGACAAAGGACATATAGCTGTCTCCACCTCCCCACCCCCAGTATCCCCAATGATGCTTGAAGGAGGTAGCCAGAGACATCACGACACCACTTCCATAGAAACTGGAGTTTTCGGGAAAATCTTCAAAAATGCCCTTCACGGTCATTGGCATCTGTTTGTTATAGACACCGTCTGCCCGATGGGATTCTTATCGGCAAACATGCTGCCGGCCAGCTCCCTGCTGATGAAGACCACCTCCGGATTATTCAGCTCGCGAGGGTCTCCACTGACAACATCAATGCCCATAGTGGCAAAGAAACAAGAATCGGCCGTCATGGCATTGGTCTGGAAACGGCGTTCATTGGCAAACCAAGCCGAATTGCTCCACCATTGCTGGGTGACGGTAACACTCTCCACCTCGTCAGGCAGGTTTTCGGCAATGGTACCAGCCACCGGTCCAAGAGTTATATGCGAAGGATGATACTCGTTGTTGTAATACCATACTGTTTTGACAAGACACAAACGTTCATGGTCCTTGTAGCAGGTATCATAATTGAGCTCGAATGCCTGACGGGAAAAAATGAGGATACTGACTGCCAACCCCAGTCCCAAGGAAATAATCTTGATGAGGTTGGAGCCTTTTCCTCGTATCAGTGTCTGAAGAGTGTAATATAGTTGTCTCATGGAAGTTGTTTTAAAAGTCTGTTACAAATCCTGCGCTGCCACACTTGCCACCACACTACCGTCGAAAAGATGTATCGTGCGGTGTGCAAACGAGGCGTCGTGCTGGCTGTGGGTCACCATAATAATCGTAGTACCCTCTTTATTCAGTTCTGTCAACAGATTCATCACCTCAGCTCCGTTCTTGGAGTCCAAGTTACCGGTAGGCTCATCGGCGAGTATCAGCTTGGGATTGGTTACGACCGCACGGGCTATCGCCACACGCTGCTGCTGACCGCCGGAAAGCTGTTGCGGGAAGTGTTTGGCACGGTGGCTGATGTTCATTCTTTTCAGTATATCCTCTACCATACGCTTACGTTCACCCGCCTTTACGCCAAGATACGTAAGGGGAAGTTCCACATTCTCGTAGACGTTCAGTTCGTCTATCAGGTTGAAGCTCTGGAACACGAATCCCAGTTTCCCCTTACGTACGCGTGTACGTTCCTTTTCTTTCAAGTCCGCCACTTCCTGGCCGAGTAACTTGTAACTGCCCTCAGTAGGATTGTCCAGCAGTCCCAGAATATTCAGCAAGGTGGATTTGCCGCAACCGGACGGCCCCATAATGGCTACAAACTCTCCCTCCTTTACATCGAGGTTTACGTGATTCAATGCTACCGTCTCTACTTCCGAAGTACGGAATACTTTGCTGATGTTGTTAATCTCAATCATGATATTTAATGTTTTAATATTGTTTTATTCGCTCTTAATACTATTCACTGGATTCTCGTTCGCTATCCGCCAGGACTTCCAAAGTACGCAGGCTACGATAATCACCAAATTGGCCATCACTACCAGTACGTATACTGCCCAACTGATGGGAATAGCTCCGCGAACTGCTCCATCCATATTCCGTTGACATACCATGCTACCACCGTACCGATGACAACTGCCGGAGCCGCCACCACAAGTACATCCCTCGACAACATTTCCAAGATACCGGAAGCTCTGCGCCGTTCACTTTGCGGATGGCAATCTCCTTGCTGCGGCGGCGTACCTCGTCGGTGGTATAACCAATCAGTCCCATCAGCATGATGAAGAACATGGTCACTGCCGCCATCAAAGTGGCATTACGGAATACACGGACAGAATTATAACTATTCTCTATTCTTTTCTCATAGCCGGTAAAGTCAATGGTCTGGTCATGGAAAGCCTCGGCTACATCGTGGTTCAACTTCTGCAGATTTTCGGTAAAGGGTTCTTTCAAACGAACATGTACCGTTCCATAAAAATTCTTGTTCCCACGGGCTATGAAAGGCATCTTCTCGGTTCTGAAACTCTCTATCTGGAAATCCTTCAACTGCCCTACGACCTTGAATGTATTCCCTTCGGTATATACCGTACGGCCTACGACGTCGTCTCCCCAACGCATCATCTCGGCAAAGGTCTCGTTCACCACGACTTCCTCTTTATCGCGCGCCATACGTCCCGTCTTCATAGTCATGCCCATCAAAGCAGGAAAATCCTCGCGCATGAAATAAGAAGAACGGCAAGAGAAAAGTGCCTGCCCGCTCTCACTATGAATCATCGAACCGCTATATCCGCTAATGGGTGTGCTGTTGGCGCTGGACACCGCTTCCACGTAGGGCAATCCCTTGAAGACTGATAAGCCGCGTCACGCGTCGCTTCATTATCCCAGTAGGCATTACCTATGGCTATCTGCTTGGATTATACCCCATATCCTTTTTCAGTACATACTGATATTGCGACATCACCACACACATCAATCCACTGATGAATGCCACGCCTGCAAACTGCACAAACAGCAACGGACGCTTCCAGCCCTTTTTCCCCTCGGTATAGCGGCGGAACACCTGCGATACGGGAATACGCGCAAAGAGCCGGCCCGGCAACACGCCTCCCACTATAAACAGCAGAAGCACTACCGACAACGGTACCCAGATACGCTCCGGAGCCAACAAGGTGGAGAGCTTTACAACGACCGTGTCTTCCACAAAATCGCGGAAGTTGAGCATTATCAACGCCATCAGCAGCAATGCTGCCGCAATGATGATACCTGTTTCCAGCAAAAACATGCTGAAAACCGTGCCACCGCTCGCACCGCTGCATTTATGTACGCCTACCGACTTGGCGCGGTAGCTCAAAGAGGAAATGGAAATCAGCACATAGTTCAACGCCGCAATGAAAAGAATGGCAAAACCAAGAATGCTCATAATGACACGCATCCGCTGCACATCATCATAATTGCGGTATGTATCACGGATGGGCTGCACAAAAGCCGTGTAACCGTACTCTTTCTTATCTTCTGCCGGGCGATATTTGTCTATCATGGCATCAATACGCGCATTGACAACAGATTTGTCGGCACCGGGACGAAAACGGATAAACTCTACCCAACTGTCTCCCCCGCTCCACGAGTAGTTATTCCAGTTGCGGCTCCACAAGGTAGGCATCGAGATAACCGCTTCCGGATTGATTGTGGCGTTCTCAGGCAAATTGGCATAGATTCCCTTCACCGTCAGGTCAAACTGATGGTCATAATTAAGCGTTTTCCCTATGGGATTCTCCTCACCGAACACTTTCCTTGCAAAGCGTTCACTCAAGAAAATAATATCCTTCTGCACCAAGTCCTTTTCGGGATTCCCGTTCAGGACGTCGATGCCCATAGTACGAAAGAACAGCGAATCGGCTGCAATCTTCCTGTCATCAAGACGCACGCTTCCATTGTAAAGAGGAGCAGATACCATAGACGTGCTCAAACTTACTGCCGACTCCACCTCTTTGGGGAAATTCTCCAAAATAGCTCCTGCCACGGGACCGCAATTCCACTCCTGAGGCTCAAACTTCTCTCCTTTCACCGAGAATATCGACCATACCTGATACAAGTTATCATAATCCTTGAAGCAAGTGTCAAAACTCTGTTCATATGCCACGCGGGAGAAAAGCAGAATACTCATCGTCAATCCCAATCCCAAAGAAATGACCTTGATGATATTCGAACCACGTCCCCGCAGCAAAGTCTGAATTACATAATAGATTTGTTTCATTCCGTTTATCGTTTATTAGATATATTTTCTTGCTTTCTATATTGCAGAAAGCGTGCCAAAGAATGCACAAACCTGATTATCAGCATACATCTCATAATTAAAGAAGAAAAAAAGTGTCTAATTTTTAGACACTCCCGTCTAAAAATTAGACAGAGGCCGAATCTCTGTTCAGCCTCATAGAACAAAAAAAAGGGAAATTAGAAAAGAATCCATAAGAATGAAAACTTTACCTTTGCCCACAGTTTTCTAAAGATAGAGTATAAACGTAAAATGAAGCACCTGCACATGAAATTCCCCAAACTCTTATATCCTTCATTCCTATGCCTGCTTATAGCCGGCTGCGACATGATAGATTATCACCCTTACGATGTACACATCAGCGGTGAAACCGATGTCAATGCCCACAACATTGCCCAAATAGAGCAGAACTGCCAGAACAAGACAACAATCCGGTTCGTAACAATGGGTGATTCCCAGCGCTGGTATGACGAGACCGACGACTTTGTAAGCCACCTCAACAAGCGGGACGACATAGATTTCGTCATTCATGGCGGAGACGTCAGTGACTTCGGTGTAACAGACGAGTTCCTTTGGCAACGGGACATTATGAACAAACTCAAGATACCCTATGTGGTACTTCTCGGCAATCACGACTGCCTGGGCACGGGCGAAGAGACTTATCGTGCAATATTCGGAGACCCCAATTTCTCCTTCATTGCAGGACGGGTAAAGTTTGTCTGCCTGAATACCAACGCCATCGAATTTGACTACTCCCGCCCCATTCCCGACTTCGAGTTTCTTGCCGCACAGATACGCGACCATGAAGAGGAATTCGATAAAACCGTTGTGTCCATGCATATACGCCCGTTCTGCAACGAGTTCAACAATAATGTGGCACACGTATTCCAGCGTTACATCAAGGAATTTCCCGGACTGCAGTTCTGTACATCCGCACACGAACACCATCGCTTCGAGAAAGACCTCTTTGAAGATGGGATAATGTATTACATGAGCGACTGCATGAAGAACCGCAATTACTATATATTCACCATAACCCCCGACGGATATGAACGCGAAGTGGCATATTATTAATCACCTGGCATGCGCCGTCGTCTTCTTGTCGGTATGCTCTTTTTCTGCTTTTTCACAAGAGAGAGATACCATCTTCATCATAGAACACGATACCGTATGGATGGACCTGCAACCGGATGCCGTCATTGAAAGCCAGACCAGAGAGAACCGTTATGACCGCCGCGTACACCGCTACCGCAGGCATTGGGAGCCTTGATTCCGACGCACACCAAAATTCAGTTTGCCGGCAATATGGGGTTGCTGTCATTCGGTACCGGATGGGATTACGGCAGAAGAAACCAATGGGAAACAGACGTATTCTTCGGAGTATTGCCCAAATATGACTCCAAACGTACCAAGCTGACATTCACTGTCAAGCAGAACTACCTTCCCTGGAGCCTGCAAATAAAACAGAGCCGTTTTTCTGTAGAACCGCTGGCTTGCGGTATGTATCTGAACACGGTATTCGGCGATGAATTCTGGGTCAATGAACCGGAACGCTACCCTAAAGGATATTATGGTTTCTCCTCTAAGGTACGCATCCATGCATTCTTAGGACAGCGCATCACTTACGACATCGACCCGCAACGACGGTTCACGGCCAAAGAAATCACTTTCTTCTATGAAATAAGTACATGTGACCTATATGTAGTCAGCGCCTTCACCAACAAGTATCTGAAACCCAAGGATTATCTGAGCTTGTCATTTGGCATCAAACTGCAACTGCTATAAATTTTTTCAGTACCGCCATGAGCTCTTACTGAAGTTGCTACAAACTAATTTCTGTTTTACTTAAATCTATTCGTCCCACAATCGTTATATTATCGTCCGACAGCTGTTGAATTATCGTCCAACAGTTATCGG
>ENA-OQLB01000771-OQLB01000771.1-human-gut-metagenome-genome-assembly--contig:-NODE-771-length-16439-cov-2.373283_pt1 | contig 16439 bp, 18 predicted proteins | sample MGYA00242656_ERZ504813 | MGnify/ENA primary metagenome ERZ504813 (study PRJEB26092, sample SAMD00036388) | human gut metagenome | host: Homo sapiens | study: EMG produced TPA metagenomics assembly of... | reverse complement strand
CGGCCGCCTTGCGCGCATCCGCGATGGCGCGGGCGGTGTGGATAGCGGTTCCGGAGGGCGCATCCACCTTGGTGGGATGATGCAGCTCGATGACCTCCGCGGACTCGAAGTACGGCGCGGCGACCTTGGCGAAATAATCGGCCAGCACGGCGGAAATCGCGAAGTTGGGCGCGATGAACACGGCCTGATCGCCACGGGGAGCCTCGGCGAGCGCCGCCGTGACCTTGGCGAGTCTCTCATCGGTCCAACCGGTGGTGCCGACCACCACGTCGACCCCCCGCTTCACAAGCGCGAGCACATTGTCGAGCGAAACGGACGGCACGGTGAACTCCACCACGACATCGGTGTTCTCCGGCGTGATCCGCATCAGGTCATCACCCGCGTCGAGTGCGAAGGCGAGCTGCATGTCCTGCGCGCCGTTCACCGCATCCACCACATGAGATCCCATGCGCCCTTTGGCGCCGACCACTGAAACCCTGACCATCACACGACCTTTCCGAGCGAAACCGTCCGTAACTTTTCCAAAATTCCCTACCAATATATAGGCATGCCGGCCCATGGTCCGGCCACCTGTCCGTAAGCTGGGTCACATCCCGGCTCCGACCGGTTCGGCGCACCGTTCCACAACGCACTGATACAGCTTCATAAATTTTGGCTTTGTTAGGCCAAGGTTGACTTCTTGCCTTACATTGTGGTTACTGGGTAGCTACAATGATGGTAGGTATGAGAACGGGCAAGGTGGCGCGTATAGCCGATAGGGTCAGGAAGGAACTTGGCGAACTGACGCCACAGGAGCGCGACCACACCATCAACCGCGTGAACACGCTGCATGCGCGATTGGAGCTTTCATGTTCGGCTTCCACGGCGTGTCAACGAAATACCTGCAAGCCTATCTGGACTGGTTCCAATGGCTCGTCGCGTTCACCGACGGATTCGGCGAAACCGACGATGATGGGCTGCTCGCCCGCCAGCTCAGCAAAGGCCTGTATCGCATCCGCCGCCGTGACTACCAGCGCATGACACCACCGTACATGGATTATTGGCGGAAAGCCGCATGACATCGTGCATACGATGTACAGTCGGAACAACCGACAAGCATAGGAGGCGCATATGGCGAGCATACCCACCACGACCATGAGGATAGACCCGCAGCTCAAGGAGGAATCCAGCCGCGTGCTCGAAGACCTCGGGCTCACCCTCTCCGGCGCGGTCACGATCTTCCTGAAGGCCGTCGTCAGGGAACAGGGACTCCCGTTCGAGGTCAAGAAGGAAACATCGAATGCAGATAAGGTCATCCGCATCAAAGACCTCCGTCCTCAAGACGTGCGCGGATTCCGAGGTGACACCGTGAGTGCAGATGCTCGTGGGACTGGTATGCGCTCATGTGCCCAATGGTCGAAACGAGCGAAACCTTCGACCTCGCTGTGGTTCTGGAACACCGAGGTCGGCTGGGCCACGGTGCATCCGCTATTGGAGGCGAACGGCTGGGAATACGTGCAACTGGTCACTTGGGACAAGGGGCTGTCGCATATCGCAGGCAACGTGAACGGCAACACCATTCGACAATTCCCCGTGGTCACCGAGGTCTCCGCCCTGCACCGTCGCAGGCTGACGCTTCCCACAGAGGATGGCGGAGTTCTCGGAGTGCGGCAATGGCTACGTGCCGTATGGAACCATGCCAACGGACCGACCACCGGCTCGACGCGACGATAGAGGCGCAGATCCTCGACCTGCTGATGCCGCTGAAGGACGAATACGGCTTTCCGTGCTGTTCATCACCCATGATTTCGGCGTGGTCGCGCAGATCGCCGACAAGGTGGCGGTCATGTATGCCGGGCGTCTGCTGGAAACCGGCGACGTGTATGACGTGTTCGACCATCCAGCGCACCCGTACACGGCCGGGCTGCTCAAGACCCGACCGGTCATCGGACGGCGTGTCAAGCGGCTGTATTCGTTGCACGACCAGTTCCCCGACCCGGCCGTTTTCGGGCGAGGAACCAGCCGAGCAGGGCGAGCGGCACCGCGCACAGGGTGACGATCCACGGAATCATCATGCTCATGTGCGGACTGGATGCGTCCAGCACGGCACCGGCGATGGTCGACCCGAACGAGGTGCCGACCGAGCTGCGGTGGTCACCCACGACAGTCCTTCGGTGAGCGAGCGCGCAGGCACGATGTCCTTGACGATCAGGTTGCCGGTAGCGAACAGCGGGGAGACGCACAGGCCGGTCAGGATCTCCATGACGCCGAGGATCAGGAAATTGCCCATCACCATGCGGAACACCACATAGCCGACGGTGAGCAGCGTCAGGAACATGACCATATGCCGCCAGTGCGAGCCTTTCATCTCCCGGGAACCGAAGATGACCGCCCCGATGCAGGAGCCGACCGCGAACATGGCGAGCTGCAGGCCGAGGAACCGCTCCGCGCCGGCGGCCTTCATCGTGGCCGTCATGGACACGTCGAATGCGGTGAAGCTCATGTTGAACACCACGAACACGACCAGCAGCGGCAGAATGCCCGGTACGTCAGTACATTGCGCGGCTTGGCGGAATTAGGGCCGGCGCAGACGACGCAGCCGGAAACCGTTGTCTTCGGGGGAGGGCGTCGGTGCGGCATGGTCTCCGGCCGTCTGGAGTGCGGGAGCCGGCTGACCGGTGACGGCGTTCGACTGCGCGTCCGGTATTTCGGCGGCGACGACGCCAATCGGCTCCAACACGGGCGGGACGTGTTCTTCAGCGAGAAGAACACCGCTCCCCCGATGCCGCAGGCAGCGTGGGCACGAACAACTGCGACACCGGGTGCACCGAGGTGGCGAGGAACGCCGCCAGAATCGGGCCGAAGATGAATACGATCTCATCGATGGCCGCTTCCAGCGCGTACGCGGTGTTGAGCAGCGACTCGTGTTGCGAACCGCGCAGCGCATACGCCCAGCGGGTGCGCACGAGGCGCCGAACGAGAACTGGGTCAGCCCCATGCATATGGCCAGCGCGAACAGCACCGGGATGGCACTCGGGCGAGCGCCGCCAGTGCGAACGCAAGCATCGCCACTATCTGCACGCCAAGCGCCACCGGTCCGACGCGCCGCTGCCCGAACCGGTCGAACAGGCGCGCGTAGAACGGCGTGACCGCGGCGACGGCGAGGATGTACATGGCGCTCATCGACCCGGCGACCGTCCAGTTGTCGTACATGTGGTTGAGCGCGAGCACGATGCCCAGCGACATCATCGAGATCGGCAATCGGGCCACCGCTCCGGAGATGCAGAACGCCTTGGCGCCGGGAATGCGGAACAGTTGCGCGTACGGCGACTGCGATGCGACGGATCGGCTCTGCTGTTGAGCCCCGCTCATCGAGCGCTCTCCGGGGTTCCGGCGTAGATGAAGATGTCGTCCATGTCTGCGCCATCCTCGGGATGGTCCGCCGCGTATCGGGCGGCGATGCAGTTCAGCCCCTTGTGGTCGTAGAAGCTCACGTCGCAACTGGAGTCGGTGTGCAGGTAGAACCGGGCGACCTGGCAATTCGCGAAATAGTCCATCGCCTGCCGCCAGAGCGAACCGCCGACGCCGTGTCCGCGAGCGCTTTTCGCGACGAGGAACAGCTCGATCTCGCCGCGCGCGACGTCGTTGATGTCGATTTCGCGTTCCATGCGCAGTTCCATCTCATGCCATTGCTCGGTCTCGGACAGGGTTTTCGCGCCGAGCGTCGACCGGTTCAGTTCGCCGTTGATCGCGGCGAGTTCCTGCTTGGCTTGCGGGAAGGCCAATGGCTCGCCGGCGACGCGCGACAGTGTGACGCCCATGAAGCGGCCGTCGAGTTCGGCGATGATGGCGCGGGTGGTCGGTTCGAGGTAGTGCAGCACGAAGTGCCGGGATATCTGCATGGACACCGGCGTGCCGGCGGCCGCGCTGCACTGACCCCATGTGCGGTCGAACTCCCGGACGATGTCGTCCAGATCATTCCAACGCATGGGCCGGTAGGCCACCGATTGCGATGGTTTCATCTCCTCGGCGGGCACTGTTGCCGTTGCGGCGTAGATGCGATTGTGGTGCCCGGCACCTCCTCCGGCGTGACGTCAGGCACGACGTCAGACATGACGTCACGCTGTGGGTCTGTCTCGATCGGCGTGCTCTCCGAGAGGGTGCTCTCGTCATCGGCGGATGGCGTGGCATTGGTGATGGTGGCATTCATGACGGTGTTGTCGTGCGCAACCATGGTTCTGCTCCTTTGTGGTTGTTGCGTCCGGCACGTGTGCCCGCCCACACGGTGCGCCAAGGGTCGCGGCATCCCTCCCGGCATGACGGCTGCGGCGCGTTCCATCCGCAGCGTGTGCCGCCCCCTTGGCGGTCACCTAGTCATTGTCGGATCCTTCGGGAATGCCGGAGCTCAACTCGGCTAGGATCTCTTGTTCGGTTTTCGCGCGGGCGTGCAGCTCGCGCGCGCCTTCATCAGGCTCACTCAGATAGTAGAGGGTGGCGTCGATTCTGTCCAGCGGCACGTGCTCGATGTACGACAGCAGCAGCCGATACCAGTCGAGCTGCACAAGCTTATGTTCGATGTCCTGCGGCTTGCGTGGCTTGCGCCCGGTCTTCCAGTCGACGATGGTGTATTGCTTCGTCGGATCGTTCGCGTCCAGTCCGCCGTGGAACACCGCATCGAGTTTGCCGTTGACGATGACGTCACCGAGCTGGGGAATCGACACGACGATCTGGCGTTCCGCCCACGCCGGGAGACGCTCCGACCACGTCGATTCGGCGAGTCGACGCTGCCATACGGTGAGCTGTCGTTCCTTCGCCGTCAGTGTGTCGGATTTCATTTCCAGTTCGGACAGATCGTGCAGCAGGGATTCGCGGGTCACCGGCTCGCGGCAGGTGCCGGCCGTACCGGTTTCGATGCTGCTGGAATCGTATGCGCCGATGCCGGCTGCATCTATTGATTGGCCGTCGCCGTAGGCGTTGATGAATTGTTCCGCCCATGCGTGGAACAGGGTGCCCGCCTCAGCGGCGGGGGATGCGACGCGCGGGATGGGCCGGATCAGGCCACGCCAATAGCCGCGTTCCTCGCGCTGGGTCATATGTCCCGCCCTCGCCTGCAACGCGGTGACGTTCTGCCGTCCGTGCTCCAGCAGGTGCTCCGCCTGACGGCGGACATAGCGGTCGATCTCGCGCTCGCCTCGGCCGAAGGACCATGGCATCAGATCGGGGTCTTCAACGAGCATTCGGGCGCGTGCCAGCAGGGAGTCCGCATCGTCGGTCACAAGCCCGGAATCGCCGGACAGCCCGCCGGTGAGCTTCGACAGGGTTTCCTCGGACAACTTGGCCGGCCATGTCGGGTCGCCGGCCTGTTCGCGTTCCTCCAATGGGGCGTTCCACGCCTCTTCGACGACATCCCGCTCATATTCGGTAGCGTGGTCGCCGACGAAAAACCCCTGCGGCCTGTCCACACCCAGCTGGTCCAGCGACGGGTGCGCAGACGCACCTGATGCCGCACCGGCCACCGCCAAGTCAGGGCTACTGTCGGCAATGGCATCCGCATTCTCGGAGTATCCCGCGCTCCCGCTCTTGCACGCGGATACCAGACCGCTCTCATGGCATAGCGAGTCCTGCATCTCCGTCCAGAATACCGACGGCTTCGAGGCGCTCGGTCTTTTGCCGGGACGGTTCAGGTACTGGCTCGGGTCTCGATCCAGAATCGAATACTGGCTGTAGGTGAGCAGCGCGTCTTTCTTGGCCCGGGTCAGCGCCACATATGCGAGTCGCCGTTCGTCAGCCAGCAGACGTCGGCCATATTCCTCTTCCTGGGTGAGATACCAGCTGGACGGGTCGGCGACATCCATATCGTCTCCGATGTCCTTGCTGCGCAGTCTCCGTAAAACTCGTCGTCGATGACTTCGACATCGTCCAGGGCACGCAGCGTTTCGACCGGGGCGTCATCCGGATTCGCGTCGTGCGGGAAACGTGGCAGGATACCGGCGTCGACGCGCACGGGCGCAGGTACCGCGGCCGGGTCGTCCGCCCATGAACGAACCGTCGCCTTGTATTCCGGGGGAATCCACGATTCGCCGGCACCGCCGCCGGGATGCTCCGCGTCCAGCTCGACATGCAAACCGCCCTGATTGCTGGGGAACACTCCTGATTGCATGGACACCACGGCGACGGCGTCCCATTCCAATCCCTTGGCCTGATGGATGGTCATCAGCACCACGTCCGCAGGAGTGTCGGGCACCGCCGCGGTATCCTCCTCTATCTGGCCAAGCGAGTCAACCCATGACATGAATCCACGCAAAGTCGGATTCACGCCTTCGACGATTTCCTGCGTATAGGTGTCGACCAGTGCGGCGACCGACTGCAGAGGCGAACGCGCCTGCGTGGGGTTCACCGGCCGGGAGGGGTTTTTGACCGCCTGGGCGACGATTGTGTCGATGTCGAGGTTCAAGGCCCGCACCGCGGCGTCAATCACTTCCTTCAGCGGGTGATTAGTCACGGCATGCACACGCTGCAGTACTTCGCCCGCCTGTATGATACGGCGTGATGTCGTCTCGTCGAATCCGCCGCGACGCGACAGCAGCGACGGCAGGTCATCCCGCATCATCATGTCGATGAGGAACACCGCATGCGGCACTCGATCCCGGTATTGCTTAACGATGGCCTTCACCTGCGGGTCGGCGAACGTCGCGATGTCGGAGCCGCCATCCGCTTCCGAAACGAGACCGGAATCAATGGACGTGGAGACTATTGCTCATCATGACCATCATCGGCACGAGCGCCATCGGAACCTGAACCTATGATGCCGGATTCGACCAGTGCACGGTAGCGGCATTGGCTGTCGAGATCTTCGGCCATGCCGGCGAGGCGGGTAAGCGATTCGGATCCCAAACCGAATCGCGGCGTAGCCAGCAGCCTCATCAACGACGCTGAATCGGTGTGGTCGGCGGCCGCATGCAGCAATGCGATCAGATCCTGGACCTCCGGCCTCTCCAGCAGCGCGGAGTAGCCTACGACCAACGTCGTCAGGCCCGCCCGTTCGAGTTCTTGGGCGAATTGCGCCATGTGCGTCTTGCCTCGGAACAGCACCGCCACATGCGGGGTATCGGAGGCGGCCGTGGCGGCGGCGTCCTTCCGGTACCGTGCGATGGCCTGTTTGGCGAAGCGTGCCACGGCATCGGCTTCCTGGCCGAAGGTGGCAAATCCCAGCACGCCGATCGTACCTTCCGCGGCGTTGTCCATCGCGGACAGGTTCGCGACGTCCACTTCGCGCATCAGGGAGCTGCCGGCCCGCCGTGGCGGTATGCGCAGCGGCTCGGTGAGGTTGTTGGCGGCTCTGAGCACGATGCAGGTGTTGCGTCGCGTGACGCTGAGCGGGTATGGTTTCGCGTCGGCGGGCATGCCGAAGTCCTTTTGGAACATGCGGAACGCTCCGGGACTGGCACCACGCCACGCATAAATCGACTGGAACGGGTCGCCCACCGCGTTCACCGCGGATCGCGACAGCCCGACGCCATCCTTGGACCACCCTCCGGCGCTGCGTGCCGCCTGCCGCCAGCGGGAGGAAGACCTATCAGCATCGGCATCAGCGACTGGGGGTGGAACAGGGTGGCGAGGAGCATCGCCTGCGTGGTGGAGGTGTCCTGGTATTCGTCAAGCAGCACATGCGTGTAACGGCGACGGTACCGCTCCCCGATGGAGGGGAATCGCGCGACGAGCTGGTAGGCGGCAATGGTGAAATCGCTGAATTCCGCCATGTTCTGAACCCGCTTTTCCCGCTCGTATTCCTCGACGAGCGTCAGCAGCGTCTCCCGACGCCGGGTCACGTCGCGCAGCTGTGCACACTTGTACACGCATATGTCACGAAGTTGCGCCCGGTATTCCTCCTGTTTGGCCGCGAAGGTCTCCTCCGTGTCCTTCTTGTTTTTTGTCGGAGCCTTGGCCTTCGGCTCTTCGTCAGGAACCGGCGTATCGCCAATGGCGATTTCGAGTTGCGCGAGGAATGCCTGGTCCCAAGCCCGCACACGTCCGATGGCCTCGTCCATCGTTGTTGTGCTGCCACCGATCATGGCGTTGCCTATGGCATGCGACAACCCCAGTACACCATTCACCACGGTCTTGAACGCCCCGAGATCCTGCTCGAAGAGGATGTCCATGTGACGGCCGACCACGGTGGTCGCCAGCTGTATGGCACCGGCCTGGCTGAGCGGCTGCGTGTTCTGGTCGAAGCCGACAAGCAGGCCGTATTGCCGCACGATGGTCTGGAAGAACGCATCGTACGTCGACACCTCCGGCTTGAGGAACGCCCGGTTCGCAAAGCGCTCGTCTCCCCCGTCCGCCAGCACGGCGGCGGACACACGCGACAGCAGTTCCGACGCGGCCTTGCGCGTGAATGTGAGGCCGAGGATGCGCTCGGCCGGCACGCCCTGTGCGATGAGGTTGATGATGCGGCGGGTCATCGTATAGGTCTTGCCGCTGCCCGCTCCGGCCACGACGAGCACGTCATCGCCGGTGGGCGCGTTGACGACTTTTGCCTGCTCGGGGCTGTCGGTAAATCGTGGTGCGTTCATGACTGCCTCGTTTCGAAGACGGTGTTGATTTCGCCGGCGCATGCCGGACATGCCGCTTTCATGCGGCAATACTGGAGATGATCCGGTTTCGGCCTTGCCTGTATATGGGTCGACCGACTCGCCGCGGCGGCGTAGAACACTCTCGCGATCATGGAGAGCGACCATACGGCCTGCGTGCCGCGCATGCCGAGGAACTGTCGCCATGCCGCTGCGCTTACACCGGTCGGAGGCTCTTCAATCAAATCGGGAGCATCCGAAAGCTTATCGAGGGTCTTGTAGCGGTTCCGCGGCATGAACGATGACGTGTTCAGACTGCCATCGGCGAACAGCGCCGGCTGGTACATTCCCTCCTGCGCGTTGCTGGTTCCGGACGTCGCGGGTGCATCCTTCTGTGCGACATGGAACAGACCACTTTGCGCGATGTCCGGCATGACTTGCAGCGCTTCGGCTCCGCGCGGCCCGTTTTCCGGGAATGCGAGTCCCAGTTGGTAGCAGACCAGCTGAAGATCGTTGAATATGGCCTTGGTCGAAGGCACCTTCCCGGTCTTGTAGTCGATCAGGCGAACGTGACGCTTCCCGTCGGGCATGATTCTGGTCTCCATACGGTCGATGCGCCCGGACAGACGCACGGTCAGCCGGTCGTTCATGGCTTCGGGCCACCCGCCAACCAGCGATCCCATGATGGCGGCGAGTTCATCGCGGCCGATCGGGTCGACGCCGTCCATCGCGTTATAGGCGGCAAGAATGTCATCCAAGCCGAATACCGCGATGAACGAACGCTCGCATTGTGCGCTTTCCAATGTACCGATCTGGAAGTTCTTGACGTTGTTTACCGGGTATTCGTCGGTGTTGGACATGACGAAGTAGCTGGCGATGTGGCCCAGTACGTCATGCGCGGTATTGTCCTTGCGCGTCGCGTTGTATTGATCGGCCGGGTTGGTGTTGGCTGTCGGATCGTCGCGCAGCTCCTCATAGATGGCGATCATACGGTCCCGTACCGTGCTGACGCGTTCCGGAATCGGCAGGTCATCGCGCCAGTCCGCCGCGTCCAGGCCCTCGTTGCTGGCGGTTTCGGCGACGGCGTGGATCAGCGAGCCGAACGAGGTCGCCACACTGCCGGCGCGCGGACCAGTGAACCGGTTTTCCATCATCCAACAGACGGGACATCCCCAGATGCTGTCCACGGCGGATGGCGACAATGTTGCGATCCGCGGCACCGATGATTGGCCGGTTCCCTCCGCGGCCTTGTCCGGTTCCGGAGCCGCCGCCCGCGATCCCACCGTGCGGGAGCCGGAAGACGCATCCTCGACCTCGTCGAGGAACGGCCAACGCGTGATGTCAGCGGCTTCGACACCATTGCTTGCCAGCAGTCGCAGCGCATCCACGGCATCTTGAGATTCCTTGGAACCTCGTGGGTATACGGCGAGCGCCACGCGGGCGGCGGCGACCAGGCCACGAGGATCGGCGTCCAGACCTTGGAGCCGTCCGGCTTCACCGACCTGGTATATTCCCGCCCTTCGGCCGACGCATGCCGCTCGCGGTTGAATCGTTCCGGTATGTATCCGTACAGGAAGTCAGACGGGGTCAGATCGTCGTTGTACACCGCACTTGCCGTGACCTGCTCCGATGCGCGGGTCAGCGCGACCAGCAGGCTTTTCTGCTCCGCATACAGCACGGATTCCAGTTTGTTGTCGCCATGCTCTCCGGAATCATCGGACAGCCCTCCATACAGCATGACATCAGCCAGATCCTCACCACCGAACATCGTGTTTCGGGCTGCCAGGTTCGGCATATGCCTTGCTGGATGGCCGGAATCCACACCAACGGCCAGTGTCTCCCCGAGGAGCCCGCCGGCGTGGTCAGCGTCACGGCCTCGTCGATGGGGGCCACTTTGGCCAGGGAATCCGCTTCGATGCGCATCGCCCTCACCTGCGCGAAGAATTCGGGCAGATCCCGCTTGCGGCCGAGCCGGATGCATAGTCGAACAGCCGCATGGCCGTATCCAGACGGTCGTTGGCGGCACGTCCGGCATCCGTGTTGTTCAGGGCCTCGCGCTGCCAACGGGAGGCGACGTCGCACGCGTTCCAAGCCACGGACAACGCATACTGTGGTTCCTTCGCCGGCAGTTGTCTCAGCCTTGGGCCACCGTCCCCACCAGATTCCACAGGTGGGCAAACACGCGGGAATGCGGGTCTCCCCGCCCGCACACCTCCTGAACGGCGGCGAGCACGTCATCGGCGGTTATACCGGACGCGCCTTCGTGCCCGCCCCGACAGCGGAACCGGCATCGTCGACAACGTCGCCTGTACCGCCTAGACCGGCGACACCGCCACGCATCGCATGCGCGTCATCCGCGAATTCCAGCAACAGGTACATGGCATCGACGCCGAACTGGAGTTCGTCGCCTTGCGGTGCTTTGACATCGATGATCGTGTCGTCGGTGATGGTCTTCCGATCGCGCCCGGAGACGGCCCATTCGCGCCATTGCTCCCATCCGTGCATGAGCCTGCCCAAGGCATGCATTCGAGCGGTGTCACCAGCAATTCCAGCGTCCCCGGTCTTCCCCGCATCGTCGGCGGCACCGCCAGGCACATCGTCGGACGCATCCCCCTTGCATATGTCCTCGCACGTGACGATCTTGCCGAGTGATGCCAACGCGTTCATGGCGGCGTCCACCGGCTCCAGCCTGGCCGGGTATCCTCATGATCCCGTCCGCCGCCGACGCTGACCAGCGGGCATCCCATCACCGTGGCAACCCGAGAGCGCACATACAGTGCGGTCTGCTGCAGATTCATGCCCAGCGCGGGCACCGTCTGGTTCCTGAGCATCGCCAATTCGAGCAGCGCGAACAATCCCTGCACGAACGGCTCGTCCTTCAACGGTCGTGTGACCGATGAATACCGTACAGGCACGCCGTCATGACGCAGCCGTTCGCCGATCGTGCGCACGGTGGCGTTGTCGTGCGCGATGACAGCCATGTCGTTCCAGTTGCGTCCTTCAAGGATGTGCTTGCTTGATGCGCCATACGACGTCTTCCGTCTCTTCGTCGGCCGAGCGGTACAGCGCGGTTTTCAGACTGCCATCGCCTGGCAGCGGATCGGCCTGGGGCAATGCGACAATCGGCAGGCTCGCCGGCAGCTGCGGCAATTTGCCCGGCCTCTGCGGCAGAGGAACCGTCTCGTCCTGCGTGGATCGGATGGACAGGGAGATACGGGATGCGACCAGATCGCGATACGTATGACCGTCGACGTGGTCCACCGCACGCTCCTCAACTCGGCCATTTCCGGCACCGCCAGCCGGCAGACGAACCATGTCGGCGCCAAGCTGACGACGAATCTGGTCGAACAGGTATTCCGGATATGACCCACGGAAGGTCTGCACGGCCTCGTCCGGATTGCCGACCAGCAGCAGCCGCGTCCCCGCACCGCGCAGCGCCTTCAGGAACGTGAACCCGGCGAAGGTGAGGTCCTGACAGTCGTCGACGACCAGCAAACGCGGCAGATCGTCATCGCCGACCATCCCGACCGCCTTGGCCCCCTCGACCAGCAGACGAGACGAGTCCAACCGGTACTCGCCCGGTACATACGACTCACCGCGGTCTCGTATTCGCGGCGCAACGCGAACGCGAGACGCCACTGCACATGCAAACGCTCGACGCGCGGCGACCAATGCCTCAACGCCGACAGGGCCGTTCCTTCACGATCCTCGGAGACGCCCAGCTCATCCATGCGGGCCAACATATCGCGCAGCTGCATGACGAAGGCGGCATTGACGCCTACACCGGAATCCGCATCACCATCCTCGCCGTCGTTCCCGGCCACGGCATCGGCCAGCACGCCGTCCCAATCATCCCTGGCGAAGTATTCGCGCAGCAACGAGCACGTGCCGCATGGATCCCCCGCCCGCACATGAGCCACATGGACGGAGCACACCGAACGCAGCAGCGCATCCTGCTCGGCGCCGTTCAGCAACCTCGGCAGCGGCTCGCCCGACCTCGAACGCATGACGGTGATCAGCCGGAACGCGATGGCCGACAGCGTCGTGACCGGTCGCGCCTGGGAGGTCGCCCCCAGCTCGCGAATCACCTGATCGCCTATCACATCGGCGATCTGACGCCCGGATACCGTCATCATCGCTCCGGATTCGCCGAACCGTCGCAGCCCGGCCATCAAGCATCACGGGCCAGCGTGCTCTTGCCCACGCAAGGAGCACCAACACCAGCAGCGCCTTGCCGGATTCCCCCTCCAAGCAGTGCTTCAACCGCCTTCATGGCACCTCCATTCCCGTCGCCGGCCCCGTCGTCCGGCAGACAGTTCCTCCATCATATGTCGACAAATCGAAAACCGAACCATATGTTCCGTTTTTTTATATCAGTTTTATTCTGGACTAACTGCGTCATCGCACGGCAGCTCCTGCCTGCGGCGGGCACTCCTCAGCGCTCCCCATCAAGGGTTGTGCGTGGGAACACCTCGGAATAGAGTAAGAAGAAGAGATGTCGTAAGGGGGATAGCCAAATGCCGGCACAGCCAACACTGCCGCGGATATCCGGCTATGATTTCATCCAGCCACTCGGCACCGGCGCCACAGCCAGCGTATACCGGTACCATCAGCGCGTCCCCAGCCGCGACGTCGCCATCAAGGTCAGCAGCGCCACCCTCGACCCCCGCGCAGCCGCCCGATTCCGCAATGAGGCGAACTACATGGCGGAGCTTTCCGCGCACCCCTACATCCTTTCCATCCACGACGCCGGCGTGACCAGCACCGGACTTGGCTACATCGTGCTGGAATACGCGCCCGGCGGCTCCTATAAGGAGCTGATCCGCAAGCGACCACTCACCGCCGACAGATGCTCGACCTGGGCATCAAACTTTGCAGCGCCCTGTTCACCGCGCACTGCAAAGGCATCCTGCACCGCGACATCAAGCCCGCGAACATCCTCATCACCCCGCAGGGACTGCCGGTGCTCGCCGATTTCGGCATCTCCACGAACGTGTATCAGGCGGGAACCCAGACCGGTTTCTCCGTGCCATGGGCCGCGCCGGAAGTGCTGACCGGACGCAGCGGCGGCACCGAAGCCGCCGACATCTACTCCTTGGCGGCGACCTGTACGCCACACTGACCGGCCGTTCGCCGTATGAGCACGGTTATCAGGCGCATACGCAGCAGGAACTCGCGCAGGTCATCGTCAGTCGCCGCCTGCCGCCAATCGGCCACCCTGATGTGCCCGCGGACGTCGAACGTGTGCTCGCCAAGGGGCTCGACAAGAACCCGGACAACCGTTACGGCACGGCGCTGGAATTCGCCCGCGCGATGCAGCAGGTGCAACAGGCCTACTACGGCCATGCCACGCCCGTCACCGTGGAAGGCGTCCCCGAATATCCCAGCAGCATGACCGGCAAGCGCCGCGTCGCGCCCGGCCCCGCGAACGTGAAGCGAATGGACGCTCCCACCGGTGCGTGGAAGAAGCCGCTGGCCATCACGGCCGTGGTCGTGGCTGCGCTGACGGCGGTCGTCCTGACGTTCGTCTTCGTCGTAATGCCGCACATGGATGACGCCGCGACGCGCAACCGCACATCGGTCTCCACGCCGGGCGCCACCGGCGACTCCAACGGAACGGACGGCAATCCCGCCGACATCACGGGAGCCGAAGTGGTGCCGACGCCCGAAAACCTGAACGGAACCTACAACGGCACCACCGTCACGTTCACCTGGACGAACCCGCAGCCCAAGGACGGCGACATGTACGCATGGTCGCCGGTACAGGGCAATTCTGCCACTTCCGGACCCAGTACCAGCACCAACATCGTGGCCGACCGCAAAGTCGAGCTGCATGACGTGACCGACAAACAGACCTGCATCGAAGTGAAGATCGTGCGCAGCGACAAGCAGATGTCCCAGAATCCGGCCATCGCATGCGCGGTGAGGCAATAGGAACGCACTATATGAAGGACTGCACCATGCGGCACGGCATCGCACGAGAAGCGAGCAAACGAGAGAGAAGAGGATGCCATGAGCAAGCAGCCTAACCAGCGCCAACGCGAGCGGGCGTTCCGCTCCTCCATGCGCCGCCTGGTCTCGCCTGACGCGCACCGTTGGGCGATGCCCGTCATCGCGCTCGTCATGCTGATCGGCATCATCGCCGGCGCCATCTGGGTGAGCTCCATCACCCGCCAACACGTGCATCTCGACGACGGCACCGTTTGGGTCACCTCGCTCAAGAACCGCAAGGCGGCCCGCTTCAACGTCAAGCTCAAGGAACCGGATTCGGCGGTGGCCTCGTCTGCAGCCCGTTTCGACATCGTCCAGCACGACAGCGACACGGTGCTCACCGAAGGCGCGAAGGCCACCGGCATCTCCTCCGCCACGCTGGGTACCACCGGCAGGACGGAGACCAAGGGAGACACGACCGCGGTGACCGGCGGCGGCACCATCGCCTTCCTGAACACGAAAAACGGCAACGTGTGGGTCGGCCGCAGCTCCGACCTCGACTCCGTCAACCCCGCCACCAGCGACCCGTCCATGCGGCTGGGCACCGGAAGCAAGATCGCGGTCACCCATGACGGCACCGTGTACGGATACCGGCCCTCCGACGGTACCGTGCTCACGATGCAGGATCCGACAGGCAAGGCCGTGCAGGGTGGCTCCCTCACCGAAGGGAAGACCGTATCCGCCGACGATTTCACCGTGGTGGACGGCACCGCGGTCGTCACATCCGAGGGCAGACTGTACTGGCACAAGGGCAGCGCCGACACCGGCGCCAACAGCCCGTTGACGCTGCAATACCCCGACACGGACGGCCGTCAGGAGTCCTGGGTCGCGGCCGCCGGCAAGAACGGCCTGTACCTGGTCGAACTGGGCAAGGGAGAGAAGAAAGTCAACACGCTCACCTCCGGCGGTGCCGGAGACGCAGCCAAACCGGTCTCCACCGACGGCTGCGTGTCGGCCGCGTGGGCGCAAAGCGCGAACAATTACGTGCGTGTATGCTCGCCGAACGTCAGCAACCCGGAATTCGGCTCGCTGCAATCGGTCAGCGCCACGTCGGATTTGGTGTTCCGCACCAACCACCGCCTGACCGTACTCAACGACGTGGTCGACGGCAACGTGTGGAACCCTTCGGACTCCACCAAGGTCATCAAGATACAGTGGAACACCATCCAGACCGAGCAGACCGCCCAGCAGAAGCAGAACGACCAGTCCGCCAACAACCAGCGCAACTTCAACAAGACCTGTTCCGCGCAATCCGGGCAGATCAAGGCGCAGGACGACGAGATCGGCGCCGCGCGGGCGGACAACAGATCCTCGACGTGCTGCGCAACGACGAGCAGACAGACTGCTCCGTGCTGCAGATCACCAAAGTCGGGGCCCCGGCGGGCGGCGATATGACCGTATCGCCGGTGTACGACGGCCGGTACCTGCAGCTGGACGCCTCGGCGGCCTCGGCCGGCACGGTGACGTTCACCTATGACATCAGCGACGGGCGCGGCCAGACCTCGACGGCCAAGGTGACGGTCACGCTGACCGGCTCGTCCGCCAATCACGCTCCCAAGCAGGCCGACACGCCGCCCGAATACGACGTGGAGCAGGGTGCCACGTACACGACGAACGCACTCGGCAGTTTCCAGGATCCCGACGGCGATCCGATGACATTGGTGTCGGCGGTCCCGCAGAACAGCGACCAGGTCGTCGTCTCCACCCGCGCAGACGGGCAGCTCGTGTTCAACACCGGTTCCGCCACCTCGGGGCGAGTGGGCGTGCAGGTCACCGTCTCCGACGGGCAGAACACCGGCACCGGACTCGTGTACTTCTCCATCCGCCCGGCAAACACGCTGCCGGCGACCATCGACGCCGTGGTCAAGCAGACCACACCGAACACCGAGACCACGGTCA
>ENA-OQLB01000770-OQLB01000770.1-human-gut-metagenome-genome-assembly--contig:-NODE-770-length-16453-cov-1.527625_pt1 | contig 16453 bp, 22 predicted proteins | sample MGYA00242656_ERZ504813 | MGnify/ENA primary metagenome ERZ504813 (study PRJEB26092, sample SAMD00036388) | human gut metagenome | host: Homo sapiens | study: EMG produced TPA metagenomics assembly of... | reverse complement strand
CTCTATATTCGGTATACGTCTGCGCCGAGCGCCCTTAAATTCTCTTCAAAGTGCGCATAGCCGCGGTCGATGTACTGCGGGTGCATCACCTGTGTTTCGCCCTGCGCCGCAAGGCCCGCGATGACAAGCGCCGCGCCGCCGCGCAGATCCTCTGCCGAGACCGGCGCACCGGAAAGCTGCGGCACGCCCTCTATGACAGCCACCTTGCCCTCTAACTTGATCTTCGCGCCGAGCCGGTTGAGCTCACCGGCATGCTTATAGCGGCTTTCAAAAATGTTCTCTACAAAATACTGGTGCCGTCCCCCACCGCCCGCCATGGTCATGACGGGCGCCTGAGCATCCGTAGGGAACCGGGGTACGGCATGGGTGCGCACGTGGCGCACGGGTTTTAATCTCTGCGGTGCGCGCAATAATAATTCGCTGCCGGACTGCATCACGGCGCAGCCGGTGCTTTCAAACGCCGACAAAACCGGCAAAAGGTGCTCGCTGTTGACATCACGCAGAAGCACCGTACCGCCCGTGACGGCGGCTGCGGCCATGTATGTTGCGGCGGCGATGCGGTCCGGCATGACGGTATATGTGCTGCCGTAAAGGTGCGGCACGCCTTCGATAACAATGCAGCTTTCGCCCGCGCCGTGAATATGTGCGCCGCAGCGGTTTAAGTACCCGGCGAGATCTTCAATCTCCGGCTCACGCGCGGCGTTTGTGAGCACCGTTGTGCCTTGGCGCGGCGGCGGCGAGCAGCAGGTTTTCCGTTGCGCCGACGCTTGGAAACGCAAGCGAGACGAACCCGCCGCGCAACCCGCCGGGCGCGGTACATAAAAGGCAGCCGTGCTCTTCGCGAATTTCTGCGCCGAGCTTGCGCAGCGCCTCCAAATGCAGATCGATGGGCCTTGGGCCGAGCTCGCACCCGCCGGGAAACGACAATCTTGCTTCGCCGCAGCGGGACAGAATCGCGCCCAAAAACACGATGGACGAGCGCATCTCCCGCATGAGGCTGTGGGGAATATCGCAGCGGGTCATGCCGTCCGCGCAGACCGTTAAGGTATCGCCCGTGTGGGTACAGCGGCATCCGAGCCGCCGCAAAATGGTGACTGCCGTGTGCACATCGGACAGTGCGGGGCAGTTGTGTAGCACCGTTTCGCCCTCACAGAGGAGTGCCGCCGCAAGCAGCGGCAGCGTGCTGTTTTTCGCGCCTGCACGGTGAGCTCGCCGCAAAGGCGATTGCCGGCCGCGCCACCAAAACCGCTTCCTGCCGGGCACAGCCCGTATGTTCCAGTTCATATTCTTCCAATATACACACCCCGTATTCTGTAAGGCGGCAGAAAGCGCGCCTTTGGATACGGTCATAGTATGCAGCGGAAAAATTTTGGGGTATGTCCGCCTGAAATGCGTTTTACGGTTTACTTTTTTGCTTTTTCGCAAATGATGTTGTAAATGCGGTCATTTGCGTCCAGCACGGCCATGGCTTTCGCGTTTTTGCCGATCTCTTCGGCGCGGCCCGGCTCGGAAAGGATGGTGTTCACCGTTTCCCACAGCTTTTCACCGGTGAGGTCTTTTTCTTCGATCATCACGGCGGCATCGCGGTTCACGAGCGCCATGGCGTTATGGAACTGGTGATTTTCGGCAACGTTCGGGGACGGAATCAGAATGGAGCACTTGCCTGTGGCTTCGATCTCCGTTAAGGTGATGGCGCCGGCACGACCGATGACGAGGTCGGCGGCGGCGAGGCACTCCGGCATGTTGTCTATGTACTCAAGCATGCGAATCTGCGGATTTTCTTCTTCCTTTACACCCGCTGCGTGCACTTCGTCGAGGAATTTTTCATCGTGCTGGCCATAGCCGTGGATGTGCTGATATTTCTTCTCTTTGGCGCTTTCACCGAGCATGTATGCCGCGGCTTTATTGAGCGCCGCTGCGCCGAGGCTGCCGCCGAACGACAGCACAAGCGGGCGATCATCGAGATTCAGCGCCTTGCGGGCGGCTTCGCGCTCGGCCTGCAAAACGGAAACGCGCACGGGGTTGCCGGTGAAGACGCAGTTATCTTTGCGGTCGAGGTACTTTTTCGCGTCCTCTACGGCGAGCATGACGCACTCCGCGTGCTTTGCAAGCGCTTTAGTCGTCATGCCGGGATAGGCGTTCTGCTCGTGGATGACGGTGGGGATGCCGAGCTTCTGTGCGGCGCGAATGACAGGGCCGCTGACGTAACCGCCGGTGCCGACGCAAATATCCGGCTTAACGCTTGATGATGCGCTCGGACTCGATGGACGAGGAGAACAGGCGGAACACGGTTTTGATGTTGCGGCGGATGTTCTTCGCCGTTAATTTACGTTGAAAACCCGAGATGCGGATGGTTTTGAAATCGAAGCCCGCTGCGGCACAAGGCGCTCTTCCATGCCGCCCTTGTTGCCGACGTACAGGATTTCGGCATCCGGCTGCTTGGAGCGCAGATAACCGGCCGCCGCAAGCGCCGGATTGATGTGGCCGGCGGTGCCGCCGCCTGCAAATAACACACGCATAATTGAATACCCCTTTTACATTTTTTCTGTATTGGAATGCCGCGAGACCGACAGCAGCACGCCCATTTCCGCAAGAAGCATGATGAGCGCCGTGCCGCCGTAGCTGAAGAACGGCAGGCTGATGCCGGTGTTCGGGATGGTGTTTGTGACAACGCAGATGTTGAGAATGGCCTGAATGCCGAACTGGAACGTGATGCCAAGCGCCAGCATGGCGCCGAAGCGGTCACGCGCATGCAGCGCGATATATACGCCGCGCCAGATGAAAAGCGCAAACAGGATAATGACGATAAGCGCGCCGATGAAGCCGAGCTCCTCGCACACTACGGCAAAAACGAAGTCGTTTTGCGGCTCCGGGATGTAGAGATACTTTTGTCTCGACTGCCCGATGCCGACGCCGAGCAGCTGCCCGGAGCCGATGGCGTAGAGTGACTGCACCGTCTGCCATGTATCGACGCCCTCCGGCGGGTTGAACGGATCAAGCCAGCGTGGACACGGTCCATGGCGTAGGCAAATTTTGAGGAAAACAGCACGAGCGCGCCGATGACGGCTGCCGCCGCGCCGCCGATAACGGCGAAATAGCGGAACTTTGTGCCGCCGACGAACATCATGATAAACGCAATAAGGCAGATGATGATGGTGGCGGAAACGTGCTTTTCCGCGATTACAAGCACGCAGATGAGACCCAAAATACCGAAGAACGGCAAAAAACCGTAGCGGAAGGTTTTCATCCTTTCGCCGTACAGCGCGATGAGGTGCGCAAACATCAAGATGAGCGCGAACTTTGCGATCTCGGACGGCTGGAATTCAACGAAGCCGAGGTTCAGCCAGCGCACCGCGCCGCCTTTTGTTCGGCGCTAATTTTGTGCCCTTAAAGACGAGCACCATCAAAAGCAAAAGAATGGAGACGGCGAAAACGGCAGGTTCAGTTTATGAAGCTGGTGATAATCGAACGTGGAGATGGCAAGCATCAGCACAACACCGACCAAGGCGAACATACCCTGACGGAGAATGAAGTAATAGCTGTTTCCGTAGTAGTAATACGCGTAGGCATAGCTTGCGGAGAACATCATGACAAGTCCCACGGCAAGCAGCACAAGGATCAAAAACAGCATGGTCATGTCAAGGCCGAGACCCAAAGTAAAAAATTCTATATTTGATGCGCCCACGCCGTTTGCCGCGCCTTGCGGCTGCGGATGCCGCCTCTTCTGCGGGCACGGCGGATAACCGGCGGCTTGGGACCTGTTCGAGCCCGCGCGCCGTGGAGCGTCTTGTCTGCGCCATTGCTGCAAACCTCCTTTTTTCAGTTGATTTCTATTTTATCCCATTTTCAGGCGTTTAGCAGCCGAGCACCGCCAAAAGTACGCCGAGGATGCCGGCAAAAAGCGTAACCCCGCTGAACACGAAGCAAATCTTATTCTCGTTCCAGCCGCACATTTCAAAGTGGTGGTGGATCGGCGCCATTTTGAAAATGCGTTTGCCGTGCGAAATTTTAAAGTATGTAACCTGTAAGACAACAGAGAGAATCTCTACAATATAGATGATGCCGATGAGGATGAGCAGAATCGGCATATCCACGCCGAACGCCAGCGCGCACACTGCGCCGCCGAGGAACAGAGAGCCTGTATCGCCCATGAAGACCTTAGCCGGGTTGGCGTTCCAGAACAGGAAGCCGATCATCGCACCGACGATGGCCGCCGCGTAAAGTGAAAGCCCCACGCGATTTAAAAGCATCGCGATAACAGAGAAGACGAGTGCGACGACGAGCGTAACGGACGTATTGAGCCGTCGATGCCGTCTGTGAAGTTCACGCGTTGACCATGCCGACGATGAAGACGGCCGCCAGAATGTAGTAGAAGAAGCCTAGGTCAACGGAGCCAAGGAACGGGATAACCGTTTCGGTGGTGCCGCCCGCAAGTGCGACGGAAAGCAGGTAGCGCCGACGATGATGAACTGCAAAATGAGCTTTTGAATCTCGGTGAGACCGAGGTTGCGATGCTTTTTGATGCTGATGTAATCATCTAAAAACCGACGATACCAAAGCCCACCGCCATGAGCGCGCCCGCCATGACCTTGACGAGCATGAGCTGCGTTTCCGCGCCGCCGTTCAGCCACAAAAATGCGATGCAGATGACCGCCGCGACGGAGCTGCCGATGATGAACATGATGCCGCCCATGGTGGGCGTGCCTGTTTATTTTTATGCCAGCTGGGGCCGACCTCTCGAATGGTCTGGCCAAATTTGATCTTGTGCAGAAACGGCACCATGAAGTAACCGAGCAGCCCTGTGATGACCGCCGCAATGACGATTGCAAGGCAATACAGTACAATATCCATACGTTATGAACTTCCTTTCCTACCCTCTCAATGTATGTTTTACTCTTCGCTGTTCGTTGAGGTGTTGCCCGCCGCTTCGACGCCGCCGGAGCTGACAAACGAAATACGGATGACGGAGCGCGCTTGACCTTGGTGCCTCTGCGATATCCTGACTTTGTGCGTAGCCGGAATCGCCGTCGCCCACAACGAGCACCTGCACATCGGCAAGACCCGCCAAGTAGCGGCAAGTATCGATGTCATAGCCGATGAATCTCGGTACTCCACATACGTTTCGGGATCCGGCTCTTCGGTGTATAGCGCGACCATGCCTTCCTTCGGGATAGATGCACCCGGAGACGGCACCTGCACCGTGACGAGCGCGTCGTCTTCGGCGTCGCCGACAACCGTGCCGCTGAAGCCCTGCTCTTCCAGATGGCTTTTCGCTTCTGCCATGGTCATGCCAATGACGTTCGGCGCGGTAGCGGAGAGATTTTCATATTCCGATTCCGTATACTGCGGGTCTACGCCGAGGTACGGGAGCACCTCTTCCATGATGGCGGCGAAGATCGGGCCGGCCTGCGTGCCGCCGGACGCGCCGCGATCTGCGGCTCGTCGTAGAAAACGAGCAAGGCGTACTGCGGTCATCTGCCGGGGCGTAGCGCCGTAGGAAACGACGTACTGCATGCCGCGGTCGTTGCCCTCTGCCTGCTCCGCATTATACAGCGCGACTTTTTCGGACGTACCGGTCTTGCCCGCCACGCGGTAACCGGCGACATAGCCGTTTTTGCCGCTTTCGCTTGTGGCGTTTTTTCTGGAGAATAGCCGTCATGCGCTTGGAGACATCTTCGGAGATGACCTGACGCTTGTAGCTGGTATCGGTCGTTTTTGACAATGTTGCCGTCGCTGTCCAGCATGCGGTCCACGACGTGCGGCTGCACAAGATAACCGCCGTTTGCAACAGCCGCAATGGCCGTGATCATCTGGATCGGTGTGACAGAAAAGTTCTGGCCGAACGAAGTCGTTGCATCGACGATATTGAGCTCGTCTTCGCTAAAATAAAGCTGTCTGCTTCGCCGGGCAGGTCGATGCCCGTGCGCTGCGTAAGCCGAAGGCTTCAAAGAAATTGAAAAACGTGTGGCGGCCCATTTTTCTGACCCAGCCAGATCATGTACGGGTTGCAGGAATTGCAAATGCCGTCCACCAGCGTTTCCGTGCCGTGACCGGCGTGGTACCAACAGCTGATGGGATCGATGGTGGAATCATCAAACACCCACTGACCGGTGCAGGTGTACGTGGAGTCTTCAGAAGCCACGCCGGATTCCATCGCCATGGAGCCCGTGACCATTTTGAAAACGGAGCCGGGGTAGTACGTATCGCTGACGGCTTTGTTTCGCCACTGCTTATTCTGCGCTTCGGCCCACATTTGGTCGGTGAGCTCGTCGCGCAGTGCGGTGACATCGATGCGCTCGTAATCCGCAAGAGCTTTTTTCGCTTCCGCGCGCGCCTCGTCGGTCTCGGCGTTATCGATGGCAAGCTGTAAGGTGTTCAGCTCCTGCTGCTCCTTTTCCTGTGCTTTTTTCAGCGCGTCCTCCACCTTTTCCGGGATGGCGTCTTCGGCCTCCTGCGAAATGGTGAACGGGTCGTTCGGGTCGTAGTCGCCTTTGTGGAAAGCGCCAAAATGGCGCCGGTCTGACATTCATCAGAACAGCCGTGCCGCCCTCCAGCGCGCCGCAGCCTCAAGGCCCGCCTGCAGGTGCTTTTCTACGATGCTCTGCGCGTCTCGTCGATCGTGAGCACGAGGTCGTAGCCGTCCTGCGCCTGCACGTATTGGTCATACTGGAACGGCATGTCGTCGCCCTGTGCGTTCTTCGCGCTGACAAGCGGCCGGCCGTGCCGGAAAGCTCGCTGTCGTATTCCGTTTCAACGCCCGCAAGACCCTGATTATCTGTGCCCGTGAAGCCGAGCACCGTAGAAGCCGTGGTGCCGTAGGGATAATAGCGTTTGTAGTCTTCCATCAGCGTGATGCCGCGGCCGATTTTTTCGTCCTTGATATACTGCACGATCTCATCGCGCACCTCGGTCTCCACCTTGCGCTTGACATAGACAAAGTAGCTGTTCTGCTGCGCTTTTTTTAAGACAGCGTCGTAATCGAGCCCTAAAATTTCGGAAAGGCCCTTTGCAATCTTCACGTCGTCGCCTTCGTCGATGTAGTTCGGCTCCAAGGCAACCGTCCACACGCTGGCGCTCTGCGCCAAGACCTTTGTGCCCGTGGCGTCGTAAATGGTGCCGCGCGAGGGCGTAAGCTGCGTGGATTGCAAACTCTGGTCGACCGCATCGGTCTTTAAGGTTTCGCCGTTGACAAGCTGCAGGCGGACAAGGTTTGTGATAACGGCGCCAAACCCGAGCACCAGCACAAAGCCCACGATGACCATTGTGCGCTGCCAGACGCCGGAACGATTTGATTTTGCCATGTAAAAAATGCCGTCCTTTCTGCTGCGCCCTTCATTCGCAGCCAAAAGTTGCCGTATACCGAAAAATGAGAGTTAAGAATAAACTCTCAACTCTCCTCTCAAATTCCCCTCTGCCGGGGGCCGCATAACCCATTTGTATTCTTTCATGCCGCAAAATAGCAGCGTATCCGCAAAAAATCGTATGTATAAAGGCTAAATCAGGAAAAGAGCGACTGCAAGACCTGCCAGATACGGTCCAACAGGTTCGGTGTCTTTTCGGCCTGCACTACGGTGCCCTCATCATCCTGCGTAAGGCTGATGTAGGAGGTCTGCCCGTCCGCTACCTTTTCCATACCGAGCTTTTCGCGCGCGATCTGCTCGATCTCCTCCGTATTGAGCTTGGAGGCCGCCTGCATTTCGAGCTGAATGGCAATGCTTTTCTCCTGCGAAAGGCTCTCGTTCGCCGTGTTGATCTCATCGGTGAGCTCCGTGAGCTGCACCTGACTGAACACCACCGCACCGATGGCGCCGACGATGACCAGCACCACCGCAAGATTCATGAGCATTTTGACCGTATTTGCACTGTGTCTGTGACTGCGGCGCAGCTGTTTTTCATCCAGCTTCACCACATTGTTTTTCTGTTTTTGTTTTTGGGGCGCTTTCGGCTCCGGAAGCTTCGGTGCCGCGTTGCCATGATCTCTGCTGTCGAAAAGATCAAAATCGTATGCGTTTGATGTAGATGCCATGTTGTTTCCTCCTTTCGGAAACTTATCCCAACAAATTCAGCTGTATTCTCTCAGGGATACCCTAATTTCTCAAAATCTCACAGTTTTTCAATAACGCGCAGCCTTGCGCTGCGGGCGCGCGGGTTTTCGCGAAGCTCTTCCTCACTCGGCGCAAGACCCTTTTTGTAGATGAGCTTGCCCTTCGGCTTGTTGCCGCACACGCACACGGGGAAATCCTTCGGGCAGGTGCAGCCCTCGCACCACTTGTTCATCTGCTGCTTGACGATGCGGTCTTCAAGCGAATGGAACGTGATGACGGAAAGCCTGCCGCCGGGCTTTAACAGCCCGAACGCCGCCGCAAGACCCTTTTTGAGCGCGTCCAGCTCGCCGTTTACCGCAATGCGCAGCGCCTGGAACGTTCTTCTGGCGGATGTCCCTCCGCGCGGCGCACCGCTGCCGGCACGCTTTCGCGGATGATCTCCGCAAGTTCTAATGTAGTTTCAATCGGTTTTTCTTCGCGCGCTCTCACAATGCCCTTTGCAATGCGCACCGCGCTTTTTATCTTCGCCGTAACGGCTGATGATCTCGCCAATTCCTGCCAAGAGAGTGTGTTTACAAGATCTGCGGCCGAGGTGCCGCTTTGGCTCATGCGCATATCGAGCGGGGCGTCGGCGTGGTAGGAAAAGCCGCGCTCTGCGGTATCGAGCTGATAGGACGAAACACCGATATCGAGCAGCACGCCGTCGACATTAACGATACCGTGCTCTAACGCGATCTTGTCCATATCGCAGAAGTTGCCCATGGCAACGACGGAGCCGAGATATTTACCGAGCCGCTCTTTCACAACGGCAATGGCGTCCGGGTCGCGGTCGATGGAAAGCAGCGTGCCCGTTGTCAGGCGCTGTAAAATCGCGCCGGAGTGGCCGCCGCCGCCCGCGGTGCCGTCTATATAGGTGCCTTCCGGGTCGATGTTCAAGGACTCGATGGTCTCTTTGAACAGCACCGGTTTATGCTCAAAATGAATTTCACTCATGATATATTTGTCCGGCGGAACGGATGCGTTCCGGCAGACACTCCTCATTGAACTTTACCCGAAAAAAAGCCGCTGATGAGCGCCAAGCAGGGCGAAAAGGCAATGAAAATCCAAAGCCCATACGGTTTTCCGCAGGGGTTTCGCTGCTTGCACGTCCATTATACCTTATCCACATAGAAAATCAACCCGCGGCAAAAAAATTTATGTTTACCATGTTCGATGAAAAAGCGCGGATTTCCGATATTTTTCTTGGGTTTTGTTCGTATATTTTCCGATTTTCGGCAAAATAGCGTCATGTTGAAAATTCTGTGCATTCTCATGCAAAAAAACTTTTGCAGTTTGTTCACATTCCCGGTTTTCGGAAGCGACTCCGTTTACACGCTTTTTGTGGAAAACGTAGGTCATTTATAAAAAGGGCGGCGCTGCCGCCCTTTCAGGGAACCCATGCAACTGGGTTCTCTACACTTAAAACGTCCAGTGGAACATTTTAGGTTACCTTCTTAGTTTTTGGATAGGCAAAAGGATTTCGCCATTGAGAATGGCGACTTAGGGCGCTACCCTAAGAATCCGCAAGTTTTCTCGAAGAAAACTTGACTAAAGACTTTATTCATTCGCTTGCCGCAGGCAGGTGTTAGCCTTGCGTTTCGCCTTTATCTTCGAGCAGGGTGACGGTGACGGTAAATTCTTCGCCGCCTACGCCGCTCTCGTTCGGGCGGAACAGGTGGATCTCGGCGGTATCGCCGGCTTATAATTTAAAAGTGCGTTTGCGAGCTCTTCAAGCGATTTTGTTTCGGTATCATCGATGGCGGTGATGATGTCATACGCCTGCACGTCTGTGCCGTTAAAGCAGCTGTCTTCGTCAATCTCGCTGATCATGAAGCTGCGGGACGTCATACATGGCGGCCTGCATCTGGGTGATGGCGGTGCCTTTGATGCCGAAGCGGACGCGGCCTTGCACATAACCGCCTGCAAGCAGGTCGTCTATGATGCTCTTTGCGCCGGTGATCGGGATGGCGAAGCCCATGCCCTCGTACTGCTCGGAGACAATTTTTGCGGAGCTGATGCCGATGACCTGACCGTGTAAGTTGACGAGCGGGCCGCCGGAATTGCCGGGATTGATGGCGGCGTCGGTTTGGATATACGTCATGCCGTTCGAGCTGTACGAGCCGACAGAACGATTAAGACCCGAGATGACGCCGCGCGTGATGGAGCCGGAGAACTGCTCGCCGCCCGGGTTGCCGATGGCGACGACCCACTGGCCCATGCCGCAGGTCATCGCTGTCGCCGAACTCGGCGGGCATGTACTGTGCCGTCGATTTTGAGCACGGCGAGGTCGGTGGTTTTGTCGAACCCGACGACGACGGCGTCGTGAAGTTCACCGTCATACGTTTTGACCTGCACGGAAACGGACTTGGAATTTAAAATGACATGGCTGTTCGTGATGATGTAGCCGTCTTCCGTTGCGAAAATGCCGGTGCCTGTGCCTGCGTTTCGCCGCTCTGCGTGATGACGAGCACGGTGGACGGGATGACCTTATCGTACACGGCATCGATATCGAATTCGGCGGTATTCGGTTCTTTATTTAAGATGATGCCCTCCGTATTCGGGGTGACGGTGATGTCCGGCGGTGTGAAGCTTTCGTCCGTATCGGGCGTTTCGTCTTCGCCGGGCGTTTCGCTGTCGCTGCCGTCATTTTCATGCGGGAAGTTCGGGATGAGCTGATTGTCCGGCAGCGTTGTGACGCCGTAATCGCGGTTTACGGCGGCGTAGATGCCGTAGGAAGCAAAGCCGATGACGGAGCCCGCGACGAGGACGGACATGACGATGATGAGGATGCGCAACCCGAGCGGCATTCTCCTTTTTTGCGGCGCGGGATGCGGATACGGATTTTGCATATTCTGCGGGTACGGCGGGGGATAAGCACCTTGTCCGTAGGGCGGCGGGTACTGCCCCGGCTGCGGCTGGGTGTTGTAGTTTGCATAGCCATACGGCGGGTTTCCGTACTGCGGGGCGTTTGGCTGCGTGTTGTACGGGTAGGGCTGATACGGCGGCTGCGGGGGATAATAGCCGGTATGCTGAACGGGCTGCGGCTGCGGCGGAATGTTCACGTTCGGGATGGGCTGGGCTTCCGGCGCCTGCCCGGCATTCGGGAGCGGCTCTGCCGTGGGGGCATCGGAAACGGTCGGTTCCGGGGTGACAGTCGGTTCTGCGGGAGCGGCCGGTTCGTTGAAAACGGTGGGCTCTGCGGGAACGGTCTCCGCGGTTTCCGGTGTTTCGGGGATATTGTCTTCGGAAGAAGCAGACTCCTGCATTTCCGGGATTTTGTTTTCAAAATCGTCCATGGTGTGATACCTCACTTTTGGATTTATTTCTGATCGGGCTCTTTATTGTCCTTGTGGCCGTGGTGCTCCTTTTTGGGGCGCTCCGAGATGACGGCATCTTCGACCGGCACGGTGACCGGGATGGAGCCGGTATTGTACTTTAACTTCGGGACTTCCTGCGGCTTCGGAATATAGAACGAGAAGCGGGTGTACTCGTTCAAGACGGAGGAGACGGAAATGTCGCCGCCGTGGAGCTTGATGATGGTGCGGACAAGGTACAGGCCGAGACCCATACCGTTTTTATCCTGGCTTCTCGATTTATCGGTCTTATAAAACTTCTCGAACACGAGGGGGAGCTCATCGGACTGGATGCCGGAGCCGCTGTTTTCGATGGTGACGACGATGCGGTCGATGCTGTCCGAGACGTTGAAGGAGATGTAGCCCTCGGTGTTTGTAAACTTGACGGCGTTTTCGACAAGGTTATAGACGACCTGATGCAAAAGGTCTTCATCGCCGTGCACCTGCATGGGCTGCAAGGTATCGAGCCCGCGGATGTCGATTTTCTTTTCGTCGATGCTCTTTTCAAACGTGAGCACGGTGGAGAGGACGGTCTCGGAAATATCGAAATCGTTTGGGCGGAGCTTCAGCTCGCCGTTATCGATGCGGGAGAGATTTAACATGGTACGGACAAGACGCGAGAGGCGCTTGACTCGTCGGAGACGATGTGCAGGTAATGCGACTGGCGCTCCGGCGGAATGGTGCCGTCCAGAATGCCGTCGATGAAGCCCGCGATGGTTGTCATCGGGGTCTTTAGCTCGTGCGAGACGTTCGCGACGAAGCTGCGGTTCATGCTTTCGCTGCCGGAGAGCGAATCTGCCATGTTGTTGAACGCGGTGGCAAGCTGGCCAATCTCATCGTTGCTTGTGACGGGCACGCGGATGGAGAAATCGCCGTCGCCGAAGCTTTTGGCTGCGGCGGACATCTGCCGCAGGGGCTTGACGAGCCGGTAGGAGAAGAGGCCGACGACAACGAACGCCAGAATGAACGCGGCGGCTGCGGCGATGAGGAACATTTGCAGTGCGGCGAACTGATACTCCGTGAGGGAGGCAGCGTTCATGGCGGCAAAAACGGCACCGACGGGCACTCTGGTGCTGTTTTCGCCTCCTGCCTCGGAAGATGATGTTTCGGCGGCGGAATAAAGCGGCACGCCGACGACGTAGTACGGGGTATCGTAAATGCCGTTTTTGCGTCCGTCACCGGTATAGGAGCCCTCGGACGCGCACTTTACGATGTCTGCCGAAATCTTCGTCTGCGGGGTGAAGTTTGCGCCGATATTTGAGGTGCTGTTGGCATAGGCGCCGAACAGGACGTTGCCCTCGAGATCGGTGACGAAAATATCGGCATCGATATTGAGAGAGAATGTGCGCACAAAGATTTTCAGAAGCTCCGGTGCACCGTTATTCGTGATGTCTACGGAAGAAGTAATGGACGCCATGGACGAGGCGTTTTGCATAAGCAGTTTGCGCTTATCGCTTTTGGTGTACTGCGAGAACACAAACATCATGACGCTGCCGAGCACGATGAAGCTGGCGAGCACGATGACCATGGTGACGCGCAGGTATTTTCCGAACAGGGATTTTTGCAAGGGGAATCCTTCCTTTCGCCCGGCTTATTCTTTCACTTCAAATTTATAGCCGACACCCCAGACGGTTTTAAGCGACCATTTATCGGAAAACGCCTTCGAGTTTTTCGCGCAGGCGCTTAACGTGCACGTCTACGGTGCGGGAATCGCCGTAATAATCAAAGCCCCACACTTCGTCGAGGAGCTGGTCACGCGTGAAGACGCGGTTCGGGTTCGAGGCGAGATGATAGATGAGCTCCATTTCCTTCGGCGGAGTGTCAATCTGGACGCCTTGACCTTGAGTTCGTAATTTGTGAGATTGATGGAGAGATTCTCGTAGTGAACTTCTTTCACCTGAGAGGATTCTTTTTTGCCAATGCGGCGGAGGACGGCGTTGATGCGCGCGATGACCTCTTTTGTCTCGAAGGGCTTTACGACGTAATCGTCCGCGCCGAGCTCTAAGCCGAGGACTTTATCGAACACTTCGCCCTTGGCCGTCAGCATAATGATGGGGCACTGGGACTTTTTGCGGATCTCGCGGCAGACCTGCCAGCCGTCGAGCTCCGGGAGCATGATGTCGAGCAGCATGAGGTCCGGGTTGACGGAATCAAACATTTGCACGGCCGCCTTGCCGTCGTTTGCAATGGCTGTTTCAAAGCCTTCCTTTTCAATATACAATCTTAAAAGCTCACAGATATTTCTATCGTCGTCTACGATCATGATTTTGCCGGATGCCATAAATTTCTACCTTCCTTATTTCAATATTGCGGGGCGAAAAGCGAACCCGTTTCCTCCCGGAAATCCCCTGTTTGTGCAGAGTATGACCAGTTTGTATTTATTGTACCGATTTATTGCGTCGAATGCAAGAACAAAAGGTGAATATTCTGTGACGATAGGGCTTGTTTTGGGGCGCGGAATTGGTGAAAATGCGCGTTTTATGCGAAGTGTTGCGGCGGAAAATAAAGTGTGTTATACTATATCAGTTCGATTTTAGACTGTGAACAGGATAACGTTCGGACAAAATGAAAACTAAAGGCTTTAAACAGCGTACTTCGCCGTGCTTGCGGCGAAGTCTTTTCATGCGAAAAAACTGCGTTTGGAGCGTAGAGATTTGCAAAAAGAATTTACAAAAAAAGAAAGGAAGTTTGATTTTATGGCGGAAAAAACGGTAAAGCTTGAGGACCCGGCAAACAACCGCATGGGCTCTGCGAAGATGCTGCCGCTGATTTTGACGATGGCACTGCCGGCAATGTTCTCGATGCTGATTCAGGCGCTTTACAACATTGTGGACAGCTACTTTGTGGCGCAGGTGAGCCAGAACGCGCTGACGGCGGTCTCGCTGGCGTTCCCGATTCAGAACCTGTTGGTGGCATTCGGCGTGGGCACCGGCGTGGGCGTGAGCTCACTCATTTCCCGCAGACTCGGCGAGCGCGACCAGGAGGCGGCGGACAACGCGGCGACGCACGGCATTATTCTTTCCGCAATCACGTATGTGGTCTTTGCAGTTTTCGGTGCGATTGTGGCGCGTCCGTTTACGGCGCTTTACACGCAGGACGCGGAAGTGCTCAGCATGGGCACGACGTACATCACGATTGTGACGGTGGCATCGTTCGGCTTCTTCTTTGCGGCGGTCATTGAAAAAATGTTACAGGCGACGGGCAACATGGTGATGCCGATGGTCATTCAGCTTGTGGGCGCGGTGGCAAACATCATCTTTGACCCGATCCTCATTTTCAACTTCAATATGGGCGTGGCCGGTGCGGCGTATGCGACGGTTGGCGGACAGATTCTTTCGATGATTGTGGGCCTTTGCATTTTGTTTTTCGGCAACCACGCGATTGCGCTGGAATTTAAGGGCTTCCGTTTCCACGGCAAGACGATGAAGGACATTTACGTTGTGGGTCTGCCGAGCATCGTGATGAACGCCATCGGCACGCTGATGACCATGGCAATGAACGGCATTTTGGCAGGCTTTTCCGCAGTGGCCGTGAATGTGTTCGGTGTTTACTTTAAATTGCAGTCCTTTGTGTTTATGCCGGTGTTCGGCTTGACGCAGGGGTCATGCCGATTATGGCTACAACTACGGTGCGCGCAACAAAAAGCGTGTGACGGGTGCGGTGAAGATCGGTTGCGTGATTGCGCTTATTATTGAGATTGCGGGTCTATCGTGTTGGAAATCTGCCGGGCGCGCTGATTTCCATCTTTAACGCGACGCCGGAGCTGCACGAGATCGGCGACCCGGCACTTAGAATCATCGCGATCCACTTCCCGATGGCGGCGATCGGCATTACGCTTTCGACGTTGTATCAGGCGACGGGCCACGGCATGTACAGCCTTGTGCAGTCTGTGATGCGCCAGCTGGTTGTGCTGGTGCCGGTGGCGTGGCTGCTCTCGAAAATCGGCCTCGGCGCTGTGTGGTTCTGCTTCCCAATCTCCGAATTTATTTCGCTCATTGTGACGGTTACATTCTTTGTAATTCTCTACAACAAGGAAATTAAGAACCTCGATAAGCCGGTGAACAGTGCGGCGGCGACGGAGTCGGTGAAGGGGTAAGTGAACTGAAATAGAGCGGGCAAATAAAGTTTTCGACGACCTTTTTCAAAAGGTCGTGGATTCCAAAGGCAAGGCCTTTGGTCGAGCTCCGCAGAGCTCGAAATACTTTTGCCAAACGCAAGATCAGGAAAATAGAAGAACCGTCCGGGGGACGGTTCTTCGTAAGAAACCCTATCAAGGGGGTTCTTGAAGGGCGGCTTTGTGCCGCCCTTTTTATATATGCTGTGGTTTACGTTAGATAAAGAACCAACCGGGTAGCCATTCTAAAGCGTTGGCGTAGTTCTGCGTGGTGAGGGTGCCGGTGAGCACGGGGTAGAACGCGATGAACATAAGAATGTGCACGAGGACGCAGCTAAGCAGGAGCATTCTGCCGACTGTGAGCGTGACGGCGCCTTTTGTGAAGACGACGCGGCGCAGGGAAGCTGTTTCTTCAAGGCGCTGATACGCGATGAGGAGCGCGATGAGAATAAACGGCACGGCAGTGAAATAGTGGTAAATGAACGTGCAGCGCGGCACGAGTACCCACGGCAGATACGCGGACAAGAAGCCGATGACACAGATGAGCGCGGTGCGGGAGTGCCGTTTTACGGCTCTTACGAACGCGTACACGGTGGCGGGCACGCACGCCCAGAAGAACAGCGGGTTGCCAAGCACCGAAATGGTGCGGATGTGCCCCTCGCTGTCGGCGCTGTAATTGCCGTAGTACCACACGTTGCGGATGTCGAACGGCCACTGATACCACGGGGACTCAAACGGATGGGTCGCCTGCAGCGTGGAGTGGTAATTATACATATGCGTTTGGTACGCGATGAACCGGCCGAAAACATCGTAGCGGTTATGCGGCAATGTGGTGAGCCGGCAGGAACGCCGTAAAGTAGATGCCGAACGGAATGGCGATGAACAGCAGGCTAGCACCAGAG
>ENA-OQLB01000769-OQLB01000769.1-human-gut-metagenome-genome-assembly--contig:-NODE-769-length-16455-cov-1.714539_pt1 | contig 16455 bp, 23 predicted proteins | sample MGYA00242656_ERZ504813 | MGnify/ENA primary metagenome ERZ504813 (study PRJEB26092, sample SAMD00036388) | human gut metagenome | host: Homo sapiens | study: EMG produced TPA metagenomics assembly of... | reverse complement strand
CATCCGGGCTTGTAATGCCCTCAATGCCGCACACGGAGCCGTTCGGGTTCCATGTGATGTCGCCGCTCACCTTGCCGCACGGCGTGGTGTACTGCGTGGCGATCTGGCCGTTTTCGATGAGCTTTTTCAGCGCTGCGTCATCCGCTACAAAGCGGCCCTCACCGTGGGAGACCGGGATGGCGAAGACATCGCCTGCGTTGACGCCGGAGAGCCACGGAGACTTCGTGTTTGTCACGCGAGTGTAGACCATGCGGGAAACGTGGCGGCCGAGCGTGTTAAACGTCAAGGTCGGGTCGTCGTCCTTGAGGTCCACGATCTTGCCGTAGGTGACAAGACCGAGCTTGATGAGCGCCTGGAAGCCGTTGCAGATGCCGAGCACAAGACCGTCGCGCGTGTCGAGCAAGTCCGTGACCGCCTGTGCGATTTTCGGGTTGCGGAACGTTGTCGCGATGAACTTGCCGGAGCCCTCCGGCTCGTCGCCGCCGGAGAATCCGCCCGGGATCATGATGATCTGGGAGGAGCGGATTGCCTTTTCCATGCGGTCGATGGTGTATTCGATGTCCTTTGCGCAGAGGTTCTGCACAACAAGGATCTCGGTCTCTGCGCCCGCCTTTTCAAACGCACGCTTCGTGTCGATCTCGCAGTTGGTGCCCGGGAATACCGGGATGAATACCTTCGGCTTTGCGACGCGGATGACCGGGGAGCCGGTGTACTTGTGATTATCGAGCGGCACATCATATTCTACGGCGACGGTCTCCGCTTTATTCGCGAAGATTTTTTCGAGCTTGCCGTTCCAGGTCTCAATGAGGTCGTCCAAGTCGAGCGCTTTGCGTTCAGCTCAATCTTTGCCGTATCGGTAACGGTGCCGAGCACAACAGCGTCGAATGTATTCTTGACGCTCTCAAGCGCATCTGCCGGAACTTCCACGACGAGTGCGCCAGCCTTCGGGGTAAAAAGCAGCTCTGCGTTTTCGGCAGCCTTCTCGAACTTGAAGCCGAGCTTGTTGCCAAACGCCATCTTCGCAACGGCAGCAGCCGCGCCGCCTTCCTTGACGACGTGTGCGGAAAGAACAGAGCCGTCCGCGATTTTTGCAAGTACGTTCTTGTAGTATGCCTTCAAAGCTTCCCAGTTCGGGAGCTCGGTTTCCTTGTCCTCCGGAATCGGCAACAGCACGGCGTAGCTGCCGGCGTTCTTGAACGCGCCGGAGATTGTCTTACTGGCCTTCGTCATCGTCACCGCAAAGCTGACAAGCGTCGGCGGGACATCGAGGTCTTCAAAGGAGCCGGACATACTGTCCTTGCCGCCGATGGACGGCAGACCGAGGTTCAGCTGCGCGGTAAGCGCACCGAGCAGAGCTGCGGCAGGCTTGCCCCAGCGCTCCGGCTTATCGTGCAGGCGCTCGAAATACTCCTGGAATGTCAAACGGGACTTCATCGGATCTGCGCCGACAGCTGCGAGTTTCGAGAGACTCTCCACAACGGCGTACGCTGCGCCGTGGAACGGCGAGAAGCGTGCAATACCCGGAATATAGCCGTAAGCCATAGCGGTGGCGTCATCGGTCTCACCCGTGAGCAGCGGAATCTTCGCAACCATGGCGTCTTCCGGCGTCAGCTGATACTTACCGGCAAACGGCATCAAAACGGTGCCTGCGCCGATGGAGCATCGAAACGCTCGGAAAGGCCCTTCTGGCCGCAGACCTCGAGACGGGAGAGGTTCTCTGCGAACGCCTCGTCCAGTGATTTATTCTCAAGGCAAGCCGGTACGGCGTTGCGGTAGTTTTTTGTTTCATCCGGTGCGGTGATGAACGCGTCTGCGTTCTGCGTCACACCGTTCGTATCGAGGAATGCACGGCTCAGGTCGACTACGCGGTCGCCGCGCCACTCCATCTTGAGTCTCGGCTCTTCGGTGACGATGGCCACGACCTGCGCGTCGAGGTTTTCCTCCTGCGCCTTGGCGCGGAATTTCTCCACATCCTTCGGGTCGAGCACGACCGCCATACGCTCCTGCGATTCGGAAATCGCAAGCTCGGTGCCGTCGAGGCCCTCGTACTTCTTCGGGACTTTGTTCAAATCAATCTCAAGGCCCGGTGCAAGCTCGCCGATGGCGACGCACACGCCGCCCGCGCCGAAGTCGTTGCAGCGCTTGATGAGCGTGGAAACTCCGGGTCACGGAACAGACGCTGAATTTTGCGTTCGGTCGGCGGGTTGCCCTTCTGCACCTCTGCGCCGCAAACCTCGATGGACTCGAGCGTATGCGCCTTGGAGGAACCCGTTGCGCCGCCGCAGCCGTCACGGCCCGTTGCGCCGCCGAGCAGCACAATGATATCGCCGGGGCTTCGGCTCGAAGCGCTTGACGTTCGCCTTCGGAGATGCGCCGATGACCGCGCCGATCTCCATGCGCTTTGCAACATAACCGGGGTCATAAAGCTCCGTGACCTGACCGGTCGCAAGGCCGATCTGGTTGCCGTAGGAGGAATAACCCGCCGCAGCGCCGGTGGTATCTTTCTTGTGGGCAGCTTACCCTTCATCGTATCCTTAAACGGAACAGTCGGGTCGCCGCTGCCGGTAACGCGCATCGCCTGATAGACATACGCTCTGCCGGAGAGCGGGTCGCGGATCGCGCCGCCAAGGCATGTTGCCGCGCCGCCGAACGGCTCAATCTCCGTCGGGTGGTTGTGGGTCTCATTCTTGAACTGCACGAGCCACTGCTCGGTCTTACCGTCGATCGTGACCGGCACTTCAATGGAACAGGCGTTGATCTCGTCGCTTTCGTCCAGATCGTCTACCATGCCGTGCTTTTTGAGGTATTTCGCGCCGATGACCGCCATGTCCATGAGAGAAACGGGCTTGTCCTTGCCCTTATACAGCTCTTCGCGGGCTGCAAAATACTCGCCGAGTGCCTTTTCGATGGCGCCGCTCAGCTTGCCCTTTTCGATCTCGATGTTGTTGAGACGCGTAAGGAATGTGGTGTGGCGGCAGTGGTCGCTCCAGTAGGTATCAATCACGCGCAGCTCCGTCACGCTCGGGTCACGGTGCTCTTCGTCGCGGAAATAATCGCGGCAGAACGCGAGATCTTCAAACGTCATGGCAAAGCCCATGGTGCCGTAATATTTTCTAAGCTCCTCGTCGCTCCAGGAGATCATGCCCGTGACGCGCTTAACGTCTGCCGGCACGTCGATCTTCATGTCAAGCGTCTCCGGCTTTTCCATCGATGCCAAACGGGATTCTACCGGGTTCACGATGTAGTTCTTAATCTTGTCCATTTCCTCTTCGGAAAGGTCGCCCTTAACGGCGATCACTTTTGCATAAGCGACCTGCGGGCGCTCGCCCTGCGTCAAGAGCTGTACGCACTGAGAAGCGGAATCCGCACGCTGGTCGTACTGACCGGGCAAAAACTCCGTTGCGAAGACGTGATATTCGCTGCTGATCTTGTAGTTTTCGTCGTACACGTTGTCCACATTCGGCTCGGAAAGGATCGTGCGGGCTGCCGCCTCGAACTCCTCGCCGGAAAGACCGGAAACATCATAGCGGTTCAAAATACGCAGGTCCTCAATAGCCTTGAGGCCGAGATTCTGACGAAGATCCGCCATCATGTGGCGTGCTTCAACATCGAATCCCTTTCTTTTCTCCACAAATACGCGTGTGACCATGTTTGTGACCATTCCTTTCTTCTGGGGAAAAATCAGGATTTGTACTGCCGCAAAAAACGGCACTTGTGACAAAGTAATCTCTTACTATTTTATCACAGGTGCGTTTATAAGCAATATAGATTATAGCAAATCACGCCCTGTTTTTGAGTGCAATTTTGTGCTATTTTTTGGTAGTGTCGTTCAGGTCTTCCACACTAAGCGCCACTTTGTGCTGAATGGGCTTCCATTCAATGTTCGTAAACACCGCGTAAACCATTGCAATCGCATAGGTGAAAATAAACAGCGGGAACAACAGCCAACCGAAGAACATCGCTTTTGTCGATGCACGGATGCGCTTTCTCTGCGTGATGCACGTGATGCCGCCGACGAACCACAGCGTCAGTATAGAACCGAAAATGCCGCTGCACACGGAAAGCACACAAACGCCCATATCCGGCGTGCGCGTCACGATGCCCGCCGCAACCATGATCGCATTAAATACGATTGAAACGCAGGTCAAGACAAGGCACGGAATGTTGTTCATAATCATATCGAAGCAGGCAAAACTGCCATCCACAACGGTTTTTTTCAGCATTTTGAAGCCGTATCGGCTGAAAACCTGCAAATAGCCCTTAATCCAGCGGGCACGTTGCGTAAAGACTGCCCAAGCCGCGTGGGCTGCTCGTCATAAATAATGGCGTTTTCGCAGTAACCGACCGTGTCGTCCTTTAAAATGCGGTCCACGGTGAACTCAAAGTCCTCCGTCAGCAGGAAATGCTTCCAACCACCGTTTTCGCGTGCAATCTCGCTGCTGAACAAAAAGCCGGTGCCGGAAACGCAGCTGCTGGTACCGAACATCATACGGGCGCGATTGAGCTGCGTCGCTTCGCGCAGGAAGAAAATGGAGTAGCCCGCGCTGATCCAGTTGTCGCCAAAGTTTTTCGAGTTGCGGTAGGACGTGACAACCTTGTAGCCGTTGTCAAAAACGTTATTCATCTCGGAGATAAAATTCTCATCCAGAATATTGTCCGCGTCAAAGACGAAAAAACCGTCGTAGCATATTCGCCGAAATTCTTAAAAATGTTTTCTAATAAGAAACGCAGCGCATAGCCCTTGCCCACGGCATACGTATTGTGGCGCTCGTAAACGATCGCACCGGCTTCACGCGCCGCCTGTGCGGTGTTGTCCGTGCAGTTATCCGCCACAACAAAAATATCGATGAGCTCCTCGGGATACTTCTGCGCGCGCACACTGCGAATGAGCTGCGCAATGACGGCTTCCTCATTGCGCGCGGCAATCAGCACACCGTAGCGGTGCAGCTTCTTCGCTTTGAAGACTTTCTGCTTTTTTAAAAGCGCCGCCGCAAGGTAGACCGCCTGATACGCGTAGCAAGCCATAAATAAAATAGAAATGATAAAGTTCACATATGACAGTGTTTTCATGGTTTCTCCTTTTCCGGCCTTGGTGCAGGACCAACGTCATCGTCTGTTTTCAGATTTCCGCTTCTGTCTAAATCTCCGTATTCAAAGCGCAACGCGCAACCGCCATCCGCTTTCATTCACATTCTATTCACAGTTTTCAGTATTTTCATTATACGGCATAGAAAAGGAATAAACAATAGAAATGTGCGATTCTTATGAGTTTTGTAAGAAACCTTAAATTTCTGCGAACAGTGCACCAAATTTTACGCACTTTTTCGTGATATTCACGAAAGGAAAATTAATTTTAACTTTTTCGCAAAAAAGACTTGCATTTTTCGGGGACTTGCTATATAATAATCGAGCAACAGAAAATTGGGCGCTTAGCTCAGCTGGCTAGAGCACCTGCTTGACGTGCAGGGGGTCAGCGGTTCAAGTCCGTTAGCGCCCACCATAGAAAACCCGCATGAACGCTTAGTTTTTGCGAGTTTTTTGATTTATCTGTAACACACTAAATAACACACTTTATATTTTAAGCCCCCGTTTTCCGGCTGTTTCGGTTGGTTGGCGGGGGCTTTTTTGTGCTTGTTTATGCTTATTCGGTTTTATTCGGTGCCTGCGCGTCTTTCGGCTGATCGGTGAGGAGCTTTCGGAAAAGCCTGTTGATCTTCTCGGCGGTCTCGGTGTCCTCGCCTTGCAGGGCGTGCCCGTATATGCCGAACGTGTCCATGCTCTCCGAGTGCCCGACAAGCGGTTTGACTTCGCCGACCGGCAGCGTTTCACGACGGAAACGAACGTGTGCCGGAGCTCGTAGGGCGTGGTTTTTGCCATGCCGTTCGACGCGCAATACTTCTGCCAGCGCTCCCTATACGCCGTGGGCGACGGAAGCGGGAACACATAGCCGCTTTCGCTCGGGTATTCCTGAAGCTGCAACGCGAGCTCACAGCGCGCGAGATCGGACAGGACGAACGACCGCACGGCGTTCTCGTTCTTCCCCTGCGTCGTTTCGCCGTAGACGTTACAGACCGCTGCACGTACACCACGCCACCCTGAATGTCCTTGACGCGCAGGCCGCGCAGCTCTCCCGGGCGCAGACCGGTCAGCACCTGAAAGCGGTACGCATGAATATACTCGTCTTTCTGCCGTTTTCCCTTATACAGCGCGGTATCTGTGGAAAACAGCGTACAGAGGTCATCCGGCTGCAGGACCGTCTTCCCTTTTAGCCTGGCGGAAGCAGGTATATGCACATCGTCCGGGCGGTAGGTGGTCTTTTTATTGCGCCGGCACCATTTCAGGAACTTGTTCAGAATGCCGTTTATATCCTGTATAGTCTTTTTGGAGCGCCCCATAGCAGCGGCTTTATCCAGCATCTTTTGCACGTCGCCGTCGTTTAACTCGGTAATCTTCCGCTTTCCGAGGTTCGGAATGATCCAGACGCGCCCCACACTGTCTACGTGGTTGTATTCCGTGGTGCTCATGTTCTCCTTGCACTCCTGCCGATATTGGTTGTACGCCGCTTCCAGGCGCTCCCCTGTGGGCGAGATGCCGTCATCAAGCCACGCGTCGGCTTTGGCGTTGGCTTCTCTCTGCCCGGTCCTGCCGGGGGCGGAGCTGTAAAAGCTGCGGCGGTATCCGTCTTTCTGTACGTTGATCTGCCAGCGGTTGTATTTTTCGTTCCATGTCGCTGTGTTCGTCCGCTTTCCCATATATACGTTTCTCCTTTCTGCCTGTGCGTCTCTGCACGGGCTTTTTGTCTCCGTAGGTATTTTTGCGTTTTCATCTATCGTCGCTTATAGCGCGTTACAGAGCGTTTTAAAACTATGTGCAGAAAACCGACACCTGCAAACGTTATAAAGCGTTATGATGATTGCCCGCCCGCTTTCAAAATTTCCTCTGTGTGTAAATCGGCGCTGGGCGGCACCGGGTCGCCAACACGGGCATGGGGGTCCCTCCCCCACCCCTTTAACGTGAAAGCGATGCAGGGCATAAGGCAAACTGTCCACAAAGCAGTGTTTTGTATTTCCGTAAAGTCTGATATTTCCTATCGTTCCGGGCGCTGGCGCGTGTGGACAAAAATTTTCGAACGTGTGTATAGCGTGTGTATGCAGACTGCACAAGCGCCGCTTTCGTGGTTGGGAAGATTGTACAGGCGGGTCAGAACATGTGCAGGAAGCCCACGGCAAGCCCTTCTATCGCTACGTCTTCCAGATCCGCGAGAGAATACACAAGCGGCGGGTAACTGGCGTTAGCGGGCTGCAGGACCATTGTACCGCCGTTGATATGCACGCGCTTCAAGGTCGCTTCTCCGTTGATGCGCACGGCGGCAATTTGCCCGTTCTCTACGGTCGGCTGCCTGCGAATGAACACCCTGTCCCCGTCTTTGATGCCTGCGTCTATCATACTGTCACCCTCACAGATCAGGGCGAAATCTATCTTCATGTCTGCCGGAGCGTCTACGTAGCTCTCTATATTCTGCTCGGCAGTGATCGGCTCCCCGCACGCAATGCGCCCCACCACCGGCACGCGCTGCATCTTCGGAAGCGGCATGAACCCCGCAGGAATGTCGTCTTTCTCGGGCGTGGTATCGTCTTCCCACCCCATAATATACTTAGCCGTCGTGTTCAGCGCTTTCGCCAAGGCTTCTACCTTGTCAATGGGCAGGTTGCGAATGCCGCCGGTCTCATAGCGTTGGAGGGTCGATTTTGAAAGCCTGTGCGCTGTGCAAGCTCTTGCAGAGAAAGCCCCTGCTGAATACGAAGGGATTTCAGGCGGAAACGGATTTCGTTCAGGTTTTCCGACATGGTTTTCACTCTCCTGTTATTTCTTTTTTATTCTTCTTTCTGCTCCTATTATAACCCGTTTGGTTCATATTTGCAACAATTATTTTCAAAAAGTTGCATATTTGGGTTGACAATTGGTCCGTTCTGTGTTACTCTTTAATTGTCCCAAATACGCAACGAAAGGAGATGACACGAAATGAACTATTCTGTTCTGCGCGGCAAAATGGCAGAAGCCGGATACACACAAGGGCGTTTGGCGCAGGAAATCGGCATTGCGCCGCAGTCTTTGAGCCGAAAGCTGAAAGGAAAGCGGCAGTTTACCGTAGGGGAAGCGGCTGCTATTTCCGCTTGTCTGTCTCTGGACGCCGCCACGAAGTCGCTTATTTTTTTTATCTGATAATTCCCAAATATGCAACGATAAGTAAAGGAGGAACCCCCATGTATGAACTAAAGCTCACAGAGCACTGCGGCAGATTGTAGCGGACAGCAGAGACGTAGCGCGGGCGATTGGGAAGGAACACCGAAACCTAATGCGCTCCATCAACACGTATTACAAGCATCTTAACCAGCTCAAAATTGAGCGCGTTAAATTCTTCATTCCCGCTACATACACAGACGAAAAAAGGCGAAGAACGCCCCTGCTATTACCTGACGCGCATGGGCTGCGATATGGTAGCGAACAAGATGACCGGCGAGCGCGGCACGCTTTTCACGGCGGCATATGTCACCCGCTTTCACGAAATGGAAGCCGAACTGACAAAGCGCCGCGAGCTGCGTGCAGAGGGCAAGCCGCAGCGGCGGAACCTTACGGACATGATACGCGATAACCCGGAGGCGAACCGCTGGGACTACAAGCTATACACCGATTTGGCGTACAAAGCCGCTTTCGGCAAGACGGCGGCGCAGATCAGGAAGGAACGCGCCCCGGGCAGCAAACGCCGGGCGGTGGATCTTCTGACCGCGGACGAGCTTTCCGCCTACCAGAAGCAGGAAAACGCCGTTGCGAGCCTGTACGCCGTCGGCGTGGATTATGAAGCGATGAAAGCGGTATTGCTTACAGAAAGGACGAAATAACATGCAGAATTCATTAGGTACATACCCCATAGGCGGGAAAGAATATCCGGTCATCGGTCTTTCGCGGTTCAAAGGCAGGTCGTGCCCGTCGTAGACGTGCCCGTCATGTCGGACTTCCGTTGGCAATTAAACGCGCTGAAAAGCCGTTTGCAGCGTCCGGACCTCTATGAGAAACAAGAACACGTGCCGCACACGGTCGACAAACTCCGCCACTGGCTTATCCGGAACATCGACAAAGCAACCGAAGTCGAGCGAAAAGAAGCCGAAGCCCTGTTTAAGACGGGCGCACACAGAAGGAAGCGTGAACCATGGTCAAATGGAACAAATTAAAAGGCCGCATGTTCGAGCGCGGCATAACGCAGACGGACATTGTAAAAGCCATTGGGCGCGGCGTGAACTACGTCTGCACCCGCATCAACGGGCACAAGCGTGGACAATTGATGAAATGGAAATCATCGGCGAGCTTTTAGAAATTCCCCACGATGAGCTTATAGATTATTTTTCTGCGAAAGGAACATTGCCGTCATGCCGCAAGTAACAGACCCCCGGACAAAAAAGCGCCCCGTTCGGCGGCAACCGAGCGAGACGCAAAGACAAATAAATCCTCACCCAGACGATACCACGAACCGGCGGAAAAGTCAAGTGCAGATAGCCGGAAAGAACTCATAGACGCTACCGTGAAGCTGATGCAGCACATGCCGTTGAGCTACGCGCGCAGGCTGTTCATCACGGCTTTGGTGTGGGATAGAAAGCTATAAACACAAGCGGCGCGCTGAACGCCGCTTTCGGCATTTTTGAAAAGGAAGTGAAAATTTGACCTTAGACGAAATTAAGGCACGCCTGCAGAACGTCCGCGGCGGTTCCGCACGGTGCCCGGCACATGAAGACAAATCAAACAGCTTATCCGTCACAGAGGGCAAAAACGGGCGCGTGCTCTTAAAGTGCCACGCCGGATGCACGACGGAGAAAATCTGCGGGGCGCTCGGCATCACGGTCGCCGACCTCTTTTCAGAATCTCTCAAAAAGGAAGAAAAGCCTCGGCAAGAAAAGCGCGAATTTGTGGCGAAGTACGACTACACCGACGAAAACGGGGCGTTTCTGTACCGCAAGACCCGCTACCGCACCGAAAGCGGCGGCAAAACCTTCGTGTGGTCGCACAAGGACGGCAAAGAGATGAAGATCGGTCGCGGCGGCGCGGAGCCGGTACTTTAGACCCTGGTGGGAAGCGGCAGATAAGTCCGAGCTTTTACATGGTGGAGGGCGAAAAGGACGTTGAAACACTGCGCTGCATGGGGCTTACGGCGGTCTCCGTGCCGGACGGCGCGCTTCCAAATGGCACGGGAATTTCACCGCAGCGCTCGAAAGCAAGCGCGTGACGATCATCGAAGATAACGACGAGCCCGGCAAAGCGTTCGCAGAGCGGGCAGCACAGGCGCTTTTCGGGCACGCCGCAGAAGTGAAAATACTGGACCTCACACGGGAATGGACGGATTTAAAGCCGCACGGCGATATTTCCGACGTTGTGGACATGGAGGGCAGCAAAAAGGACGTTTTGCGCCGCTTGGAAGCCTTGCAGATCACCACGCCCGTTTATACCCCGCACAATACGGAAGCGGCACAAGAGGCTGCACAGAGCCCGGAGGACGCGTTTTTCGAGTGCTTCCGCCCCCTCAGCGATTTTGACGAGCGGGAAGCCGCGTGGCTGATTCCAGGCTGGGTGCCGAAAGGGCAAATCACCTTATTAGCTGCCGACGGCGGCACGGGCAAAACCACGCTGTGGTGCAACATCGTCGCCGCATTGAGCAGCGGACGAAAGAGCCTGCTCGACACCGCCGACACGGACCGCAAGCCGCTTTCCGTTGCGTTTCTCACCACAGAGGACAGCGTGCGCCAGAAGCTAAAACGCAAGCTGCGCGAAGCCGGAGCCGACCAAACGAAGGTGCTGACGCCCGATTTTCTCGCCGACAAAGAAGGACTGCTGCGGGACTTCAAGTTCGGCACGCACAAAATGGCATCGTTTATCCGCCGCTTCCGCCCCGCGCTGTGCGTCTTCGACCCCGTGCAGGGTTCATTCCGCCGGAGATCAACATGGGAAGCCGCAACGCCATGCGCGATTGTATGGCGCCGCTGATCTCCCTCGGTGAAGAATACGGCACGACGTTTCTTATCATCTGCCATACAAACAAGCGCAAGGGTGCTTCCGGGCGCGACCGCATCGCCGACACCGCCGACCTGTGGGACATCGCCCGTTCCGTGCTGATGATGGGCTACACGGAGGAAGCCGGCGTGCGCTACCTCTCGAACGAGAAGAATAACTACGCCTCTTTGCAGGAGACCGTTTTGTTCACGATAGACGAAGCCGGTCAACCCCACCGCAGCGGAACGAGCATGAAGCGCGACCGGGAATACATGTTGGCGGCAGCGGCGGAGATCAAGAACCCTACGCTTTGTAATGACTGCAAAGAAGCGCTCTTGCAGGTTCTGGACGAAAACGAGTGCAGCATGGCGGTAAAGGATATGGAAGCCAAGCTGAAAGAGTACGGTTACACGTTCCGCACCATACGCCGGGCAAAGGAAGACCTGTGCGCATCCTCTGCCATACGCGTGAAACCGGGCGGCAAAGGCGCTCCTTGGGTCGTGGAAAAGACCGAGTTTTCCGAACCCGATACATACACCCCACCGTCAGACACTTGAAAAGTGGTCAAATCTTAAAAAAATATAGATTATATCTATCTCTCAAGATTTGTCAGGGTGGTCGAGACTTAGGGTTCAGGTGACAAGACTTAAATCAAGAGTTGACCACAGTGTCAAATCTTGGGGCCCGCATAAACACTGGGAAAAGTTAAGATTTGACCACCCTGCGTCTCTCTGACGGGAAGCGTGCAAGACTTGTACAAGACTTAACCTCCGCGCCCTTCATGTTTCACGCAAAAAGAAAGGAACGATCAACATGCAAAACTGGATCATCACCGCAATGGTAAACCATGACGAAGGCCACACCGTAACGCTGATTAAGCAGCTCGACACAGACCGGGCACCCTGCCTTGTGGCGCGCGAATGCGCCGACCGTTTCGAGCGGGAGCACCCGAGCCACAGGTATTGACGGCCATTCTCATCCACGGCGAGCACACCATGCAGGAGCTTGTCGACCTCTCCCGCCGTCTGGACGATCTGCCGCCCGCCCAGTACCAGCGCTTCAAATTTCACGACTGGGAGGACTGATGCGCAATGCCCATGAGCGAAGAAGCAAAGGCGCTGCGCCGCGTATACCAGCGCGAATACAGGCGCACACACCCGGAACAGCTCAAAAGGCAACGGGAATGCACCAGACAATGGCAGCGCCAACACCCGGAGAAATGCCGCGAATACCAGCGGCGCTATTGGGAAAGGAAAGCGGCGCAGGAGAACAAATAGCGCCTGCGCACATTTCCGCCCGGAAAAGAGGATCCCCATGAGCTTTACAGGACAGTGCTACGCCCGGAAAATTGCCGCACAGGAAAACGCCTGCGAATACTGCGCTTTCTATTCCGCGTCCGCTCCGGCACTCTGCTTTGCGCCGTGGTCGGATGCGTACATGGAGGAACTGTTTATTGACCCATGCTTTGAGGGCGTATATAAAAAGCTGACCGGCCGCAGCGCTCCGGCTCTCGCCGCTGTGGAGCGCGAGCGGGAAAGAATGCAATGTCAGGCGGAAACGGCGGGCAAGGCTATTCCGCTGGTTATACGCCGGTTGAAGTAGCCCCCCGGAGGGTACCCCTTGAAAAGCGGGAGGGCTTTACACCAACGGCGGGCCTCTCTCAACGATAAATTCCCAAAATGGAAAATCCAGAGCGTCCGCTTTCCTTTGGCAAGCATACCATTCGCATACACGAATGGCACAACGCCGCCGACCCGGCCTTTCCGGCCACCCTAAAAAGGAATTTCTGAACACGGCAATGCGCGCATATCCGCAAGCCGGGGATTCGGAGATTTCGGAGGCCCTAAAAAACAATTTGTGGACACGATCACGCGCGCAAAAAGAACCGCCCCGAAGGACGGCCCTGCTCAAGCTCAGTATATCACTTTCGGGGGTGTTTGGCAATGACGAACGAACAGCTTGCCGCATTGGCGCAGCAGGATGACCGGCGGGCGCTCTTTGATTTGTGGGAAGCGGTGAAGCCGTTCTGCATGGCAGCGGCGGGGCACGTTTACCGCAGGCACGACCCCGCAAAGCTCTCCGGGCGCGGCGTAACACTTGAAGACCTCCAGCAAGAGACCTACTGCGCGTTCCGAAAAGCCCTTGCGGCGTTCAAGCCGGAGCGGGCGTATAAATTCACCACCTATCTTTCCTACCCGCTGAAAAACGCCTTTGCCCAGTTTTGGCTACGGAAATACGAAGCGCGATCCGCTCGACGGCTGCCTGAGCTTTGACGCGCCCGCCGGTGAAGATAACGACGCCCCGCTTTCCGACGTGATAGAAGACCCGGAAGCGGCGCAGCAGATCACGGACGTGGAAGACGACTGCTACACCGCCGCCCTGCACACGGCGCTTGAAACCGCTATGCGGGAGACCTGCGACCCGGCAGAGCAGCGCGTTTTGAAGACCCGTTTCTACCTGAACCAGACGCGCGGGCAGTGCGCCGAAACGCTCGGCATAACGAAAGCGGGCGTGCGACAGTTGGAATCCCGGGCGCTGCGCAACATGCGAAAGCCCGAAGCCCGCCGCCTTTTAAACGGCTTCCGGGAAGAATACGCCTATTCCGTTTCCACGTCATTCTCCGCATGGAGCGCCAAAGGCAGCAACCCGGAGCGCGTCATAGAGCTTCTGGAACGCGATTTCCACGGCTTTAAGTGAATTTCTTGACACGAGTACGCGCGGGAAAAACAACACCCCCACAACCGTTCTTTTCGGCTGCGGGGGCTTGCTGTTTGGGGGCTGTTGTGTTATACTGTGGGTGTCTAAGGTCGTTTTAACGGCTGCCGTTTCAGCGGCATTTCCCCTTGCATCGCTTTACCGGAGCTTTGCAGGGGGATTTTTCATTGTACCGAGAACCGGCGCGTCTCTGTCTGCCGAAGGAAGCTGCCGTACAGGTCCGGCATAGCACGCTTGAAAGCGGCGCTGTCAAATCGGCAGCTTTGCACGCTCGCCCAGCGGATGCGAAAAACGTCCACCTGCATTTCCGTTACGTTCTGCGCAGTCATCTCCGCCTTAATGGCGTCCTTAAGCATGTCGATTTTCTGCGCGATCTCCCCCGCCTGCGCTTCCAGCTCCCGCAGACGGGTATACCGCTTTCTTCAGGTCTTTCTTGCTCATGGTTGCTGCTCCTTTCCGTCGTTTTGCGTTATCGCCCCGAAGGGCTTGCCCCCGATGCGAGGGGCGGCGCTCGGACTTTTGGAAGAACGGGTTATGCCGCTCCCCCGCGTCAATCCGCGAAGCGTCATGTTTCTGGTTCACTGACTAACCGGTGTTTGCCCGGTACCTACCGGGGCGGCTTTCTCTGGGAGCCGTCGAACCGTCGGGCTTTAACAAGAGTTCGGGAGCCAGGACGCTTACGCTGCTATATTCCACCTATCTGAGGGCTTTCAAGTCGTTAACCCCGGCTTTGTCGTTTCCCTTACCTTGTGATTATAGTATACACTAAATTTTTGTGTATGTCTACTGGTAGAATAGCCAAACTATGCACTTGCAATTCGTGTATACTGTACACTTGAAATATGTGCATATATGTGCTATACTGGTATCATGAAAGAGTGGGCTTTCTACTGTGAATGCCCAAAAGGAGAGAAAACATGGCAATTCGTTACAAAATCGACGTGCTCAACGCTTTAAAGGAAGCCGGGTACAGCACGTACAAGCTGCGCAAAGAGAAGATCCTCGGCGAAAGCACCCTGCAGGCGTTCCGCCGAGGCGAAATTGTTTCATGGGAAAACATTGACCGCCTGTGCGCCCTGCTCCAGTGCCAACCCGGCGACCTGGTCGAATATGAGGAGGTCAAGCCCGATACCTGAAATAACGCCGGAGCTTGAAGATGCCGCTTTCTGCGAAAAACTCGTAGACGAGTACGAGAACGACCCGGAAAAGGACGTTTCCTACACCTTGGAGGACTGCAAGAAGGAATGGGGCTTATTATTTATTATATAGTTCTCGGCTTTGCATACGGAAGCCGCAAATAAAAACGTAACCACAGCGCATATATTTCGACCAAAACGCATAAGCTATAAAGCGGAAAGAATGTACCGGAATTTGAGCAAAAAGTATTGACTTTTGCCCATAATCTATGGTATCATCTCTTTCAGTGATTGTGTTGCAGTAGCCTGCGGGCCTGCAACCCCAGAAAAGTCTCTGCGCTTTGCGTAGGGGCTTTTTTGTTTATCAAGGAGTTAGCATGAAGAAGTTCTACACCTACGAAGAACAAATTGAACACCTAAAGAAAAAAGGTCTGGTCATCGCCGATGAAGAAGCCGCAATTTCAGCTTTGAAACGGTATAGCTACTATGCCGGTGTTTCCGCATACAAAGACATTTTCAAGATCGGGCCGAACGATAACTACATACCCGGCACAGAATTCACGCACATCGTCGTCCTTTATATGCTTGACCAGTCTTTGCGCGATATGTTCCTGCATCAAATAGTTGGTATTGAGCGACACATGAAATCCCTTTATTCTTATACGTTTTGCTCCCTTTACGGAGATCGCCAAAAAGACTATCTGAACGCCAACAACTACAACTATGCGCAGCATCAAAATCAGGTAAACGAATACCTTGTCATGGTGCTGGACCAACTCAGAAAACCGAAGCATGAATATATTTCCTACAACCTGTCGAAGTACGGAGAAGTTCCGTTTTGGGTGTTAATCCACGCGCTGACCTTTGGCAACATCTCGAAAATGTACAGCTTTTCACAGCCAAAGCTGCAAAGCCAAATCGCGCGGCAGTTCGGCGGCCCTGTTAACCCTAAAACGCTTGCTTCCATGCTTCAGGTTCTCACCAAGTTTCGCAATATCTGTGCGCATGGCGAACGCGTATACGCTTTTAAGCCACGCATGACCATCGACGATATGCCCATTCATGCCGAATTGAAAATTCCGAAGCGTGGTACGGTCTACATGTACGGTAAGCAGGATCTGTTCGCCGTAGTGATCGCCTTGCATTATCTTCTCCCGAAAGAAGAGTTCAAATCTTTCGTCATAGGCTTAGACGCCGTTCTCACTGCGCACTTCTCAATCTTGCCGAGTAAAACAGCATCGAAAATACAAAAGCGAATGGGATTTCCTGAAAACTGGAAAGATATTCTTGAATGCTAAAAAAGCCCCGCCGACAAAGCGCCGGCAGAGCTTATAGGGGCACAACACGGCAGCACACCGCTTCCGTTCCCGAAATAACACACTTTATAACACACTTTCACCCGCAAGCGGCAAAAGCGCCCTTTTACCTACAAGTAATAAAACCCGCATAAAATACTGGACTTTTTAAAGATTTGAAAAGGCTTTTTTTCCTCAAAAATGCCTTTCGTCCCGGTTTCAAGTCCGTTAGCGCCCACCAACCTCAGGAACTTCGGTTTCTGAGGTTTTTC
>ENA-OQLB01000768-OQLB01000768.1-human-gut-metagenome-genome-assembly--contig:-NODE-768-length-16462-cov-2.324212_pt1 | contig 16462 bp, 19 predicted proteins | sample MGYA00242656_ERZ504813 | MGnify/ENA primary metagenome ERZ504813 (study PRJEB26092, sample SAMD00036388) | human gut metagenome | host: Homo sapiens | study: EMG produced TPA metagenomics assembly of... | reverse complement strand
CGCGGTCGAGGCAGCGGTGCGGTCGACGGACGACGATCCCGCTGGCTGGTGCGGCGACACTCGTCCATGCAGGTCGGCCAGCATCAGGTCACCGTACGCGGCGAAACCGTGTTCTTCCCGCTCAAGGAATTCGAACTGCTCGAATACCTCATGCAGAACAAGGGGCGCGTGATGACCCGACACCAGCTCATCGACCGCATCTGGGGCTCCGATTACGTCGGCGACACGAAGACCCTCGACGTGCACGTCAAGCGCGTACGCTCCAAGATCGAGGAGGATCCGGCCCATCCCCCAGTACCTGACCACCGTGCGCGGCCTCGGCTACAAGATCGACAGCCCGCAGCAGTGACTGGCCCGCACCCGGTATAAAGCGCCCTCGGCCCGCCTGAACCACCCGGTGCAGGCGGGCGAACCATATCCCGCAAACCGCGCATTCCAACTACGTGGCAAGGTCGGCAACTATTCATCTTCTGTTTACCGATTTTGTCTTCCGACCCCTCGAACAGCCCATAGGCTAGTAACTGTCATGAAAAGGAATCGGCTCTGAATCGTATGACACGAGCCGCTATGACAGTTGATAAGAGGAAAGAAACAATGCGTAAGAATCTCTTCGTTCGTTCCATCGCGGCGGTTTCCGGCATCGTGATGCTGGCGTCGCTCGCCGCCTGTGGCGACAACACTTCGTCCGCCGGCAACAACTCCGGTTCCACCTCGACCGAGAAGATTACCGGCAGCTTCTCCGGCGCTGGTGCACCTCCCACGCAGGCGGCCGAGGAAGCCTGGATCTCCGCCTACATGGCGGCGAACTCCGGCGCGAACGTCACCTACAACCCGACCGGTTCCGGCGCGGGCGTCACCACCTTCCTGAGCGGCGCCACCGCGTGGGCCGGCTCCGACAAGGCCCTCTCCGATGACGAGGTCACCCAGTCCTCCGACAAGGCGTGCGCCAACGGCACCACCGCGTTCGACGTGCCGGTCTACATCTCCCCGATCGCCATCATCTTCAACTTGAAGGGCGTTTCCGACGCCGGCAAGCACATCAACCTCGATGCCGACACCGCCGCCAAGATCTTCGACGGCAAGATCGTCAAGTGGAACGATCCGGCCATCGCCAACCAGAACAAGGACCTGACCTTGCCCGACACCCAGATCACCGTCGTGCACCGCTCCGACAAGTCCGGCACCACGCAGAACTTCGTGAGCTACTTCAAGGACCAGGCCCCCGACTCCTGGACCCATGAGCTCTCCGAGAACTGGCCTGACATCCCCGGCCAGCAGAGCGCCAAGGGCACCTCGGGCGTCGTCACCGCCGTCAAGCAGGCCGATGGCACCATCGCTACGCCGACTTCTCCCAGGTCGGCGACCTGGGCACCGCGGCCATCAAGGTCGGCGAGAACTACAACGAGATCTCCGCTGACGCCGGTTCCAAGGTCATCGAGGATTCCGAGATCGACACGTCCGTCAAGGGCGACAACCGCGTGGTCGTGAAGATCAACCACGCCACCAAAGCCAAGGGCGCCTACCCGATCGTGCTGGTCTCCTACGACATCGCCTGCCCCGCCTACAAGGACGCCAACACCGCCAAGTTCGTCAAGAGCTGGCTCACCTACGTGACCAGCGACGAAGGCCAGAAGACCGCCTCCTCCGCTGCCGGCTCCGCCCCGCTGCCGAGCAACATCGTCGAGAAGGTCACCAAGTCCATCGAGGCCATCAAGACCAAGTGATCAGCGTGAGCTGACACGCCGTATGGCGGATGCCGCAGAACACCTGACACAATGAAAGGTGCCTGCGGCTTCTGTCGGTTGTACACGGCCGTGAAGCCACCATTGAAAATGCATACGAAGGAGAACCTGTGAGTTCGCAAGACAAAGCGGCAGACAGTCCGGCCAGTACAGGCAAGACCGGCGATGTCGTGTTCAAGACGATCGCCTATGCTGCCGGCATTCTCATTCTCGTCGCGCTTGCGGCGGTGTTCCTGTTCCTGCTGTTTCAGGCGTGGCCGCTGATCGGAGGCGATCAGGCCGCGAACACCGCCACCATCGAATCATTCACCGGCAACCGTGCGCACAACTTCTGGCAGTACGTGGGCCCGCTGGTGTTCGGCACAGTGCTTGTCTCCGCGCTGTCGCTGATCATCGCGTTTTTCATCTCGATTGGCATCGCCTGTTCATCTCGCATTACGCACCCAAGAAGCTGGCGACCGCGCTGAGCTACGTGGTCGACCTGCTCGCCGCCATCCCGTCCGTCATCTACGGCCTGTGGGGCGGCCTGATTCTGGTGCCGGCCATCCAGCCGGTGTGGAACTGGTTCGCGAAGTACCTGAGGTGGACCTACATCTTCGATGGATCGCTCAATGACCCGTCGGTCGCCGACAGCCCCTCGCGAACCGTCGCCACGGTCGCCGTCGTGCTGGCCGTCATGATCCTGCCGATCATCACCTCGGTGTCGCGCGACATCTTCATGCAGACCCCGCGTCTGCAGGAGGAGGCGGCCATCGGCCTGGGCGCCACCAAGTGGAGATGATCAAGCTGGCCGTGCTGCCGTTCGGCAAGTCCGGCATCGTCTCCGCATCCATGCTCGGCCTGGGCCGCGCACTCGGCGAGACCATGGCCGTCCTCATGATTCTTTCCCCCGGCCTAACGTACTCGATCAAGCTGCTGCGGGCATCCCAGAACCAGACCATCGCGGCGAACATCGCGGCGCAATACCCGGAAGCCGACCCGAACATCGGCGTGCCCGTGCTGATCGGCACCGGCCTCGTGCTGTTCGTTATCACGTTCCTCGTGAACTTCGTCGCCCGTAAGATCACCGAGAAAGCGAGCGCATGATGAGTGAAGCAACTGTAAAGAGCACCATCAGCGTCGACGCGAACGCCGTGAAGAAGACGCCCGCCGCACGCAACGACAAGCAACTGCCCGACATCGACTTCGACCGGTTCAAGACCAGCCGTTCCTTCGCCGCGTCCCGCAAGCGCAAGGACGTCTTCATGAAGAGCCTGATCTGCCTCGCCTTCATCATCGCGTGCATCCCGCTGATCTCCGTGCTGTGGACGACCGTCGCCAACGGCATCAAGCGACTGAACCTCAACTTCCTTTCGTACAACATGTCCGGCGTCGTCGGCGGCAGCCAGACGCCTCCGGCGGATACGGCGGCGTGCTGCACGCCATCATCGGCACGTTGGAGATCACCTTGGGCGCATGGTCATCTCCGTGCCGGTCGGCTGATGTGCGCGGTCTACCTGATCGAGTACGCGGCCCGCGGCAACAAGCTCGCCAAGTCCATCGGCCTGCTGGTCGACGTGATGAGCGGCATCCCGTCCATCGTCGCCGGTCTGTTCGCCTACTCGATGTTCTCGCTCATCGGCGGCCCCGGCACCATCAGCGGCTTCGAAGGCTCCGTCGCGCTTTCGCTGCTGATGATCCCGACCGTCGTCAAGACCAGTGAGGAGATGCTGAAGGTCGTGCCCGGCGACCTGCGTGAGGCCTCGTACGCGCTGGGCGTTTCCAAGCAGCGCACCATCTGCAAGATCGTGCTGCGCACCGCCCTGCCCGGCATCGTCTCCGGCGTCATCCTGGCCATCGCGCGAGTGATCGGCGAGACCGCGCCGCTGCTGATGACCGCAGGCTACGCGACGTTCACCAACGTGAACCTGTTCAGCGGCGAGATGACCACGCTTCCCGTGTTCGTCTACCAGGAATACAGCAAGCTGCGTGCCAACTGCCCGCCCAACGCCGGCTCCTCCTGCGTCACCACGATCCCGATGGAACGCTCCTGGGCCGCCGCCCTGGTGCTGATCATCATCGTGCTGATCCTCAACCTCATCGGCCGTGTCGTGGCTCGCGTCTTCGCCGTGAAGTCCGAACGGTAAGCCGCCGTACACTGTATATACATCAATAAAGGAATTCATATGGGACAACGCATTGACGTCAAACATCTGAACATCTACTACGGCGACTTCCTGGCCGTGGAGGATGTCAACATCAACATCGAACCCAACAAGGTCACCGCGTTCATCGGGCCGTCCGGCTGCGGCAAGTCCACGGTGCTGCGCACCCTCGACCGCATGCACGAGATCATCCCCGGCGCCCACGTCAAGGGTGAGGTCGAGCTCGAAGGCAAGAACTGTATGCCAAGGACGTGGACCCTGTCGCCGTGCGCCGCGATGTCGGCATGGTGTTCCAGCGTCCGAACCCGTTCCCCACGATGACGATTCGTGAGAACGTGCTCGCCGGCGTGCGCCTGAACAACCGCCGCATCTCCAAGTCCGACGCCGACGACCTGGTCGAGTGGGCGCTCAAGGGCGCCAACCTGTGGGAAGAGGTCAAGGACCGTCTCGACAACCCGGGCATCGGCCTGTCCGGCGGTCAGCAGCAGCGTCTGTGCATCGCCCGCGCCGTGGCCGTGCACCCGCAGGTGCTGCTGATGGACGAGCCGTGCTCCGCGCTCGACCCGATCTCGACGTTGGCCGTCGAGGACCTGATCAACGAGCTCAAGGGCGACTACACGATCGTGATCGTGACCCACAACATGCAGCAGGCCGCCCGTATCGCCGATTACACCGCCTTCTTCAACCTGAAGGCCGTCGGCGAGCCCGGCCACCTGGAGTACTTCGCGGACACCACCACGATGTTCAACAACCCCCAGAACGCCGAAGCCGAGCGCTACATCTCCGGTCGTTTCGGCTGATCGGCGGCGCGCTGGCGGATCGCATGCGTTGCATCCGCCCGCGCGTCCATCGCCACAAGACCCCGCCTCCGCGCGGGGTCTTCGCGTTTGTGAGGGGGAGCTCCGGAATAGAAGAAGCGACGGCGATGCTGGACAACTGCCGTGTTGTGCGATTTTGCAGATGTTGTACAACGACATTCTTGACTGTCACGCTCCGCTCCACCCGAGAACGTTCGCGTTGTTCCCGGTCATAGCATGATTCGACGCCTATCGTCTTCGGTCATACCGATACCCGTGCTTCCTCGCCAGTCCCTCTAGGCTGATTGCGATGACCTCGAATTCTATCGTCGCTCCGCGCTCGGCGAGTCGTCTTGCTATACGCAGGGCCAGTTCCGCAATCGACATCTCGTCAATCAGATTTTGAGCGGTCACGATGATTAATATCCAGCCGTGGGCCCGCAACCGTTCCCTTTTTTCGTTGTCTCGGCGCCACTGGACCTTATCCGTTCGATGATGATCGCCGTCATATTCCACTCCGACCTTGAACTCGACCCATGCGATGTCCAGCGAAATGGCTGCTCCTGAACGAAAGGTGATTCCAGGAACCACGACATTGCATCGTCCATCCGGTATTCCGTGGCGTTGAACGCCCAGCCGTAGCGAGCTTTCGGCGGGAAACCGTATATTGGGGCGTACCAGTGTCATGGCTTGCCTGCAAATGCTTTTTCCTCGGAACGGCGGCATCTCTTTTATGAAACGCTGCAACTCCAGATACAATTTGTCCGCGTCCGGCGCGCCATTGCGTACCAGCATCGTGAGAATGGATCTCCGAGCACAACAAGATCCTCTGTCGAAAGATATGGGGACAGCTGCGCCCACACATGAAACACGTGCAATGCGTGCACGCCATTCGATATGTGGATGAGTGATTGCGGAGTGCAATGGCTCCAGATGTGGACAATGACCGGGACGGATTTCAACGGTCGAATATGAGGCCTGCCGGAGCGCGTCCGCACCGTGACATGCAGCGCGGCCGTGTCGAGATTGCAGTGGGAGGGCACCGGCACGCCTTGCAGTTCCAGAGCGGTGGTCATGCCGAAGAGCAGCTGGCGGTCGGACTGCCCTACCGTGGCGGTGCAGCGTTGCAGAGTCTGCCGCCTAATCTGTTCCAATGACTGGAACATGGTGGCTGTCGGCTCGCCCGGTATCGGTTCGTAATCGTTCATGGGCGCAACGCTAGCGGGTCGGGGGCCCGCGCGCCACCGACGGCGGGATTTCTGTGGATATGTGGATGGAGAACGGGTTATCCACATATATCCACAGGCCGTCCGACACCATAACATCCATGACTTATGAAGATGTTATGGTGGGCGTGTTCGGGAAACCGGGCGAATAGCAGTTTGTCTCGCCGAGGCCGGATGGCCTCGCACATTCAAGGAAGCAGAGAAAGTATGGAGAAGTTCTTCCATTTGAAGGAGAACGGCACGGCCGTGTCCACGGAGATCGTGGCCGGCCTCACCACGTTCTTCGCGATGAGCTACATCATCGTCGTCAATCCGCAGATCCTGCACCAGACCGGCATGCCGTGGGGCGGCGTGTTCCTGGCAACGATCATCGCGGCCATCATCGGCACGCTCGTCATGGGCCTGTTCGCCAATGTGCCGTACGCGCAGGCGGCCGGCATGGGCCTCAACGCGTTCTTCACCTACACGGTGTGCTTCGGTCTGAAGTTCACGTGGCAGGAGACACTGTGCATGGTGTTCCTGTGCGGCCTCATCAACATCATCATCACCGTCACCAAGATCCGCAAGATGATCATCGAGGCGATCCCGCCCATGCTGCAGAACGCCATCGGTGGCGGCATCGGCATATTCGTCGCCTACGTCGGCATGCTCAACGTCAACCTCGTCACCTTCACCCCGAAGGACACCAAGGCCGCCGGCAAGGGCCTGGCCACCGGCGCCACGCCTGGTCTGGCCACGCTGAACACCCCGACCCTGTGGCTGTTCCTGATCGGCCTGCTGTTCGCCATCGTGTTCACCGTGCTCAAGCTCAAGGGCGGTATGCTGCTGACCATCGTCATCACCGCGATCATCGGCATCCCGATGGGCCTGACCAGCATGTCCAACTCCGTGTCCATCTCCGACACGTTCGCCCAGCTGCCGCAGACCTTCGGCGTGATCTTCAGCGCCGATGGCTTCCCGGCGCTGTTCTCCGACGTATCCAAACTGCCGCTCGTGCTGGTCACGATCTTCGCGTTCTCGATGTCCGACACGTTCGACACGCTCGGCACGTTCATCGGCACCGGCCGCCGCACCGGCATCTTCTCCGATGACGACATGAAGCACATGGAGGACGGCAAGGGCTTCTCCTCCAAGCTGGACCGCGCCCTGTTCGCCGACTCGATCGCCACCTCCATCGGCGCGATCTGCGGCACCTCGAACACCACCACCTACGTCGAGTCTTCCGCGGGCATCGCGGCGGGCGGCCGCACCGGCCTGACTCCGTGGTCGTGTCCATCTGCTTTGCGCTGTCGATCTTCCTGTCCCCGGTGATCTCCGCGGTGCCGTCCGCAGCGACGGCCGGCGTGCTGGTCATCGTCGGCTGCATGATGGCCTCCAGCCTCAAGGAGATCGAGTGGAGCGACATCTCCGAGGCGATTCCGGCGTTCTTCGCCGCCGTGTTCATGGCGCTCGCGTACTCGATCAGCTACGGCATCGCCGCCGGCTTCATCACCTACTGCATCGTCAAGACCTGCAAGAAGGAAGCCAAGAGCGTTCACCCGATCATCTGGATTGTCTCGCTGCTCTTCATCCTCAACTTCATCCTGCTGGCAGTGCTGTAATGGCATCTGCCCTGCCTTGAATCCCGGCCCCCGTTGGTTTTCCATCGGGGGCCGGATTCGTATCGTGCCGTCTTGTGTGTTTGCTCTCTCGGCAATACGATGGATGTAAGGGACAGAACGGACTGCCCTATACCACCCGTCGCGACGATGGTGTTGACGGTGGGCGGCGATCCGTCCGCAGACGACGATCAGATCGTGGCCTGCGAGATCTACATCAGCGGCCAGCTGCTCGACAGCCAGTACCGGCGCGGCAAGGATGCCACGGTGACAGGCTCCTACAGCTCATGGCAGCAGGAGCCGTTCAACGGGCGCGAGGTCGACCTGCCGAGGCTCGGCGAATACGGCAACGATCTCGCCAAGCTTGTGTCCTGATAAGATCGAGGCCGTTGTCTTTCATAACACATAGACTGAGTGGATGCTGAGCGCAAGGTCGCGATTGGCATACTGGACAATCAGAAACAGCTGGCAAAGATAAAGGCTGGGACACAATAGGGTGGCCGATTTTCAAAGGTGAAAGAAAGGATGTCCATAAATGAACCGAAGAATATCCACGTGGTTGCGCGGGCGTGACCTTCCATGGAGACCTGCCGCCGCCGTGATCGCGCAGGTCAAGGCCAAGGATCTGGTGGGTATACGGATGAGTCCGTCCGGGCGGTGCGTGATGCGCTTGCCGCAGCCGAGAAGGTCGCTGCCGATCCTGATGCGACGCAGGTCGCAAGTCTGAATACGGCCGTCGACGGGCTGAAGGCCAAGGATGACGGTGACAAGCACGGACCGGGTGATGGTGGCAAGCCGGGTGACGGTGACAAGCCCGGCGCGGGTGACGGCAAGTCCAGCGACGGCAAGCCGGGCAAGGGCGACGAGACCAAGCCCGATACCGGCAAGAAGGGCGGCTGAGCGCCACCGGTGCCGGCATCGTTCCGATCGCCGTCGCGGCCCTGACGCTCATGGCCGGTGCGGCGCTCGCACTGGCCAAGCGCTGAGACGCCATGGGGCGGTCGCCCGTCGGACGGAGAATTTTCGTCCGGCGGGCCGATTATTTGCAGCCTCCGACCACGACACGCCCGGAGTGCGTAGCACAATCGTCGCGTGCGTTTGCGGGAATCGGCTCCATGGCGGCGTTTCATGAAATTCGGCATGCCGATCTTGCTGAGCACTCCGGGCGTGTCGCGATGGAATGCCGCCTGTTTGGTCAACATTCCGGACCGACGCGAGCCGCATAGGTCTTCGCTGGCAAATCCTCACTTATGGCCACGATTGCCGTGAGAAACTTATGGTATTGGCAGCGTGGCGGTGATAATGCTTGGCGCCGTGAAGGGATAGCGAGTCTGCGACATGAGGAACCGTGTGATTCATCGCAATTCGCGCGCTGGCGATTCGCCGTTCCGTCTGCTCGCCGCGGCGCTCGCCGTGCTGACGTTGACCTTATTGGCGGTTATGGTGCCGTGCGAGGGAGAAGCGCACGCAGCCGCGCCCATCAAGGTCGCATGCGTGGGCGACAGCCTTACGGACGGCTCCAAATCCAGTGGCGGCAAGAAAGGCGACACCGCATATCCAGCGTGGCTCGGCCGCATCCTCGGCAGTGGCTATGACGTGCGCAATTTCGGCGCCGCTGGTGACACGCTGCTGCGGGGCACGGGCTGGTCATATTGGGATTCGGCCGAATTCCGGCAGAGCAAGGAGTTCGCCCCCGATATCGTCATCATCATGCTCGGCACCAACGATTCCAAGGACGCCTACTGGAACGAGACACTGTACAGGACCGAGGCGAAGGAGCTGGTGAGGGTGTACCGGGATCTCGCCAGCCGACCGGTCGTGTATTTCGCGAGTTCACCGCACTCATACCGGGTCGCCCCCGGTACCAAATATGTCTCCGTCAACTCCGTGAACAGGTTACATCCCGTACAGGAGTCGCTGATCCGTGACGAGCGTTGGAACACCATCGACCTGTACGCGGCGACCGCGAACCGGCGGCAGCTGTATGACGCCGACGGCGTTCACTTCAACGACGACGGGTACCGGTTCCTCGCCGAGCAGATCGCAGGCGTCATGCACCGGTCAGCGCAGATCATCGGCTCCACCGGAAGGGAGCGGGTCATCGCAAACGAGACGGAGAACGGCGCCACGAAAAGAGCCGGCGTGGAATTCGGCCTTACCTCGCAGGGTACCGCCGCCGGGAACGCCGGCGATTCGTCCGATGGCAACGGGAAACGGGATGCCCTGCGCGGCTCCGATGCCGTCGTGGCCATCATAGCCATGCTGTCGGCGGGCATTACCGGAGTGGCGCTCGTGCTGGGCGGACGGTCGCGACACGCCCGGGTTGAAGGTGTCCGCTCGCGGCCGTATTCTATATGACTTGTAAACCACAGACCGTTGGTTGGAGTGTGCAAGCACTCACGAAGTTTGGTTCGCCAAGCCAGCGCAGGTTGAGAAATATGTGCCCGTAATACGGCTCGCCGGAAACGGTTGTATGTTGCTCTGCCTGTGCGCAGGGCTTTTTTATTGCCCTGGCAGGGTGCGCGGGACTTCGCAGGATCAATGGCCGATCTAGGAAGGAACGCCATGAAGAGGCCCGAAAAGGAAGCGGTAGTCGCTCAGCTTACGGAACAGTTCCGTAACGCCGACGCTGTCTACCTGACCGAGTACCGCGGGCTTACCGTTCCGCAGGTTTCCGAACTGCGCGAAAAGCTAGGCCGCGATACTTCCTACACTGTGGCTAAGAACACGCTGGCGCGCATCGCCGCCAAGGAAGCGGGCATTGAGGGTCTTGACGACCTGCTCAAGGGCCCGACCGCCATCACCTTCGTGAAGGGCGACTTCATTGAGGCTGCGAAGACGCTGCGTGACTTTGCCAAGACCAACAAGGCTCTCGTTATCTCGGGCGGTTATGCCGACGGCACCGTCTACGACGCGAGGGTGCTACCAAGCTGGCGGACATGATGTCCCGTCCGCAGCTGCTCTCCAAGTTCGCAGGCGACCTCAAGGCCACGACCGCCAAGGCCGCATACCTGTTCGTCGCTGTGCCTACCAAGCCGTGCGTACGATCGACGCTCTGCGCGAGAAGCAGGAAAAGGCAGCTTGATTCTCATGCGGCTTGCCGCATGAACCACAATCGGAAAACAACACACATCAGGCGGACGGCAATCGCTGAAGGCCGCCGCCAGAATGAAAGGAAGCCATCATGGCTAAGTACACCAACGAAGAGCTGCTGGAAGCTTTCGGTGAAATGACCCTCGTCGAGCTCTCCGAGTTCGTCAAGGCCTTCGAAGAGAAGTTCGACGTCGAGGCTGCCGCTCCGGCCGCCGTCGCCGTTGCTGCTCCGGCTGCCGGCGCTGCCGCCGAAGAGGAAGAGAAGACCGAGTTCGACGTCGTCCTGACCGCTGTCGGCGACAAGAAGATCCAGGTCATCAAGCTGTCAAGGCCATCACCAACGCTGGCCTGGCTGACGCCAAGGCCATGGTTGATGGCGCTCCGAAGGCCATCCTGGAGAAGGCCAAGAAGGAAGATGCCGAGAAGGCCAAGGCTCAGCTGGAAGAGGCTGGCGCCACCGTCGAGCTCAAGTAATGATCGCGGGAGTGAAACCCGCACATTGCAGCTTTGCACAGACCCTGCTGTCGCACACGCGGCCGCAGGGTCTGCGCGTATGCGGCGGTCCGCGCACCGGAGCCGAGACCGCTTCTGTGAACGCCTGACACGGCCTGACATGGGCGTTCCGCACCGGTGTGCGCTACAATCCGAAATACCGGCATCAATGCGATAATGTTGTCAATTCATCGGTCATCAATCCCTGAAAACACAGCGGGACATGACACAATGGCACATAGTATGCGAACGAGCGTGAAAGGAAGGGCGGCACGTGACTGGCGATCAGCGGACGATACAGCAGTGGACGGTGAGAATCGGTGGCATCGATCAGAAAACCGTGAAGCCGGGAAACAGCATCGAAATCGGGCGCAAGCCGTTGCGGCCGTTGCCCGATGACGGTACCGAACGCCTGGAGATAGCGGACGGCACGCGGTCCATGTCGAAACGCCATGCGACCTTCGCGGTGAGTCAGAACGGCGGCGGCACCGTGCGCGATCTGGGCTCGACCAACGGGTCATATGTGGTGCGGGGCAATGGCGATCTCATGCGTCTGCCGCCGAACGTCGATTTCCTGCTGCCGACTTCACCGATGCGCCTGCAATTCGGCGATGTCCCCGTCGATTTCATTCGTGTGGAGCAGCCGGTGAGCGACACGTTTGTCGTGCCCGACCTGTTCGGATACGCTTTGGAGACCGTCAAGCAGGAGCCTGATGTGGCCGACATGTCGGTGGATGACATTCTTGACCTGCGTGCCGGGGGAACCTACCGCCGCGATCAGCGCTGCACCGTGCGCAAGCGTGTCGGTGAGCTGAATGCCGCCGCATCGCAGGCGTTCCCGCCGCAGAAGACGACCACGGCGGATGGATTGGCGGCGGATTCCGCGGCCGGCGCCGCTGAGCCGGATTCGGAGCTTGCCGTTCGTCGGATGCTGCCATGCCCGTTGAGGCCGCGGTGCTGGCCGAAACCGTGTCGCCGGCTGAGCCGACGCTGCCGAGAGCGATGCCGAGACCAAGGTTCCGGAAGCCGCCGAGTCCTCCGAGAATGCGGCGCCTGCGGATGCCGTTGATGCCGCGGACGCGGCCGTATCCACTCGAGACTGCGACATCCGATACGGCATCGCCTGAACCGTGACTTCTGGAACCGTGGCATCCGAGTCCGCCGCGGATACGGTACCGGCTGATTCCGCTGTATCTGATTCTGTAGTGACCGCGGCCCAATCGCAGACCAACGATGAGCCGAGCGAGCCCGATTCCATGCCGTTGAACGTGGCCGGTGCCGATGCTAAGCCGGTGGTGGCGTTGCCCCGCGACCTGTTCGCTGACGCGCTCGCCGAGGACAGCGAAGAGCCGGGCAGTCCACCGCGCCCGCAGAGCAGGCGGATCAGTTGGCGAACGGACAGCCGTCCGACGACCGATTCCAGCAGGCGTCATCCGATCAGGAGGCGCACGATGACATCCGTCAGGCGGTGAACGAGGTCGCAGCCAACGCGGCCGGTGTGGAAGTCACCGCCGGTGCCGTGGCAGGCGACGGCGTCGTGGAAGCCGATACGGACACCGCCCACGGGGAGATTCCGGAAGAGCACCGCCGGTTCGCGCTGCCGAACGACGACGAGGCGGACTCGACCGGTTCGTTCCGACCCGCATTCGAGCCGGGATCGGTGTTCGAACTCGTGTCGAAAGGCAGGCTTGCCGCCGCCGAACCGAAAATCGAAGTCAACGGGTACACCTCTGACCAGGCGAAGACCACGGAAGACTACACCGAGCAGTTCGCCATCGCGAATTGCGAAGAGCTGTTGCCGTTCCTTGCCATGAATCCATTGCTGTACGATGACCTCTATAATTGGCTGGAAGATCAGGGCAAAGCGGACATCGACGCCGCGCTGGAGAACAATGAGGGCTACAAGAGTTACCGCAAAGCGGTAGGGAAGTGAGTCGGGTCATGAGCGAAAGCATGCAACAGGCGCCCCAATCGCTGGAACGCATGCGTCAATGGCATGAGCAGTACCGCGCCGGATTGGTGCCGTCCCCATTGGAGGACATCAACCAGCTTGGGGCGAAGCTCGATTTGACCATGCGCATCCCTCCGGCATCGCCCAGCTGTTCGCGGGAGGCCGCGCGTCGCTGGATCTGCTGTTCCGCGACAACGGCATGCTGCGTGCGGCGAACCGCCGACTGGAGCGGGTGCTTGACGAGAAGGCCGCGAAACTGCGCGTCAGCGGCGTCGCGGAACTGTCTCTCACCGTGGGAGTCGCCACATGGGACGACGGTGCCATGCCGGTGCTGCTGTATCCGGTATCCGTGCAAAGCGCCCAGGATGAAGGCGATGTGGCGGTGATCCGGTTCGTCGGGCATGTCCGGCTCAACCCCGCGTTCGTGACGGTGATGCGCGAGCAGCACGTCGAACTTGACGAGCGGGAGCTGTTCAACGGCGCCAACTACGAGAGCGGCACGCCCGAAACGTCCGCGGTGTTCGCGGCGATCACCAAGCGTGCGGAGAAGGTGTTCCCCGATTTCACCATCGAGCGGCAGATTATCCTGGGCTGCTTCATGTCGCCCGGCTCGCTGATTCTTGCCGAAAGCCAGCACATCATCGATACGCTGGCCGAGGGGGCGACCGGCAACACGGTGCTGGACGCGCTCGCGGGCAGCAAGGAGGCCGCCGAAGCGCTCAGGGACTCCGGCGCACCTGCGTTCAGCCCATTCGACGCCGATCCGCACAACGAGTTCGAAGTCGGCGATGTCGACAACGCCGTGCGGTACGCGGCCGATATGGTCGCAGCCGGGCATTCGCTCGGAGTCGATGTCGTCAACGGGCGTGACACCGCCGATTACGCCGCCGCCATCGCGTCGCGCTGCGTGATGAACGGCCGCAGCGTACTGTACGTGCCGTGCATCGCCGATCAGAAGCGTCGTTTCCGTCAAGCCATCAGCGCCAATGAGCTCAGCGGCCAAGTGCTCGACGTCTCGGACGAGCGCTGCAATGACAGCATCGACCATCAGCTGATCGCCGCGGTCGGATTCCAGCCCGGCGTCGCCAGCTCCCGGTTCGACCAGATCGCCGATGAGCTGGTCGGCGTGCGTTCCCGTCTCACCCGGTATCTGGGTGACCTGCACTGCACCGACAAGCAGTGGGGCGTGTCCGCGTACCAGACCATACAGAACCTCGCCGAAATCGCCACGTTGCCCGCGCATCCCGCCACCCGAGTGCGGTTGCGCAAGGAGACCGCGCGTGAGATCGGCGGTCATCTGGACGAATGGGCGGCGAAGCTCAGGCGTGCCGGCGAGCTCGGCGAATTCACGCTCGGACCGGAGGATACCGCTTGGTTCAAGGCCTCCATTACGTCCGAGGACGAGGCTGTGACCGTCTACCAGCGTGTGGTCGATCTGCTGCGCAAGTTGCTGCCGTTGACCCGTGAACAGGTGTCGTCCACCGTGCAGACATGCGGGTTCCCGATACCGAACACCGAGCAGGAGTGGGGCCGTCAGGTGCAGGTGCTGAAGAACCTGCGCCGCGTGCTCGACGTGTTCCAGCCGGAGATCTTCGAGCGCGACATCGACGCGATGATCGAGTCGAGCAAGTCCAAGGCCGAACGCAAGGCCGAAGGCACCACTATCGGATTCTGGGAGCGCCGCCGCCATATCAAGGAGGCCAAGAGCCTGCTGCGCGTGGGCGCACAGGTCGAGAACCTGCACGATGCGCTGCAGGTCGTGGCCAAGCAGGCCGCGCAATGGCGCATGTTCGTGCCTCACGGCGGGTGGCCGGTGCTGCCGAACAAACTCGACGACATCATCGCCACGCAGGAGGAGCTGGCCCGCGACCTGACGGCGCTGGACGCCGTACTGTCCACCACCGTGCAGGGCGGCGATCTGGAATCGCAGGATTTCGTCGCCGTCGAGGAACGTCTGAAGGCGCTGTTCGACGACCATCTCGCGCTGGACACACTGCCGGAGCGCTGCCGTCTCGAACATGAATTCCAGACGGCCGGGCTCACCGAACTGGTCGAGGACCTGCACACGCGCCGTGTGCCGGTGGAATCGGTGGATGCCGAACTGCAGCTGGCATGGTGGACCACGGTGTTCGAGAACATCGTGCGGGCGTCCGCGATCATCTCCAATCAGGATGGGTCGGCGTTGCAGTCTGCTGCGGATCGTTTCGCGCAGGTGGACACCGAACACGTGCGTTCGGTCGGTCCGATGGTCGCGCAGGAATCCATGCGCCGCCTGTGTGAAATGCTGTTCTCCCGCACGCAGGAATCCAACCAGCTGCACACGGTGCTGGCCGGCAAGACCCGCATCCCGCTCAGCCGGATACGCCGTGACCACCCCGAGATCCTGGCCGCGGCCAAGCCCATCATCGTGGCGACCCCGGCCACGCTTGCCGCGCTCACCGATCCGACGACCCTCGCCGACGTGGCAATCATCGACGCGGCCGCGCACATTCCGGCCATCCAGTTGCTGACCATCGTCTGCCGCGCGAAGCAGGTGGCCGTGCTGGCCCACCGGTCCACCGTGACCTCGCCGAGCGTGAAGGCGCTGATGGAGCTGCTGCCGAGCGTGAAGGTCCGCTCCCACCCCGTGCGGCGCGCGCCCAGGCTCGCCGCGTTCCTGGAATCCCAGGGGTATGGCGAGGTGCGCTATGACGTCACGACCGAGCCGTCGCAAGGCCGGGTGGCCTTCCACAAGGTCGAGGCGAACGGAACGCCGGTCATGGCCACCGGATTGGTCGAGAGCAGCCAGCAGGAGATCGATGAGGTCGTCCGCATCATCACCGAACGCGCGGCGAGTTTCAACGTGGTGCCGGTCGGCTACACGCTGACCGTGGTCACGCTCACCGACGCGTTCCGTTCGCGACTCGGTGCGGAACTGAAATCGCTGGCGTCGAAGAACAAGACCATGGGGCAGTTCCTGCGCCACGTGCGCATCGTCGCGCTGCCGGAGATCGCCGGGGCCCAGTCGACGGACGTGATTCTGTCGTTGTGCTACGCGAAGACCGTGCATGGGCGTCTGCTGCAGCAGTTCGGCGTGCTGGAGGGCGAAGGCGGACGTGCCATGCTGCTGGATGCGCTGGCGCTGTGCGACCGCCATCTCGATATCGTTTCGGCGTTCGACGAATCTGATCTGGACGATGAGCGACTTCACCAGCCGGACCGCAGCTGCTGCATGCCATGCTGCGCTGGGTGGAGCAGCTGGACGACCACGTGGTGCGTCCGGTGACCATCACCCGGTCGAACAATGTGCTGTTCAATGATCTGGCGGAGCGCGTGCGGTCCCGCGGACTGAACGCCGCCGTCGACTACGGGTTCGACCGCGGCCTGCACATTCCGATGGTCGTCGGGTTGCCCGACAAGCCGTTCGCGCTGGCCGTGCT
>ENA-OQLB01000766-OQLB01000766.1-human-gut-metagenome-genome-assembly--contig:-NODE-766-length-16520-cov-1.773318_pt1 | contig 16520 bp, 26 predicted proteins | sample MGYA00242656_ERZ504813 | MGnify/ENA primary metagenome ERZ504813 (study PRJEB26092, sample SAMD00036388) | human gut metagenome | host: Homo sapiens | study: EMG produced TPA metagenomics assembly of... | reverse complement strand
GGGCGTTGTGTTTGCGGGGCTTTTGCTCCTTTGCGTGCGCGGCGGCTTGCCGAAAGCTGTGCGCGTCACGGAAAAGCTTGTGCCGTTCATGGCGGGGCTGTTTTTGGCGTTGTGCGCCGCGGTGCTCATCCTGCGCGGAAGCCATATCCCCGGCGCGGTGCGGAATATGCTGAAAGGTGCGTTTTCGCTGAAAGCCGGTGCGGGCGGCGTATGCGGCATGATTTTAGCCATGCGTGAGGGCATTTCGCGCGGGGTGTTCACAAACGAAGCGGGCCTTGGCAGCGGTACATTCGCGACGTTCCGCACGGAAAATAAGACCCCGGAGCAGATCGGTACACTTGGCGCTTTGCAGGTGTTTATCGACACAATCCTGCTGTGCACAATTACGGCGCTGTGCATGCTGGTGTCACCCGTGCGTGATTTTTCCCCGGAAGCGGCGCTTTCGGTGTTTTCGCTCGTTTTGGGGCGGTTCGGCGAGCTTTCTGCCGGCGCATGCGTGGCGCTTTTCGCGTTTGCATCGGTTTTGGCGTGGAGCTGCTACGGCATGGACGCGCTGCTTTATTTATTGCCGAAAAAAGGCGCGGCGGAGAAGAGAATATACATGGCGTTTTCGGCGTTTTCCTGCTTTTTGGGGTGCATGTCGCCGTTTCTCGGCGTTTTAAATGTATGTGATGCGTTTAACGGCCTGATGGCGCTTTTGAACGTCCCGGCGCTTTGGTTTTAACGCCGCAGGTTTTTGCAAAACAAATTGCCCAAAAGCCAAAAAAGGTATAGATTTTTCTTCGACAAGATGTTAAAATACAAATAGAGAGAAAAGCGATGAATAGAGGGGCTTTTAACGGTTCGTTTAGCCTGCCTTTGCTGATCTCCGAAAAACAACGAATATGCGTTTCAAAAAAACGCGATAAGGAGGAAATATTATGAAATTGATCCTTGCGATTGTCAGCAACGATGACAGCGGTGCGGTCTCTTCCGCACTGACAAGAGGCGGCTTCTCCGTCACAAAGCTCGCTACCACCGGCGGCTTCCTGATGGCCGGCAACACCACCTTCATCTCCGGTGTGGAAGACGAAAAGGTCGATGAAGTCATCGGTATCATCGCGAAGCATTCCCGCCGCAGAACGCAGGTTGTGCCCAGCACCTCCACCATGGATGTGGGCATGTACTCCTCTTTCCCGGTGGAAGTTACCGTGGGCGGCTCTACCATTTTCGTGCTGAACGTAGACCGTTTTGAGAAGGTTTAATGCAGTTTGAAGGTTTTGCGGGGAATGCGGCTCTGAAAACGGCGCTTTCGGCGGCGTTTTCGCGCCGCAGGCTGCCGCATACTCTTCTTTTACAGGGTGAAGCGGGGCTTGGCAAACGCACATTGGCGCAGATTCTGGCCCGCGCGGCGGTCTGCACATGCGAAAACCGCGATTTAGCGCCCTGCGGCGTATGCCCGGCGTGTATTCGCGCAAAAGCAGGCTCGCACCCGGATATCCGCATCGTTACGGGCAGCGGCAAATCGAACACGATTTCGGTCGCATCCGTCGACGAAGTCATCCGCGACGCATACAAAAAGCCGGAGGAAGCGGATATCAACGTCTACTGCATTTTTGCGGAAAATCCCATGCCGGAGATCACCCAGAATAAACTTTTGAAGGTCATTGAAGAGCCGCCGACAGGCGCGCTTTTCATCTTTACGGTGCTTTCTGCGGACGCTTTGCTGCCGACAATCCGCTCGCGTGCACAGATTTTTACCGTGCGCCCGCCGGAGGAAAGCGAAGCGGCGGCTTACGTGCAGAATAAGACCGGCATGCCCATGGAGGAAGCTGAAAAGCTTGCATCGTTGCACCGCGGCAACATCGGCAGAATGCTTTCGGACGGCGAAAACGGCCGCGCCGCAAAAGCGGAGCAAATGGCGGAAGACATGGCAAGCGCACTCGTTTCCGGCACGGAGCATGACCTTTTGGCGGCGACCGCGCCGCTTATCAAAGACAAGCCCTTATTCCCGGAAAGCATGGAACGCTTGCAGCTTTTGCTGCGCGATGCATGTCTGCTGAAAAACAATGTAAATGTGCAGGTGCCCGCGCGCGAGTCTGCGACAAATTAAGACGCAAGCTGTCTTTAAAAGCGCTGATGGCGCTGTGCGAAATGACGGCAAAATACACGGAATACTGGCGGCGAAACGCGAACATGGCGCTGCTTGTAACGGCGCTGTGCGCCGAAATGAAAGAAACTGCGGGCAAATAAAGCCTGTTTTGAAATAAAATCGTCCGTGTTGTCAAAATAACAATACGGATTTTTCCCGGAAAGAAAGGAAGCCTTTACGGGCTGTGGATATAAATATGGCAGAAGTAATCGGTGTTCGTTTTAAGAACATGGGCAAGGTGTATTACTTTGACCGAACAGCGAGAAGCTCTCCGCCGACGACACGTCGTTGTAGAAACGGCGCGCGGCGTAGAGTGCGGCGAAGTGGCGATGGCCAACCGCGATGTTGCGGATGATTCCATTGTGCAGCCGCTCAAAAAAGTGATTCGCAAGGCGACAAAAGACGACCTGCGCCGCGTGGCGGAAAATGAACTGAAAGCAAAAAATGCGTTCACGCAGTGCGAAAAGAAAATTGCGGAGCGCGGACTCGAAATGAAGCTTGTCGACGTGGAGTACACGTTTGACAACAGTAAAATCCTCTTTTACTTCACGGCGGACGGCCGTGTGGACTTCCGCGAGCTGGTAAAAGACCTTGCGGGCATGTTTCGCACGCGCATTGAGTTGCGTCAGATCGGCGTGCGCGACGAAGCGAAAGATGATCGGCGGCCTCGGCATCTGCGGCAGACCGTTCTGCTGCGGCTCGTTCCTCGGCGGCTTTCAGCCGGTCTCCATCAAAATGGCGAAGGAGCAGGGACTTTCTCTGAACCTGTGAAAATCTCCGGCACATGCGGCAGACTGATGTGCTGCCTGAAATATGAGCAAGAGGCATACCTCGACCTGCTGCGTACCACGCCGAAGGTGAATGCTGTGGTTTCCACGCCGGACGGCAAGGGTGTTGTTATCGACCAGAACCTGCTTACCGGCAAGCTGACCGTGCGGCTCGATAAGAGCCCGGACGCCGCGCCGAGCGTCTACAAAGTGAAGGACGTGCGCGTGCTGAAAGACGGGCAGATCAAGCTGAATAAGAAAGAAATTGAGGAATTTAAGAAGCTGGAGAACTAAAAGTACCTGTATTTTGGCAGGCTTTTGTTACGTATCTGTAAAAAAGTAATTTTCGCTTGCATTTTCATGGATTTGTGTTAGAATGTAGGTATCAAATACATGGAGGTGTCCTAAAATGGCATATAAAATTACAGACGCTTGCATCGCTTGCGGCGCTTGCGCAGACGCATGTCCTGTTTCCGCAATCTCCGAGGGTGACGGCAAGTACGAGATCGACGCTGATACCTGCATCGAGTGCGGCGCTTGCGCTGACACTTGCCCGGTTTCCGCTCCGGAGCAGGCATAATCGCTGACATTGCGTAAAAGAGAGGGCTGCCCAAGCGGCAGTCCTTTTTCTTTTGCTGTTAAAAGGGCGGCAGCGCCTTTGGAATTCGTAAACTTTCTCGAAGAAAGTTTAATCAAAGACTTTTGACCACGTTTATCGGAAGCTAAATTCAACCAAAAGGAGAAAACCTGTGGAAAATCTGCACTGGGAGCCGCTTGCGCCTGCCTGCCGTGTACTCGTCAGCCGCGAGCACACGTTTAATACGGACACCATTTTGCTGGCGCATTTTGCCGCGCCGAAACACAAAGAGCGCTGCATTGACCTCGGCACGGGCTGCGGCACCATTCCGCTTTTGTGGCAGGCAAATTACGCCCCGCGGCACATCACGGCGGTGGAACTCGGCGAGCAGGCGTTTTCGCAGGCCTTGCGCTCCGTTTCGGAAAACGGGTATGAAGAAAATATCGAGGTCATTCGGGGGGATATACGGGAGATCAAAAAAATCATTCCGCACCCAACGTTAGATCTTGCGGCGTGTAACCCGCCGTATAAGGCCGTGGGCGCGGGGCTGCGCAACCCGGACGAACGCATGGAAAACGCGCGGCACGAGTGCACCTGCACGCTTGAAGATGTCGCGAAAGCGGGCAGAGACGTGCTGCGCTTCGGCGGCCGGTTTTGCCTATGTCAGCGCCCGGAGCGCCTTGCGGACGCAATGGATGTTTTTAGAAGCTACGGCTTAGAGCCGAAAAGGCTGCGGCTCGTACAGCAAAGGATAAACACCGCGCCGTCTCTGTTTTTACTGGAAGTGCGGCGCGGCGGCAAACCGGGGCTTTCCGTACTGCCGACACTTATTATAGAAGACGAAAACGGCGGGTTTTCCGCCGAAATGCTGGAAATTTACGGGAATTACAAATTCGGTCACGAGGGAGGACGCGCAGATGGAAGAAAATAAACTGCTTCGCGGTGCATTGTATGTGGTGGGCACGCCCATCGGAAATTTGTCGGATTTTCGCCCCGCGCGGCGGAGACCTTGGCGGCGGTGGATTTCATCGCAGCGGAGGACACGCGCGTCACGATGAAGCTTTTAAACCACTTCGGCATTAAAAAGCCGCTTGTAAGCTATTATGAGCACAACAAGGCCGAAAAAGGCGGGCGCATTGTAGACCGCATTTTGGCGGGCGAAACGTGCGCCATTGTCTCCGACGCCGGCATGCCGGCCATCTCCGACCCGGGCGAAGACCTTGTGGCGTTGTGTGCCGAGCACGACGTGCCGGTGCTTGTTGTGCCGGGCCCGAGCGCCGTCATTTCCGCACTGGCGGTATCGGGACTGCGACGGGCAGATTTACGTTTGAGGGCTTTTTGAGCGTCAATAAAAAGAGCCGTAAGGACCACTTGGAGTCCGTCAAAAACGAAGTGCGCACCATGGTGTTCTACGAAGCGCCGCATAAGCTGCCGTATACGTTAAGAGATATGGCGGAGGTATTCGGCGACAGACGCATCGCGCTTGTAAGGGAAATTACGAAAATCCACGAGGAGTGCGTGCGCACGACATTATATAAAGCCGCCGAATACTACGAGCAGAACGCCCCAAAGGGCGAATTTGTGCTCGTCATTGAGGGTACGAAGGCGGAAGAACAGAAAGAAATGACGTTAGAGGATGCCGTAGAAGCCGCAAAAAAAGCGATGGAAAACGGCAGCTCCGCCAGCGACGCCGCTAAGGAGGCCGCAAAGCTCTCCGGATTTAAGAAAGGCGAAATCTATAAAGCGCTGATGAACTGACGAGCCCGCGGCAACGACAGCGAAGCGCCGTAAAAGTTTTTGATCCAACTTTTTTTCAAAAAGTTGGTGGGGTCTCGGGGCAACGCCCTGAGCCGCCATTCGCAAATGGCGAAATCTCTTTGCCTACCTCAAAATCAGGACGGGAGTGAAAACAGTCCGATGGACTGTTTTTACGTGGGAGACCCAATTAGGGGGTCTCCCGAAAAGGCGAAGCCTTTTAAAAAACGAATTAAACCAAAATTTAAGCACGCAGACTCGAAAGTTCTGCGTGCTTAAATTTTTAATCTGAAGAAAACAATCAAGGCTTAGAAGCGGGTGCGGGGTCGGCATCTGCGGCTTTCGGCGTGTCGTCTCCCTTGTGCCTCCAGTTCAGCCATGCGCAGAACGTGTAGAGAACGGGGAGAACGAGGTCGAGAATATAGGTACAGATTTCCGGCATATTCGGCGCATCGCCGGTGAAGATTCATACAAAACATTGAAAAGAATGATAGCGCCGGTAGCAAGGCCCAGAAAAAAGCACGGCTTCATGCTGTTCGGGCGGTCTGCACGGGCGTGGCCCATCAGCCCCGCAATGAGCAGCAGAACGGGCACAAGCATCGCGCCCGCAACGGACAGCACCGGCATGGAGGAATTAAAGTAAGCGGAAAGGTCGTATTCCTCCACGTATTTTCGGTCGATGAGGCACAGCAGAAGCGCCACAAGCGACGCTGCACCGTATAAAACGAACAGCACACTGCAAATTTTAAGCGGAAGTTTCCCTTTTATCTTTATGGCCATGCGGCACGCATCCTTTTTTGGTTCGATTTTCTCGGAAAAAAATTTTATAGTTTGATTTTACCTGCAACGCGTGAAAATTGCAACCGTTTTCATGAACTTTCCGTGCCAAAATAAAAAGTTTTTCGAAAACAGTTGCATTCTCCGTTTGAATGTGCTATAAAAGATGTACGGACAACTTGAGACTCATGATGGAGGTTTATAAAGAATGAAAAGCGAACGTATCCCCGTAAAATCCTTTTCCGCCGATAACGGTTTCATCGGCAAGGTGCAGAAGCTCGTGCGCGAGGAGGTGCTGCCGTATCAGTACAAGATTCTGAACGACGCCATCCCGGATATCGAAAAGAGCCACGCCATTGAAAATATCCGCCTTGCGGCTGAAAAGCTGAGGGGCAAGGACGTAAAGCCGGACGAATTCTACGGCATGGTGTTTCAGGACAGCGATGTCGCAAAGTGGATCGAGCGGCGGCATATGTGCTTGCAGCGGGCGGAAGAACCCGAAGCTTGAAAAGGCCGTGGACGAGACCATTCAGCTCTACGGCGCTTCCCAGCACGAAGATGGCTATGTCGATTCCTATTTCACCGTGAAGTGTCCCGACAAAATGTGGACGAACATCTGCGATGCACATGAGCTTTACTGTGCAGGCCACATGATGGAGCTGCCGTGGCGTATTATGAGGTCACCGGCAAGCGCGAGCTGCTCGATATCATGTCGAAGAATGCAGACTGCATTTACGAGCAATTCATGAAGAAAAACACGCGCGCTTCCCGGGCCACCCGGAGGTGGAGCTCGCACTGATGCGTCTGTGGCGCGCCACGGGCAACGAAAAGTATAAGGAGCTTGCAAAGCACTTTGTAGACGTGCGCGGTCAGGCTCCGAATTATTTCGTGGAAGAAAAAAAGAACCGCGGCTGGAACGTTTGGGACGGCACGGAGGAGCTGAATACCGACTACACCCAGAGCACCCTGCCGTGCGTGAGCAGAAGGACGCCGTGGGCCACGCCGTGCGCGCCGTGTACCTTTACACCGGCATGGCGGACGTCGCAAAGGAAACACAGGACGAGACACTGCTTGCTGCCTGCCGCAATTTGTGGGAGAGCATCACAAAGCGCCGCATGTACATTACGGGCGGCATCGGCTCCACGTTTATGGGTGAAGCCTTTACGGTCGATTATGACCTGCCGAACGACACCGTGTACGCCGAGACCTGCGCTCCATCGGTCTGATGTTCTTCGCGAAGAAGATGCTTGAAAACGAGCACCGCGGCGAATATGCCGATGTGATGGAGCGCGCGTTCTACAACACCGTGCTCGCCGGCATGCAGCTTGACGGCAAGCGTTTCTTCTATGTGAACCCGCTTGAGGTCGTACCGGGCATTTCCGGCAAGGCCGTCACGCACCGCGCGGTGCTGCCCACCCGCCCGCAGTGGTATGCCTGCGCATGCTGCCCGCCGAACGTGGCGCGCATGGTGTCTTCCTTTGGCTCCTATGCGTACAGCGAAAATGAAGACACGTTCTTCATTGACCTCTATGCAGGCGGCACGGTGAAGACCGAAAAGGGCATCACGCTCACCTGCGAGACCGATTTCCCGCACGGCGGCACGGCAAAGTATACGATTAAGGGCGAAGCGGAAACGACGGTTGCTATCCGCATTCCGGCATGGAGCGAAAAGAGCTTGCTGACCGTAAACGGCGAATCGGTTGACCTTAACGCCGTGACAAAGGACGGTTACGCTTACATCACCCGCGCATGGAAAGACGGCGATACGCTTGCGCTCACCATGGATATGACCCCGCACGTTGTGTACGCCTCCGCAAAGATCGCGGCGGACAGCGGCAAGGTGTGCGTACAGCGCGGCGCGCTCGTCTACTGCGCAGAGGAAGTCGATAACGGCAAGGTGCTGCCGCTGTATGTTAAAGCCGGTGCAGAGCCGAAGGCGCTCGATTTCGAGCCCGAAACGCTCGGCGGCATTGTGCCCGTAGAGATCGCAGGCTGTGCACAGCAGGACATCGACACGCTGTATTCCACAAAGGCTCCGAAATTTGTGGAAAAGACAATCCGCCTTATCCCGTATTACACATGGGCAAACCGCGGCGAAAACCAGATGCGTGTCTGGCTGCCGGTCAAATAAGAAACGCGTTTATATCGTCATAACAGAACAGAGAAAACCCGGTGCAGTCTGGATTCGGCTGCATCGGGTTTTGCTGTTTTGGAATTTTAGTCAATGGTATAAAATCAAGCTCAGTCAACAAACTTCATGCCGTGACCATCCGTATAGATTGTGCCCTGCAAAAGGCGCACGCCTTCTATGATGCCCCAAATTTCGGAGACGATGGCGAGCGTGCCGCAGCTGCAAACGGTGATGGCAAGCTGTGCAATGCCAAGGCCCGTTTTGCCGATGTAGAAGTTGTGCACGCCGAACACACCGAATAAAATGGCGAGCACACCGGCTGCAATGCGGCTTTTGGTGCCTGCGGCGGGTCATACGGCTGTGCGTAGTTCTGCCATACTGCGGCTGGCCGTTCGGGGCGTAGTAGGTTTGCTGCGGGTTGTTATAATTTGCATTATTGGCGTTCGCCTGGTACTGCTCCGTGTAGCGCGGGGGGCGGTAGTCGCCCGCGCCCTCCTGCGGGGTGGGCTGCTGCGGCTGTGCGGTGTAGGCCGCATAGGTGTACTGTGGCGGCTGATACTGCGGCGGCGTCGGAGCACCTCCGGTTTCGGTGCTTCCGGGCAGCTTCTTCGGCTTCGGCATATCGCAGCACGGTTCGTCTTTTGCGGCGGCTTCTGCCTGCTCCGCAAGGCGCTCGGCTTCGGCAAAGCTCTGCTCAACGGGATTCGTCAAGGTCGGCTCCGGCTTTGCGGTCTCCGGGGTGGTGTTCCGGGTGTTTTTTTCGTCTGTCATAAAGATCTCCTTTCTCAGTCCTTCAGCTTGATGCCGTTTGCATCCATTTTAATCTTGCCTTCTAAGATCTGCACGCCCTCAACAAGGTTCCAGACCCACACGGCAACTGTGGAAAGACCGCAGGTGAGAGGCGCGCCGAGCGTAGCGACCAAAATCTGGATCAGTCCGCGCTGTGTATTGCCAAGGTAAAAATTGTGCACGCCGAATGTGCCATCAGCATGCCGAACAGTCCGGCTGCGATACGGCTTTTTTGCGGATAACCGGCGGGCGGATCTATGCCGGAAAGCGGTGCGCCGGTGTAGGGATTGTAATTTTGACCTTGCATATGCGGTCTCCTCTCATCTTTGTTTTGTGATTTTATTGTAGCGAAAAATTTCTTTAGATGCAAGCGTTTTTGCGCAATGTAAGAATGTCTTAAAATTTATGAAAGAGACGGAAAAATCATGCCGGAAACGGTGTGAAATCTTGAAAAAAAGCGCGGGCTGTTGTATACTGAAACAACATAAACACCGTAAAACGAATCGAAAGCGGAGAGGAGAATTCTGCAATGAGGATTAAAATTTCGGCGGACAGCACATGCGATCTGTCGCCGGAGCTTATCGAAACGTATAATATCGGCATTACGCCGCTGTACATTGAAAAGGGCGGGCAGAATTGTCGCGACGGCATGGACATCACGCCGCAGGAGATTTTCGACTACGTGCGCTCAGGCAAGGGCGTGTGCCGCACTGCTGCCGTGAACGTGGGCGATTACACGGCATTTTTCAAAAAATGCAGGGAAAATTACGACGCGGTGATCCATTTTAATATCAGCAGTTGATTTTCCAGCTGCTACCAGAACGCCTGCACCGCTGCGGCGGAGTTTGAAAACGTGTATGTGGTCGATTCCCGCAATCTTTCCACGGGCATCGCGCTGCTTGTTTTGGATGCCGCAGAGCGTGCGGAAAAGGGCGAGGACCCCAAAGAGATTGCCGCGCTCATGCGCGAAACGGCGAAAAAAGTGGAGGCGAGCTTCGTCATCGATACGCTTTTTTATCTGCAAAAGGGCGGCAGATGCTCCACCTTGGCGGCGCTCGGCGCGAATTTATTGAAGCTAAAGCCGTGCATTGAAGTGAAGGACGGCAAAATGGGCGTGGGCAAAAAGTATCGCGGCAAGATCGACAATTGCATTGCACAGTATGTGCGCGAGCGTTTGCAGGGCAGAGACGATTTGAGACGAAATCGCATTTTCATCACGCACTCGGGCTGTGCGCCGGAGATTGTGGAGAATGTGAAAGCGATCATCAAGGAATGCGGCGGCTTCGACGAGGTGTTGGAGACCTATGCCGGCTGCACGGTCTCGAGTCACTGCGGTCCGAACACGCTGGGCGTTTTGTTTGTGAGAAAGTAAATTCTAAAAGGCTTCGCCTTTTTGGGAGACCCCCTGATTGGGTCTCCCACGGACGGAACGTCCACTGGAAGTTCCGTCCTTCCGTCCTGATTTTTGGTAGGCAAAAGGATTTCGAGCTCTGCGGAGCTCGACCAAAGGTTTTACCTTTGGAATCTGACCAACTTTTTGTAAAAAGTTGATCAAAAACTTTATTTGTCAATAAAGACATGAACTGAGTGAGGAAAGAACAATGGAGAACAAAGAGAAAATTCGCTCGCTTGCGGAAAACGTGTGGGCGTACATTGCGGCGTTTTTGCGGTGGGGCGTTTTAGGCTTGCTTGTCGGCGGGCTTGGCGGCTTCGTCGGCGCGCTGTTTGCAAAATCCGTTGCGTGGGCAACGGCCATGCGCGGCGCTAACCCATGGCTTTTATATTTGCTGCCCGTCGGCGGTTTGGCCATTTGTGGGCGTTTTATAACTTTGCCGCGTTTCCGGCGTGGGCACAAACGAGGTGTTCGAGGGTGTACGCAGCAATAAAGGTGTTTCCATTTTGCTTGCGCCGGCCATTTTCCTCGGCACAACGACTACACACCTGCTCGGCGGCTCCGCGGGCCGCGAGGGTGCGGCGCTCCAAATCGGCGGAAGCGTGGCGACGTTCTTCGGCAAGCTATTCCGTTTAAATGAGGAAGACCGCCACATTCTCACCATGTGCGGTATGAGCGGCGTGTTCGCGGCGGTATTCGGCACGCCGATGGCGGCATGTGTCTTCGCGATAGAGGTCGTCAGCGTCGGCCGCTTCTGCACCTCGGCGCTGTTCCCGTGCATCGTGTCCTCTGCGTCTGCCTATGCACTGGCGCTGGTTATGGCGTTGGCCCGGAGCATTTTTTTCGTCGAAAATGTCCCGGCATTTGACATTTCCACAATGTGGCGTGTACTCGTCATCGCCATTTTGTGTGCGGTTGCCAGTATGCTGTTCTGCTGGGCGATGCACAGCGGCGCAAAGCTCTTCAAAAAGCTTTTTAAAAACGAATTTCTCCGCGCGGCGGTCGGCGGCATTGTGGTGATTTTGCTCACATTGCTTGTCGGTACGCGCGCGTATAACGGCGGCGGTATGGACGTCATCGAGCGCATTTTTGAAGAGGGCGTCGTGCGTCCCGAGGCATTCCTGCTCAAGATAATCTTTACCTCCGTCACGATCGGCGCAGGCTTTAAGGGCGGCGAGATCGTGCCCACGCTGTTCATCGGTGCCACGCTCGGCGGTACGCTGGCGCTGCTTGTCGGTCTGAGTCCTGCGTTCGGCGCGGCCATCGGCATAGCGGCGCTGTTCTGCGGTGTGACGAACTGCCCCATTGCGACAATTTTGCTCAGCGTAGAGCTCTTCGGCGGCGAAAGCGCACTGTTCTGCATGATCGCGGCGCTTGTAAGCTTCCTGTTCTCGGGTTATTTCAGCCTTTATTCCGGACAGCAGCTTATTTATTCGAAATTGAGCGAGAAAGAGATCAACGTGCACGGACACTAAACCGAGAACACAGGCAAAATCTTGACAAAATGCATTTGGCGTGGTAGAGTAAATATGCGGAAAACGCAAAAAATAATAAAACGGGGTGCTTGTATACGGGCTGAGAGGAGGGTGTGACCCTCGACCCGAATAACCTGATTTGGATAATGCCAACGTAGGGAACGGAAATATCCGGGTATGTGTCATTATCACATGCCCTTTTCTTTTGTTTCGAAACACGCATTAGGAAAGGAACAGAAAATGGAATACACAACGCAGATGGATGCCGCCCGCAAGGCATTTTTACGCCGGAAATGGCGAAAGTCGCCGAAAAAGAGCACTTGGAGCCGAAAAAACTCATGGCGCTCATGGCAGAGGGCAAGGTCATCATCCCGTGCAATAAGGTGCATACATGCATAGAGCCGAACGGTCTCGGCTCCATGCTGAAGACGAAGATCAACGTCAATCTCGGCACGTCCCGCGACCTCACCGACCTTAACATGGAACTTGAAAAAGTGAATCATGCGGTCGAAATGGGCGCGGAGGCCATTATGGACTCAGCTCCTTCGGCGATACGCAGAAGTTCCGTCGCAAGCTGACGCACGAGTGTCCGGCAATGATCGGCACCGTGCCGATTTATGATGCGGTCGTTTATTACCACAAGGCGCTCGGCAAGATCACCGCGCGCGAGTGGATTGACATTGTACGCATGCACGCGGAGGACGGCGTAGAGTTCATGACCATCCACTGCGGCATCAATAAAGAGACGGCGAAGAAGTTTAAACGCAACCGCCGTTTGATGAACATCGTCTCCCGCGGCGGCTCCATCATTTTTGCATGGATGGAAATGACCGGCGAGGAGAACCCGTTCTTCCAGTATTTTGACGAAATTCTCGACATCTGCCGTGAATATGACGTGACGTCAGCTCGGCGACGCATGCCGCCCCGGCTGCCTGCAGGACGCGACCGACGCTTCGCAGATTGAAGAACTCATCACGCTCGGCGAGCTGACCAAGCGCGCGTGGGAAAAAGACGTGCAGGTCATGATCGAGGGTCCCGGCCATATGCCGCTCAATCAGATCGCGGCGAACATGGAGATTCAGAAAACGCTGTGCCACGGCGCACCGTTCTATGTGCTCGGCCCAATCGTCACGGACATCGCCCCGGGCTATGACCATATCACCTCCGCCATCGGCGGCACGGTGGCAGCCATGAACGGCGCATCGTTCCTGTGTTACGTCACGCCCGCAGAGCACCTGCGCCTGCCGGACGTGGACGACGTGAAGGAGGGTATCATGCGGCACGCATTGCAGCGCACGCGGCTGACATCGCAAAGGGCGTTCCGCACGCGATGGATTGGGACAACGAAATGGCAGTTGCCAGAAAGAAGCTCGACTGGAACGCGATGTTCGACCTCGCGATTGACCCCGAAAAGGCGCGCCGCTACCGCGAATCCTCTCGCCCGGAGAAGGAAGACACATGCAGCATGTGCGGCAACTTCTGCGCGGTGAAGAACATGAACCGCATCTTAGACGGCGAGATCGTCTCCATCTTCGATGAATAATTTGAGATCATAAGCTCCTATGTGATTTGAATAGAGAACGCACAGCCTTGGCTTCCTCCCGGCTGTGCCGTTCTCGTTTATATGGGAATAGCCACCCCGGTTTTGCCGGGGTGGCTATCAGGCTTTACGGATTCATCAAAATCTGTGCCAAGTCCGAATCCTTGCCTAAGATAATGTCTTCTCGTCGCCGTTTAAGGTACTCTTTAAGCTTCAAGCGCCTGCGTGAATTTGTAGAACTCCTGCTTATCCTCGGTATTGTACGCTTTGCCGAGCAGTCGCATGTATTCGGCTTCGCCCTCGGCTTGCAATTTTGCGGCTTCGGCTCCGCGTTCGAGACAATGATGTTCACCTGCTTATCGACATCATTGCGGATGAGCGATGCTTCGTAGTTGCCGTCTGCGGTGTATTTTCCGCAATCTGCTGGCGTTCGGAAATCATGCGGGCATAAACGGCGCTTTCGTTTGCCTCCGGCAGGTCAAAGCGCTTGATTTTCACGTCCTCGACCTTGATGCCGTAGTTTGCGGCAAGCGTATCGACGCTTGTGGTAATGCCCTCGTAAATGTCGTTTCGCGCTGCACCGTCGTCCATATTGATGATGTTTGACTGTGAAAGCGTGCCCATTACGGTTTTGAGGGCGTTGTAGGTCAGCGCGTTTAAGCGTTCCTCAGCAACGCTCGTGTTGCCGAGCGATTGGTAAAATTTCAGCGGGTCGGAGACGCTCCACAGCACGTAGCAGTCCACGGTCATGTTCTGCTTGTCGGCGGTCAGCACTTCGCTCGGCGGAATATCATACAGCATGGTGGCTTTCGGGAAGGACTTCACGCTGTCCAAAACGGCACTTTAAAGTGCAGGCCCGGCTCATCGGTCGTCGAGATGATTTTAGAGAGCCGCACGGTGCAGCCGTATTCGTTTTCCTCCACGGTGTACACGGAATTAAAGAGGCACACAGCCGCCAGTATAAGCACGGCCAAGAGGATCACGGTTTTCTTTTTCATCGGTTATTCTTCTCCTTTTTCGGGGGCGGTCGTAGTCACATCGCCCTGTGTGAAGCTTTCAAGCGGCAGCACCTTCTGCACGCCGTTTTCGCCGGAGGTATCGATATACACCTTCACGTCCGGCAGGGCTTCGGAAATGGCTTCATAGTACATTCTGGAGCGCGTGATGCCCGGGTTCTGGCTGTACTCCTTGTACATGGCTCGAACATCGCGACCTGCTCCGTTGCTTCGTTGATGCGCTTCTGCTTCAAATATTCGGCGTTGCGCAGCAGCTCGTCGGCTTTGGCTTCCGCCTGCGGGAGCTGTGCGTTCTGGTAGGCGCGCGCCTCATTGCGCACGGTCTCTGCCTGCTGCTTTGCGGTCTCCACGGCCTTAAACGCTTCCGTGACCTCATCGGTCGGTGGGTCGGAGTCCTGAATTTTTACGTCTACAAGCGTCAAACCGATGTCGTATTCCTGCAAAATTTCGGATACAAGCTCTTTGACACGCATCTGGATGGATTCCTTGCCGGTCGTCAAAACGGCGTCCACGGCTTCGGAGCCGACCACGTTGCGCACCTGACTTTGCAGCAGGTTGCGCAGAATCGTTTCCGGGTCATACGAGCCGTAGAGGTACTTTTCCGGGTCGCTGACCTTGTACTCCACGAAGAACTCCACGTCGACGATGTTGTAGTCGCCGGTGATCATTTTCGTTTCGCTTTCGACGATGTCAAAGTTATCGGCGGAACCGACGCTGCGGTAGCCGAGCTCGATCTTCTGGTAGACATTCACATTGACCTTTTCCACTTTCTGAATGCCGAACGGCAGCTTAAAGTGGAAGCCGGCATCCGTAATGTCCGTCACCTTGCCGAACGTGGTCACAACGGCCTGCTCCTTGTCGTTCACGGTGTACCAAGAGCTTGCCACAACGGCGAGCAGTACGAGGACGATTACGACGATGAGCGCGATTTTCGGCAGCTTCTTTAAAAAGTCTCTGCTCGGCTTTTTTGGCGTTGGGATGGGAATCCCGGTGCCCTTGAATTCCTCAAACATAAATTTCTCCTTTTTCAAAATCTGCGTTCTCACTTAGAGCGCGTTCATCATGCTCTGCGCTTTGGTTTGCAGCTGCGCGGCGCGCCACGCGGTGATCATAATGCGCAAAGCCTGTTCAATCCGTTCCTTCGCGCCGGGGATTGACTCTTTGTAGTCCTTAAGGCCGTCCGCGATCAAACGGTTCATTTCGCTTTCCGAGGTCAAGCCGTGCTTCTGCACGCTGCCCGCCACCAGCACGAACGCGCCGTACAGCTCCGTATCGTCGATGGTGTCGTCGCCCTCATCGTCCAGCGCACCGTTGATGTAGCTTAAAAGCTTGCAGATCTGCTCGATGGAAAGCGTGCTTTTCAACGCGTTGATCATCAAGATGCGGCTCAACTGGCGGCGCGTGTACTTGCGTTGCTTCGGCGGTGCCAGAAAGCCGCGCCGCACCCAGTTTTGAATGATGTACGGCTCCAGTCCCGTGACCTGCGTCACCTGCGAAAGCACCAGCCCGCCGGCTAAAAACAGGGAAGAAAAAACTTCCTCCGCCGCCTGCGGCCGGTCTGCGTCAACGGAGAGCACCGTTCCGGGAAGTGTCCACTCCACTTTGTTCATCTCCTTCTATGTGATGATGAGAGTATACAATATAATCGCGCGATTGTCAATAGAGATTTAAAGATTTTTTCATAAAATCGTAAAATCCTTTGCACATGGACAAATTGTCATTTTTTTCCCGTTCTCCGCGGACAGAAACGGGCATTGACAAGGCCATTAAAACCCGATATACTGGGGAAAAGAGCAAAAATGAGGTGGAGAAATGGTACAATGCTATGAATGCGGCACCGTGTACCCGGAAACAATGCGCTGCTGCCCAAACTGCGGCAGCGAAGCGAAAATACAGCTTGCGCCGAACTCGGAGTTTGAAGAACCGAAAAATCCGTATGTGCAGCCTACCGGCCGTATGGGATGCCGATGAATAACCGCATGAACGGCTACGCGGTCGCGGGCTTTGTGCTTTCGTGTGTCGCGCTTGTGCTGATGTGTGTATTCCCGCCGCTGTCAATCCTCGGCATCGTGTTCTCTACATTGGCTTCTACAGATAATGAAGAGCTTCTAGCGGGCGAACAGCTCGCCTCGCCAGGGCTTACCCAGTCGCATGATAACGACCGTGTTC
>ENA-OQLB01000765-OQLB01000765.1-human-gut-metagenome-genome-assembly--contig:-NODE-765-length-16523-cov-1.329532_pt1 | contig 16523 bp, 28 predicted proteins | sample MGYA00242656_ERZ504813 | MGnify/ENA primary metagenome ERZ504813 (study PRJEB26092, sample SAMD00036388) | human gut metagenome | host: Homo sapiens | study: EMG produced TPA metagenomics assembly of... | reverse complement strand
TTTAACTTTTATAGTAGGGCAGGGATTACTTCAGTTTTTTGCATTTTATGCGGATAAAACACTGAATACACAGGAAGATTTTTCTACTTATTGGAAACAGTTGAATGAACTGGATGGGGTTTTGTATGTATTGGAGCAGACTCCTACGGAGGAATTCTGGAAAAATGGAGAGACAATTTCTGAACATTTTGGTTTTACAGGCGGAGAGTATTGACAGGGAAATTAAAAAAACCAAGAAGTAGAGATTTATATGTTTTAACATGGGAATTTATGTGAAGAAAATACGCGGAAAGGAAAAGAGAATACAAACAAAGAACTGACGGCTGAATGCATTTATAAGGCACAAGATAAAATAAATATTTTAATGGAACTCTATAATGGATTTTCCGATGAAATGGAAAAATATATTAAAAAACATAAAGAAAAACAATTTACAGTTCGTTTAAATGCAAGCCTGGGAATCTTTCTGGTGGATTTAATTCTTGCAGGTTTGTTTATACTTCAGGGAAAAAATTTAGCCAATTATGTGATGCATCCGGTAATTACACTGACATCTCAGGTAAAAGAAATCATTGCAGGAAATAAACAGATAAAAATGCAATATATCAATTATCCTGCGGATGAACTGGGAATTCTTAATAATGCATTTTGTGAAATGGTAGATAAAAATCAAAAGCAGATGCGTCAGCTAAAAGAGCAGGGAGAGATGGAAATAAAACTGGAACGTACAAGGTTAAGCCTTTTGCAATCGAGAGTAAATCCACATTTTATGTTTAATATTTTGAACATTATGCCGGACTTGCAGTGGAGGAAGAAGCATACAGAACAAGAAAGTTTACAATTAAAACAGCCAGTTATTTCGATATTCGCTGGATAGTCTGGATAAGATTGTAAAATTAGAAAATGAGATAAAAAATGTTCAGTTATACCTGGAAATTCAAAAAGAACGGTTTGGAGAAAAAGTTGAATGGGAAATATCTATGCAGGATGAATGTGGAAAACTGGAAGTTCCGGCTATGATTTTGCAACCTTTATGTGAAAATTCAATTGTGCATGGAATGTCAGCGATTTTGAAAAGGTTCATATATTAGTATCTGCCAGAGTAGAAAATGAATATTTATTTTTAAGTGTTTCAGATGACGGTGAAGGAATTTCAGAGGAAACGATAAATAACATAAATCAGAAAATGAGACAACACAAAAAATGTGGAGAAGAAGGGATTGGAATAAAAAATACATTTGAAAGATTACAGATGTTTTGTAATGGAAAGGCAGATTTTGCTATAGAAAGTGTACCGATGGAATATACAATTGTTACATTTATCATACCTTTAAAAGACCAGTTTGATAAAATGTGTAAGAAGGAAGTGGAATCAGAATGAAGGTAGTGCTTGCTGATGATGAATTGATAGCTTTGAAAATGCTTCGAAAGCTAATCGACTGGGAAGGATTGGGATTAAGATACTGTGGATGCGCTCTGGACGGGGTAGAATTATATCAGTTAATTCTGAAGAAAAAACCAGATCTTGTTATTACAGATATTATGATGCCGGGAATGGATGGACTGAAGACTATTACAAAGATACAGGCAACAGGATTGAACATTCGGTTTTTAATTATCAGTGCATATGCAAATTTTTCATATGCCAGAGAAGCCATGCGCCTGGGGGTAAAAGATTTTTCTGGAAAAACCCATTGATGAGGATGAACTAAATAAAGCATTGTACCGTATTGCATATGAAGAGGAAAAAATAGAAAACAAAGAGATAGAAAAAATAAATGATAATAAAAAGAACGAGGAAAAGGAAGTTCCGGAATTATTCAATCCGCAAAAAAATATATAGATGAACATTTTTCCGAAAAACTGACGTTGGAAGAAGTAGCTGAATATGTTTATTTAAGCCCTAATTATCTCTCGAGTTTATTTCGAAGAGAAATGAATATGAACTTTGTGGAATATATAACTGATGTTCGGATGCGTCAGGCAGAAAAATTTCTGGCAGATGCACGCCTGTCTATTTCAGATATTGCACGGATGACTGGATACAGAGATGCAGGATATTTTTGTAATGTATTTATAAGAAAATATGGAATGTCTCCTTCTTTGTGGAGGAAAAGAAATAAGGTATATAAATAAAAAATCGCTGTAAGAATATACTGATTTTTTACTTTTGTGAACTTCCATAATAAAGTGCAACTCAAGTGAATCATACGGATTGAGAATGCCTGAAATGCCAGGGTCTGACTCTGCGAAGTACTGGATTGACACGTGAAGCCGGTTTGAGAACCGTGTATATTTGTAGGGGCCTAAAACCTCAAAATGAAAAAGAACATCTTCCCGGTGTTCTTTTTCCATATTATTCAGAATTATGATACAATACAATCAGAAATTACCGCGAGGAGAAAATTTATGAAGAAGAGCAAAAAACTGGCTAAAATATCTACAGCGGTTATAGGAATATACCTGCTTTTTCTAGTTGTGATAGGTGTAAAAACCGCTCTCCTATGCCATGATTTTTCTAAAATCGGCATGCTTGGAATAGATCTGTCAGCAAGGGCAAAAAAATTTGGATGATTATATCAGCGGTTATGCATGGTGCCGGGAACATTTTTTACGCTGCTTGGAAGCAGTTTTGGCGGTGTCATCTTTTTCCTGCTGATATTTGCAATTGTGTTTGCCTGCGTTTGTTCTCCTGATATATATCCGTCATATCCTGTATATTGATCAGGAAAGAAAAACTGCGAACCGATGCAATGCTGAAACTGGTTATGGCTATTGTGGGACTGCTGTTTCAGTCATTTTGTTAAAAAGTGCGGCTCTTTCCTTCTTGATGGTTGTACCTCTGTTGATGGCCATGGTAGAATATAATTACGCCAAAACGGAAACGGAGGAAAAAGTTTGAGAAAACAGAAGAGAAGGATGCTGGTCCTGCTGCCAGTATTTTTACTGGTATTACTGACAGGATGCGGGAAGCTGGGATCCATTGTGAATGATATTCACGGATCACTGATCGGAAACAACTATACGGTGTATACCTATGACAACTATGGAAACCAGACGTTGAAGACGTCCGGAAAGAAAATCAGTATTACCGGGAATAAAATAGAGACTACCAGCTATGACAGCGACGGAAGGACAGTAACGGGGTATGACTTGTCCTCCGTCATTACAATCACAATTGATGGAAAAGAAATCGAAAGTTGCGGAGATACCTGCGTTTTTGTACAGAAAGGCCTGGAACCGGAAGTAGATTTTTCTTTGGATGAAATTAATAGCAGCGGAAGCAGAGTTACCGGAAACGTAGCCATTGCAAGGTTGCTGAATAAGTACAAGAATGATTTTGGGAAATCGCGGATTGTTGTGATTAAGTCCCAGATGGGACAGCCGATTGCGGCGTTTTCCGGCGACAATGTGTATTGGGAGATTCCAGATGACTTACCGAAAATGACCAAGCTGATGGTCGATGGAAAAGCATTGTACATCCATAGGGCAAATTATCAGATTATCGACAAAGATTTGCTGTGAGTTAACTACAGGTTGAGAATGTCGAGGTCTGACCCTATGAAGCACATAGAAATGGAAGTAAGCCCGAAATTCCGAAAAGAAAAAAAGCATCAGATATATCCAGGAGAAAGATCTCCGGATATGCTGATGCTTGATTTGTTTTCAGCCCATTTAAAATGGTGCGGATCTGTCAGGAGAATGTGCATGTGGCTTATCATATAGATGACTTTGGCGAGAAGCAAGTGAGCGGAATACTTATTTTGTGCATAAATAAAGTGACCGTATCTTACTGCAGCAGTGGGATGCTACTTCTTATACCAGAATTTCTTACATTGCACTTTCGTTTTTCCATCTGGGGCATCCACCATCCTTCCGATTTTGAATCTGTAATTTTTGGTCTTTCCGGCTGGAATGTTTACATTGTAGGTTTTGGTGGGCGTTGCAGTTTCATCCAGTGGTATCTCAAAATACATTGTTACCTTTGTAATGGTATAACTTGAAGTGTTTTGCATACGGGCGGTTATATACAGCTCTCCGGTGTTGGGATTATAATCATACCCCTTGTAGCTGACCTTGAGCTGGCTTAGCTTAGGGGTAGCTGACCGGTACCAGAACGATAAGCATTTTACCTTAGGTGATTTATATGGCTGCTGAGTCATTTTTCCAATATAAACAGTCTTGTTTACTGTTTTTCCGGGATTGATTGTTACACTGAAGGTCTGGGTTATGGTTCCATCCTCCATGATTGGGAGTTCATATTCCATCCTTACTTTTGTAATTGTGTAACTGGAAGTATTTTTCAGATTCAGCTTCAGATATAACTTTGCGGTATCGTTGTCATATTGGAATCCTCTGCAGCTTACTTTAAGCTGTTTGGCAGTTGGCTTGGAAGCAGCCAGTGTCAGCCTTGGAAAAAATGAAAGTACGGCAAATGCTGTCAGAAAGAAAAATATCAGATAGCTTCTGCATTTTTTTATAAAGCGGTACCTTCATACTCAATAAATCTCCTCCTCATATTGATAATAATAGTTTCAAGGCAAATGTTATTGGACTTTTGGTACACGTAATGCTTTGCCCAAGTTTATTCTATAGTTACCATATAATAGGAAAGAGGAAATTTCTATTAACTAATGGTAGTATTTTCATTCTGGGCAGAATTTGGCAAATATGAAAAGATGCGCATGATTCTTGACAGAGAGATATAAATATAAGAAATTAAAATAAGAAACTCCCATTCAGAAAGATAATCTGAGAGGGAGTTTTTGTTTTGAAATCAAAGATAGAAGTTACGGTAGCTGTAGAATATATTGTCTTAATAACAGTAAAGTTTCTTCTTTAGGATAAACATAGGACTTCCAGGCAGCCCAAGGAAGAAATCAGAAAAAGCTTTGCATAGTGAAATATCAGAAATATGTATATCGCAGGCATATGCACCAAAAACAAAAGAATTTGTGGTATACATATGCAGACCAGTCTGTGAATTTGTATAAATGGACAGGTAATCAGGGATATGTAAAATAGTTGGACGGACGATCAGACAGGTGATAGTGCCATTTTCCAGCTCATTATATAATTTTGTTAATATCAGTTTGATATCTGAAGACTCTAAAGGTGGAACATATGTGGGCGGCAGGTCTTGCAGTACACCGTTTTTGACAAAATCAGCCAGACCTTGTTCTGTAAAAATGGTTAGATAATTATTTTGAATATCACGCAAAACGGAAAAATGCCGTTCTACAAGCTGGAACATTGTATCATAAGGCAGATCCGGAGTCTTCATATATTTTTTTATGAGATCAGGCGTGATATATCGGCTGGGGCATGGCTGGCTCATAAGAATCTGGAGATAATCTGGTCCTGTTCCGGTAATATATTCCTGCAATACATCCAGAATATTAGAACTGCATTGAACCCAGAGCTCACAACTTTGCAACAGCGAAAGGAAATAATTCCGGTAATAAAAAATCAGCTGTTCATTTTTATCACTTGTGCCACGCTTAAATCATCAGCAATTAAAATAAGGCATTGAGGAGTAATGATATAATGGTTCAGGGGATATATCATAAGAGCCTGTGACGTAAAGGTAAAGGCATAAGGTTTATAATTTCCCCGCGAAGCCAGGCACAGAGGAATTACAGCTCCCAGTCTCTTGATATCTTCATGGTTGGCAACGGACGGTCTGGCATGGTAGGAAGCCTGGAAATAAAGCAATTCATTTACGGAAAAGGTCCGGTTATTCAGCCATAATTCCATAAGTTCCATGGTTAAATTCAAACGTGGAGGAAGAAACAGCTGAAATTGTGCGTTGGGATTATGGGATGACTCATAAATCAGTATGGAGCGAATCAGACTGTGTATGGCATATTCCCCCCGGATAAATTGATCTGAGTCTGGGAAAGTGGAAACCTTTGGTGGAGTTGGCATTTTAAAATCAATCGTAGATAATGAATTTAAAAAATCACATACAGACTGGCGGTTTTCATAGGCTTCTTCTCCTTGTAACTGGATATCGTAGAGTCGAAAGAATTCTTGTCTTTCATCCAGTGGCAGCTTAAAATGTTGTGCCAGTGCCTGTACAGAAGCATAGGGAAGAATGCGTTCATCTGTAAGGGCTTTATGAATAGAAGTCCTTTCAATATTTGACTTTCTGGAAATAAAGGCAATGGATTCTCCACTGCTTTCAATCAAGTTTTTTAAGTAATTACTGAATTTAGACATATCTTTTATCTCCTGATTATAAACACATAAAATAACTAAAAATTTATTATAGTAGTTCCTTTGGCAAAAAACAAGCTGTGACATGATATGTGCATAACATAGTGGGATTTTTGTCACGCTTTTGTGCCTTCTGATATTTGCAACTTGTCACATATTCTGTCACAGCTTGTTTGCTGAAAAGTACTTTATTAAAATGATATTAGAATATTTGGTGAGTCTTGGCATTGCTGAAAAATGAAGTTTGTAAGAGAGTTTTGAGGTGTATCCCGGAAAGGAGTATATTATGAGCAGGATAAGAAAAAACTTGTAGTTGCAGTGATAGGAGAATTAGTCCTGACAGTATTGATGCAGTATATTCCTCAGAATATTTATGCGAAATCTGATAAAACGGTAAAGACAGCATTTGAAAATTACGTTAGTGGTACTCTGGTTCCGATGTATGGAGTTCTTCAAACAGATACGGTGGAAAGCACAAAAGATTATGACTGGACTGCAGAGGATTTTAGAGGTCTACTTTCTGCATCAGTTATGGATTTGATAGTGATGGACAACTGGAACTTTTGACAGTTCAGTTTTCAAATTATGATAGTTATCAGGGAAAAGGTATTCAGAATATGTATCTGGAGATGTATGAATATCAGGATTCAGGAGAAATAGCAGTAAGTGCACAAAAAAAATCTGGATATTAATGGATATAGTTATGCAAGTATTGGATACTATCAAGACATGTATATTTACATATGAGTATCAGGGTGAAACTTATATTGGAATTGATCATTATACATACGCAAATGGCTCGATTGTAACTTTGTCTGTTCTTGAATATGGAAAAAGTGGTTTTGAGGAAATGATAGTTCCTCATACCAATGAAGTGGTTACGCGGACGACTTTTGATTATATTGGAGGAGCAGGATACCAGATGGCTGGTAACGGGGACATTTATGTACGCTATACGAATAATGAACCCCAAAATCCATTAGATTGCAGCAGATGGGCATGGAAGAAAATGTATGCGGAAGAAACGGATCCGTTACTTACAGAACAGGATAAAGAAGAATATATGGATGCATATAGGATGTTTTTGGAAAAATATGGTCTTAAGGCAGAGGATGAGCGTATTGGAATGTCTGAAAATGGAAAATTTGTTGTCAAAAATGAAACAGATGCTTTTGAAACAGCACCGAATATTTATAATTCCATAGAAGGAAATATTACTTTTCTTTCGGGAATGTATACAGATCAGGGTGCTGATAGTACAGTAAAACTGCTTTTAAAAGAGGATTGTCAAGGGTCACTGGATGAAATGCGTATGAAATAAGGAGTGAAGAAAATGGAAAAGCAGATGAGGATGGGAATGATGTTGTTATGTATTATAGGCGGATTTGGAAGCGTTGCATGCGGCAGTGGGGGACATGATAAAGAATATAAGACTGCAGTGGAGGCATATTCCGAAGAACTGGAAAAAGAAAGAGTTCCATGGATAAATACAGATGGTACAGAAACGAGTATTTCAAACAGAGCTTTTAAGTTTACTCTTCTTGACATAAATCCAGGAAAACTTCCAGATATGATTTTGTTGAAGGATACTGGAAGAAATCTATCGGATGATGGAACATATATTGTGTGCAGTAATAATGGTGAACATGCATTTCAGGCAGCAGAGGTGAAGGAGTTTAAAGGGTATTATCCAATACGGGAGTTTATGTTTCTATGGCGTATTTTTTCTAAAGAAAATGGTACAACGTATTCTTATGGTTCAAATGGTGAAATGTATATTGGAAAAGCAGAAGCATATTATTATCTGCCTGATTATCAGCAAAAAGATGCCGAAGAAATTTCATTCAGTGGAATGAAAACTCCTATTGCTGCCTACTCCGTGCGAGAGGATGGTGGTGAAGATATTTATGACTGGTATGGTTTTTTCAATCTGGAAAATCATGAGGAATATTCAGAACGCGTGCGAGGAGGAGACTGCAGCGTTAGTAAAGAAGAATTTGAAAAGCATCTGGCAGAGTATATAGAAACACAAAACTGACGGAAGTTTCCAGAGAAGATTTTTCATGATAATACAGAAGAAAACAGGAAGAAATATTTTAAATAACAGGAGTAATAGAAAGATTAAGCTATTGTTTCGAATATAGGAAAATGAATTTATAGGAGAAAAATGGAATGTTGAATAAAAATTGGAAAATATTATTATTTATAATTGCATTTATATGCTCACCGATAGTGGTTAGAGCACAGGGAGACATAGTTCGGGTAGATGCTGAGGAAGTACCACTTGATGGAAATTGGCACGATTATGAATTGAAAGTGGATGAATATGTTTATTGTCCGCTGACTTTAATGAGTAACGGAAAGCTGGATGTAAGTATTCAGACTAATTTCAAAGCTACCCATTATGTTTATTTGTTGGATCAAAATTACGAGACAATTTGTTATGACTCAATTAGTGGGAATGGAGAAGCGGCTCCGCAGGTTCAGAATTATTCTTACGATTTGACAGCAGGAAACTATTATGTACGTGTGGAATCTAGGAATGAATGTCAAGGGAAATTTCAAGTGAAAGCAGTATTTACAGAATCTGCAACAGATGATGAGAATTTGAATACTTCTTTTCAAAAAGCAGTTCTGTATACGGAACCACAGGTTACGGGATTTTTATCTTCTGGAACTGATGGAGGATTTTATCCTGAAAAGTTGCCAGAGAGATCTCAGAACTTTCAGGACTATTATGGTTAGATGCTGCAGAAGGAAATTATAACATTCAGGTAACAGGAGCGGATCCAGACAGTAGTTTTGCTTGTATTGTTTATGATGCTGGGTATCAGGAGATTTCACGTGAATATGATCCGGCTTCTTTTTCGTTAGAGTTGAAAGATGGAACTTATTATGTTTGTGTGATTTCTTCTGGAAATATAGCTGGGGATTATATTTTAAAAATAAATATTCCGGAAGAAGAAAAAAGAACCGAACCTGCTATTTCAAAGCTTGAATGGCAGTTGGAGAAACAGTGGAATTAAAATCAGATAATACTTCAGGTGATATAAATTGGGGAAGTACAGATTCATCTATCATAGCGGTATCTAAGGGTGGAACTGCGATGGGACTAAATACAGGGACTGTATGGGTAGCAGGAATCCCAGCAGATGGATCTTCTATGATTTTATATCAGATAACTGTTCAATAATATTATTTTTCAAATATGCTGTGTAAGAAGTATCAAAATTAATAAGTGAGAATATTAGAAATGGGATATATGGAAGAAAAAACACTTGGTAATAAGTTGGATGCTTTTATAAAACTTTATAGCCAAGATTTTGAATTGGGATATGTGGATTATCTTGGAATTAATATTCCTTCTGTATTGGATGGAGAGCTGACATTTAAAATTTATTACATTAATAAAGTCAGTAGACAAGTTTCCCATCCGCTGATTAATTTTTTAGAAGAAAAGGGCATGATTCGGTATGTAACTATGGTACGCGATAAGAAAAATGGATCTAGGGCAACTGAAAGATCTTTATGCAAAAAGGAACGAAGAGAAGAAAAAAAACTGCTCAAAGCTGTTGAAGAAAAAAACCAGAGAAAATTTGGTAGGAAATTATAGCGTGAGTTATTGACAAAAGAGATAAGAGAACATATGATGATGGTGTATAAGCTGAAGGATTTTTAGATGCGCACTAAAAGCAGTAAAAATAGTAATTTACAGAAAATTCAGTTAATTACTTGTAAAAATGGCTCTCGGAAGCAGGAAAATCAAGGGTTCCGAGAGGCTACCGTAGAAATGAAAGAGGGAATGTCGGGGCCTGACCGGGCGTCCAGCAAGGGTGTGCAATCCGACAGGTGAAAATTCTGTCAAATAAGCTGTTAACCATAGCATTTGAAGCGAGTCTTGGGTGCGTTGCAGTAATGTAACGTACTAAGCGTAGACAGCAAGGTAGTAGGGATAGCTATTGAGCACCGAAATCCCAAGTATTTCCAGAGTGCCGACTCTGTTGTCTGAGGGGAAGGCAATATGTGGGTTTATCGATACGGTGAGATTTCACACAACTCTGCGGTGTCGGAAGGAACTATTCATGCTATACAAGGATTGTACGTCAACTGGAGAGAGCCTATACTTTCTCTATTTTAGAGAAAAGAAATGGAGTATGCTTATTCAACCAAAAGAAGAAAAGCAAAGGAAGTATAGGCAGTCGGATGGCTTCATATTACTGATGAATGTGGGTAATGCCACAGGAGGGAAGGGAGAGACATTGGGGTCTGACACTCTGAAGGATAAATAAAAAGAATGAAGCAATTCCAAAAGATCTATAAAAGAAATATAAAATCAGACTGTCCCTGTTGCAGATTTTTTAGTTTGTCATTAACCAGCTTCGCTCCTTTGTCACTGGATTGCCTTGGTCTTCTTGGGCAGTTATAATGACTTTTTTCCCTTTTTAATTTTGAAATATTTGCTGAAGCAAGGACCCTTGAATATATTAATCAAATGACACCTTTCGACAAATTCTCTTATAGAAATAAAGCACTATATGTGATATAGTGGTAGTAACAAAACAACAGGAGGTGTCGAACGCTGGAACAAAATAAAATAAAGCCAGATACCATACTAAAGAACTTCTGGAGAAACAATCATCATTTGCAGACTTGTTCAATGCGGCATTATTCGATGGGGAACAAGTGCTGAAGCCGAATGACCTTACAGAAGTTGACACCGATGTTTCTTCACTGATTAAATTTAATGGTCATGCAGAAACTATCCAGAAAATATTGGATGTTGTAAAGAAAACTGCCTATGGCATTGATTTTGTCCTCTGGGGACTGGAGAACCAGGCAAAGATTCATTATGCGATGCCGTTGCGGCATATGGTAGGAGATGCTTTTTCTTATCTGAAAGAATATAACGAGATCGCTGCTAAAAACAAGAAGGATGGACATTTTAAATCTTCAGATGAGTTCCTCTCGAATATGAGGAAACAGACCGGCTGCATCCAGTGATCAGTCTCTGTGTTTATTATGGAGAAGATCCATGGGATGGACCGCTATGTCTGGCAGATATGCTTGAGATTCCTGAAAAAGTCCGTCCAATGGTGTCGGATTATAAAATGAATCTGCTTCAGCTGAGGGCAAGTGAGACCTGTGATTTTCAAGATCCAGAAGTTAGATACAAAAAGCCGCATACACCGGTACAATCTGGTAGTGTTCTTTACTTTTGAAGTCTTCTGTGGAGAGAAGATACATCTGTTTAAGCTGCTCCAGAGGACATGAAGAGTCTGTCTGGTGTCTGATATTGTATAACCGCATAAGATTCCTGCATTTCTGATGCGGGGTAATGCGGTAGTCTACAGCTATAAAGTGATTATTTTTGGACAGTAAAAATGGAACTTCTGCCTGGTTGCCGCTGGACCAGTAGGAGAGTGTGTAACCGTTCTGGATAAACTGCTGTGCGAGGAAGGTTTCTGTGCAGGCAGTGTTTGCAATGCTTTCTTCGCCAGTGAGAAGCTGATAAGCAGGGATTTTGAGCATGCGTGTGCAGAGTCCTGTGTCTACAGGATACAGATGCAGATTAATTTGTTGTCTGGCAGTATTTTTGCCATCCCGATTATCATGGCATGGCAGCACAAGTCCGTTTTGGATGAGCCACTGCAATGGTTCCTGGTAGGTTTTGGCGGTGGCGCCTTTGGCGATGCGTGTATATTGAAATTTACGGCTGGTTCTTCCGAGCTGCGATGGGATGGACAGCCAGCTGTTGCGGCAGTATCGTGTAGTTCCTTTGGGAGCGAGCGTACTAATATCATTGAGAAACAGATCGAGAAGCTTTTGCTGGGTATCAGGTACCATCAGAAGCTTCTTTTCTTTTTTGTATTCCATAATGGCAGCAGGCATTCCGCCGATGATCTGGTAGAGACGAAATTGCGAGAGGGCTTTTTGGTGAAGGTCTTTTCCCATAGGTGTAAAACTGGTGAAATGGGCACGGATCTCACGGGCGAGAGCAAACTCGGCATTTGCCAGAGAAATTCTTCGAAATCCAGAGGATAAAGTGTGAGGATATCGAAGTCGTGGTGTGAGTAGAGGTCAGAGTTTCCCACACTTCTGGTAACAGCGGCGATGTGATATTGTGGAAAGTCTGCGGCGATTGCAGAGAGGAGTGTGGAAATCTTAATGGTGCATTGGATGTTGTCGAGGACTCAGCAGGGAGGAGGAAGGCCGCATGGGTTTGTCTGCGTAGGTTCAGAAGAGAAGCGCTTCTGTGGGTCATGGGGAGCTGAGAGGTAGCTGGCAGCAGGCTGGTCTGTTTCGAGATTGATGTAGAGAGTGTTGTCGTATTGTTTGGAGGCAAAGTCCATAAGCAGCCAGGTTTTTCCTGTCTGGCGGAGCCCCTGCAGAATTAAAGGCTTTCGTGCTGGGGATTTTTTCCAGTGAATCAAAGAGTCGGTACATTTTCTTCTCATAAAAAACCTCCTTTTTTACTGAATTGCGGAGCGGTTAATAGTTATGTTTGAATTATAAATGGAAATCCAATAAAAATCTACACATAAATGTCGAAAAATGTCGATTTACACACTTTTGAATATTTGTTATCGTAATTGTATTGACAATATAACGGTTATGATAATGTAAAGGAGGATTTCTATGAAGAGAATTAACGCAATTTATGCAAGACAGTCAGTGGACAGAGCGGATAGTATTTCTATTGAGAGCCAGATTGAGTTCTGCAAGTATGAATTAAAGGGCGGTGCTTTTAAAGAATACAAGGATAAGGGATATAGTGGTAAGAATACAGTCAGGCCTCAGCTGCAGCAGCTTTTGACGGATATCGACGTGGGGAAGTGGAGAAGGTGATCGTTTATAAGCTGGACAGAATCAGTCGTTCTATTCTTGATTTTTCAAATATGATGGAGCTGTTTCAGCAGTATCAGGTAGAATTTGTCTCTTCGACAGAGAAATTTGACACTTCCACACCGATGGGGCGTGCAATGTTGAATATCTGTATTGTGTTTGCGCAGCTTGAGCGAGAAACGATACAGAAGCGTGTCAGTGATGCTTATTATTCCAGAAGTCAGAAGGGGTTTCGCATGGGTGGAAAGCCTCCTTATGGATATCGCCTTGAGGAGATCATGATGGAGGGAATCCATACGAAGAAGCTGGTGGAGGAGCCACAGGAGGCGGCAATCGTGCGGGAAATCTTTGAGATGTATGAGAAACCTTATACCTCTTATGGGGATATTACCAGATACTATGCGGAAAAAGGGGTGCAGTTTTATGGGAAAGAGCTGATACGCCCAATGCTCGCGCAGCTTCTGAGGAATCCTGTCTATGTTCGCGCGGATATGGATGTATATCGCTTTTTTAAGAGCATGGTACAAATATTGTCAGCAGACAGGAGCAGTTTGACGGGATTCATGGATGTTATCTGTACCAGGGAAGGGACGCAGCGCAGATAAGCTGCAGAATCTGAAAGGCATATGCTTGTGGTTGCCCCGCATGAGGGACTGGTATCATCGGAACAATGGCTGAATTGCAGGATCAAGCTCTTTGGAAATAAGACGATTCAGGCGAACAGAAAGGCTGTGAATACCTGGCTTGCCGGAAGGTGAAATGTGGCCATTGTGGTTATGCTCTTATGAGTGTAAAAATACAGTCCGGTAAACAGTACTTAAGATGCACAAAGCGCTTAAACAACAAGGCATGTCCGGGATGTGGCAAAATTTATACAGAAGAAGTGGAGAATTATGTATATGGAGAAATGGTGCGCAAGCTGCGTGATGCGCAGACTCCGGTGGGATACACGAAACTGAATGAAAATCCGCAGGTAAAGCAGATTTACAGGGAAATTGAGGAGATTGAGGAGGAGATCTCTGTGCTTGTAGATTCCCTGATTGGTGCGGGAGAAACTCTTACGAATTATATTAACCAGAGGGTAGAGCAGCTTGATCATACGCGTCAGTTAAAGGCGGAGAAGATGACGACTCTTGCGGAGAATCATGCGACACCTGAGCAGATGGAGAAAGTGGTGTCCAATATAAGTCTCTGGAATGATATTGATTTTGATGAAAAACGATTTACAGTTGATAAGATGATTACATTGTTAAAGGTACTTCCTGGCTCAATTCAGATACAATGGAAGTTCTGAGGCGGGGGAGACGAGAATATGATGTAGAGATATGAGTTATGTTCGGGGCACAGAAGGTATGACATATTTATGGAGTGGAATGATTCTTATAGGAATCATATATGGAGCTCTGACCGGAAATTTTAAGGCGGTGACAGAGGCGGCTGTGTCTTCGGGAAAGGATGCGGTGACTTTATGTATTTCTATGGCCGGAATCGTAGCGATGTGGTCGGGACTGATGAAGATTGCACAGGAATCCGGGATGGTGGAGAAGCTTTCCGGGAAAATGCGTCCGGTAATAAGGTTTTGTTTCCGAGCTGCCTCTGGAATCGGATGCCTGTAAATATATTTCGCTGAATTTCTTATCAAATATCCTTGGACTTGGCTGGGCAGCTACGCCTGCGGGACTGAAGGCAATGGAGTGTCTTGCTGATCTGGAAGATGAGAGGATTCGTTCGCGTGTAGCCAGCAAAGAGATGTGTACATTTCTTATCATAAATATTTCGTCATTGCAGCTGATTCCTGTAAATATGATCGCGTATCGTGCACAGTATGGAAGCATAAACCCGGCGGCGGTGGTGGGACCGGGAATTGTGGCTACTGCGGTAAGTACTGCGACAGCGGTGATTTTCTGCCGGATTATGAACCGCAGAGGAGGGGAGATGAAGCTTCTTTCTTTTCTGTCGGATATGATGATTCCGGTTTTTATGCTCTATATTATTCTGTGGGGCTTATTTGCGAAAAGGGATGTTTATAATGATTTTCTGGATGGAGCGAAAGACGGGTTAAAAACGGTAGCAGGCATCTGTCCGGCACTGATGATGGTTGCTGACAGGAGTTGGGATTCTCAGAGGTTCGGGATTTTTGGACTTTGTGGGAAATGTGTTGGGAAAGTTAACGTCAGTTTTGGAATTCCTTCAGAAATTTTGCCACTGACTATTGTGAGGATGTTTTCTTCCAGTGCAGCGCTTGGGTTGTTGCTGGATATTTTTAAACAGTATGGGACAGATTCGAGAGCTGGGTTTATGGGAGCGGTGATCCTAAGTTCGACGGAGAGTCTGTTTTACTGTATGAGTGTGTATTTCGCAGCTGTGAAGATTGAAAAGACAAGATATACGCTGCCGGGAGCGCTTCTGGCGACATTGACCGGGACGGTAACGGCAATCGTATTGACTGGAATGTATATTTGAATGAAAAAAGCCTTATCATACATAAATTGAATGATAAGCTTTTAGAATTTGCAAATATATGGCTGAATCAATTCTGAGTAAGAGGTTTATTCTTTACCAGCATCTCATGAATAATATTCTGCGTGTATTCTCCGATATGTTTTTTATCTTCTTTGCTCAGCTCATCCGGGTAGATTGGCTTGCCGTATTCTACCACAACTTTTGCAGGTTTTATTTTCGGGAAGTGGGCTTCGAAGATATCGGCAGAATTGCTGATTGCGATCGGAATGACCGGGCATTTTGTTTTTGTAGCAATCTTGAAGCTTCCTTCATGGAATGGGAGCATATCGAGCTCGTCCTGGTTTCTGTTTCTGGTTCCTTCCGGGAAGATACAGATGGAAATTCCGGATTTTACTTTATCGACCGCTGTCAGGATGGTTTTCAGACCTTGTTTGATGTCTTTTCTGTCAAGGAAAAGACAGTGAAGGTAATGCATCCATGTGGACAGGAGAGGGATTTTTTCCATTTCTTTTTTGGCGATGTAGCCTGTGCGGATCGGGCAGCGGGAGTAGGTAAGAAGAATGTCAAAGTAGCTTCTGTGGTTGCCGATATAAAGCACTGGAGTATCCTTTGGCACATTTTCTTCTCCAATCACTGTGACTTTGGCGCCGGTAATCCAGAGGATGAAGCGAAATACTGCTGGATGATCCGGAGAGAGCTGACATCCTTTGTCATAGGAGAAAATTTGCCTATGATCCATTCGACCAGAAGAATAGGAATGGACAGGATCAGATATCCGATCACCACGATACAGACGAGAATAAATCGTATCATTATTTAATTCCTTTCCGGGCATAAAAATGCTCATGTAATGTGACTGTATTGTAATCATTCAGCAATCTGCTATCCTGTAAGATTGTTCAGGAAATTAACCAAATCAAGTAAGTCCCTGCTTCAATTGCGAGGAGCAATAAGCAGTGGGTGGGGAACTTGCTTGTATCAGAAGGGTACAAGCCCTT
>ENA-OQLB01000764-OQLB01000764.1-human-gut-metagenome-genome-assembly--contig:-NODE-764-length-16548-cov-2.077949_pt1 | contig 16548 bp, 21 predicted proteins | sample MGYA00242656_ERZ504813 | MGnify/ENA primary metagenome ERZ504813 (study PRJEB26092, sample SAMD00036388) | human gut metagenome | host: Homo sapiens | study: EMG produced TPA metagenomics assembly of... | reverse complement strand
TCCCCTGGGCCGACATCGAGCGGATCGGTCTGGACGCCATCCTCGTGCGGACGGAGATCCCCGCCCCGCCGCCCTCCCGCGGGGGACTGCTGGATAAATTGCATCAGTGGCTGAACGGATGAAAGATTTTCACCCGTTTTTTGTCCGTCAGGGCTGGATTTTGGAGGCGGGATGATTATAATAGAGGACTGGGGCGGAATCTGCCGTCTCAAATAATACGAAAAACGCAGAAGTGAAAGGAACTTCTCTATGACACACCATCCGAGTGCTGCGTCCCTCCGGCTGCACGGGGCGCGGCTGCTGTTTCCGCCTGTGGCCACCCTTCTGTTCCTGGTGCTCACCGAGTACATCGCCCGCGGCACCCTGAGCGGAGATACCTTTGTGCAGTACATCTTCCCCCACCCAGAAGCCTACCTGCTGGCGTGGGGGCTGCTCTTCCTCGTCTGGATGGCGGTGGACTGGCTCACCCGCTTCGCCCCGCTGGCCACCCTCCTGTCGGCCCTGCTGGGCTGTCTGCCCGCCACGGTGGACTTTTACATCCTGCAGCTCCGGGGCGAGCCCTTCCTCCCGTGGGATTTGATGCAGGTGTCCGAGGCGGCCGGCGTGGCCTCCGCGGCGGGCATCCACGTCCAGAAGAGCATGGTCGTCTCCGGCGTCGTGGTGCTGGCTCTGACCGTCGGCTCCTTCTTCCTCTACCGGGGGCGTCAGAAGCTGCCTGGGTGCGGCGTCTGGCGGGCTTCGCGGCCAGCACAGCGGCCGCCTGCGCCTCATCTTCGGGGTGTTTTTGCAGCCTGCCGTCACCCAGTCGCTGGGCATCCTGCCCGACGCATGGATGCAGGACCGCTACTACCGCTATTACGGCGTCATCACCAGCTTCCTCACCAACCTGACGAATCTGGAGATCGACAAGCCCGAGGATTACTCCGAGGAGGCCGTCAACGCCATCCTCGACGACGTGGAGGCAGGGAGAAGTACACCACCGGCCCGGTCTGGCCCGGCTCCTACGCCGCCCAGACCCCGGCAGACGAGCGGGTGAAGCAGCCCACCATCCTCTACGTGATGGACGAGTCCTACTGGGACGTCTCGGAGCTGGAACAGTACGGCTTCCGGTTCGACACCGACGTTTCGGCCAACCTCCACGCCCTGCAGCAGACCAGCGCCTATGGCCGGGTCTACAGCCCCAGCTTCGGCGGCGGCACCTGTGACGTGGAGTTCGAGGCCCTGACGGGCTACTCGGTGTCCTATCTGCCCAGCGGCAGCAAGCCCTACCAGCAGCATGTGACGAGGCCCATGTTCGCCCTGCCCAGCTACCTCAAGACCGAAGGGTATCAGACGGCGGCGGTCCACTGCTTCTGGGCCAGATATTGGAGCCGCGACACGGCTACCCCAACCTCGGCCTCGACGACTTATCAGCCTCGAGAAGATGCAGGGCGTCCAGAAGGTGCGCCGCCACTACTGGACCACCGGCCTCGTCACCGACGACTCCATGGCAGACAGATCATCGGCCAGTACGAGACCATGAAGGCCCGGTCCGACGCCCCGTCTTCCTCCACGCCGTCACCATGCAGAACCACACCAATTATAATAAGGACAACTACCCCGACGACCAGCGGGTGAAGGTCACCGAAGCCCCGGCGGGCCTCAAGGCCAGCACCGTGGGTGCGCTGGAGGACTTTGCCACCGGCATCCGGGACGCCGACGCCATGCTGGGCAGGCTGACGGACTACTTCTCGCAGGTGGATGAGCCGGTCATCCTCGTGTTCTGGGGCGACCACTACAACCCCATCGACTCGGGCTACGACATCTACACCCGCAGCGGCTATGCCAGCGCTCCAGCGCCGACCCCCGCTCCATCAGACCACCCTGCTGATCTGGTCCAACTACTCCGACCGGGCCGTAGACCTCGGCACCATCGCCGCCTACGACATCTCGCCGGTGATGATGGAGCTGTTCGGCCTCCGTCAGCCCGCCTACTTCCAGTTCCTTGGCCGTCAGCTCCGGGCCGCCTACCGGGCCAACACCCGCGGCACCATTCTGGAAAAGGACGGCACCGCCTCGGGCGAGCTGACCCCCTTGCAGCAGAAGTGGAGCGATGAGCACTGGCTGCTCCAGTACGACCTCATGTTCGGCAAAGGCTATGCCCTGAGCCGGATGGGGCTCGAGGAGCTGTCCGAGGGCGCAGATTGACGAAAACCTACGATTCTTTGAAAAAAGCAGGAAAACCCCTTGCAACGGACGAAGGTTTGTGCTATTATTACTTAGCATTACACACGCATCACTATGCCCTTTTGTGCTCTCAGGAGTGGAGGGCAGTCCGCAGGCATCCGATATGTCAGCAGATCACGGTGTGCGGAGGCAAAACAAATTTTGGAGGTAATTTTACTATGGCAGTCGTTTCTATGAAGCAGCTTCTCGAGGCAGGCGTTCACTTTGGTCACCAGACCCGCCGCTGGAACCCCAAGATGGCGAAGTATATCTTCACCGAGCGCAACGGCATCTATATCATCGACCTGCAGAAGACCGTCAAGAAGCTGGACGAGGCTTACAACTACGTGAAGGAGGTTGCAGCTGAGGGCGGTGACATCCTCTTCGTCGGCACCAAGAAGCAGGCTCAGGAGTCCATCCGTGACGAGGCTCTGCGCTGCGGCATGCACTACGTCAACGCTCGCTGGCTGGGCGGTATGCTGACCAACTTCCGCACCATCCGCAAGCGCATCGACCGTATGGCTCAGCTGCAGAACATGAAGGACAACGGCACCTTCGAGCTGCTGCCCAAGAAGGAAGTGGCCAAGCTGGAGCTGGAGATGGAGAAGCTGGACAAGTACCTCGGCGGCGTCAAGAACATGAAGACCCTGCCCAAGGCCATGTTCATCGTTGACCCCCACAAGGAGCGCATCGCTGTTGCTGAGGCCCGCAAGCTGAACATCCCCATCGTGCTATCGTTGATACCAACTGCAACCCCGACGAGATCGACTACGTCATCCCCGGCAACGACGACGCTATCCGCGCTGTCAAGCTGATCGCTGGCGCTATGGCTGACGCTGTGCTGGAAGGCAAGCAGGGCAACCAGGAGGCCGCTCCCGCTGAGGACGCAGCAAACGCCTGATTTCCCGAAATTCTCACAAACCAACAAATACTGTGTAAGGGAGAATACCAAAATGGCTATTACTGCAAAGGACGTTATGGAACTGCGCAAGCAGACCGACTGCGGCATGATGGAGTGCAAGAAGGCTCTGACCGAGGCTGACGGCAACTTCGAGAAGGCTGTCGAGATCCTGCGTGAGCGTGGTCTGGCTACCGCCGCCAAGAAGGCAAGCCGCGTGGCTGCCGAGGGCATGGTCTACGCCGATTACTGCCCCGCGTGCAAGGTGGGCGTCGTCATCGAGGTCAACGCCGAGACCGACTTCGTCGCCAAAAACGACAAGTTCGTTGCCTTCGTCAAGGAGGCCACCAAGGTCATCATGAAGCAGGACCCCGCTGATGTCGAGGCTCTGATGGCATGCAAGACCGAGAGCGGCGAGACCGTCGATGAGGCTCTGAAGAACCTCATTCTGGTCATCAAGGAGAACATCAAGGTCCGCCGTTTCGTCCGTTACGAGGGCGTCTGCTCTGCATACGTCCACGGCGGCGGCACCCACGGCATCCTGGTCAACTTCGAGACCACCAACGGCATCGAGGCCAAGGACGAGTTCGCTGCATACGGCAAGGATGTTGCCATGCAGGTCGCAGCTGCCAACCCCAGCTACGTCGATGAGGCTGCTGTCCCCGCTGAGGTCGTCGCCAAGGAGAAGGAGATCCTCCTCGCTCAGATGGCCAACGACCCCAAGAACGCCAACAAGCCCGACGCTGTCAAGCAGAAGATGATCGAGGGCAAGATCAAGAAGTACTTCAAGGAGAACTGCCTGGTCGATCAGGAGTTCGTCAAGGACGGCGACCTGACCGTCGGTCAGTACACTGCCAAGGTCGCAAAGGACCTGGGCGGCGACATCAAGGTCATCAAGTTCACCCACTTCGTCAAGGGCGAGGGTCTGGAGAAGCGCTCTGACGACTTCGCTGCTGAAGTCGCAAGCATGGTGAAGTAATTTTAGCTTCTACTGCTAAGTCAAAGAGCCGCAGTGCCTGTAACAGGGCGCTGCGGCTCTTTTGTTTGTATTTGCGCGGCAAATGTGCTATTATAAGGGCTATATAAAAGAGGGAGAAGAAATCATGAAGATCGAACCCAGAACATTCACCCTGCCAGCGGGGAAGTGCTGACGGTGCGCAGCTTGTGCGCGGACGATGCAGAGGCGCTGAATGCATTCCGCTATGCGATCTACAGCGAGACCTATTTTATGGCCCGATACCCGGAGGAAGGCGCGAATCTGGAAACGGTGCAAACCGGGCTTGCAGCCTGCGGGAAAAGCCCGGTGAACTTTGAGGTAGGCGCCTTTGCCGGAGAAAAGCTGGTGGGGGAGTTTGGCGTTGCACAGGTGCGGCCGCATATCAAATACCGCCATCGTGCCGTAATGGGCATCTCTGTGCGAAAGGAGTATTGGGGCTGCGGTCTGGGCAGTTATCTGATGCAGCTGGCCATCGACCAGGCCCGGGCCAACGGCTTCGAGCAGCTGGAGCTGGGGGTGTACAGGCGATAACAGCCGCGCCATCCATCTCTATGAGAAGGTTGGGTTTGAGAGCTATGGCATCCAGCCCCGGGCCTTTAAGCTAAAGGACGGCACCTACCGGGATGAGATCATCATGGTGAAGATGCTGTAACCGGAACAGAACAAAAACGCCGCCGACAGCTTTCGAACCGTCAGCGGCGCTTTGCGCTTATTCAGTCAGCAGCGGTCAATGGATCAGACCTTGGCCTCGCTGTTGTGCTCTGCCTTCTTGTAGGCGGAGAAGGAGTGGAACACGATGTTCAGGCCAGAACGATCAGCAGCACAGCCAGGATGAGCTGCAGGCCGTTGGCGATGAACACAGCGCCCCAAGTGGTCTCACCGGCAGGGATGGTGACAGCAGCGGCATTGCTGATGGCCTTGACCATCGCCATGAGACGCTGCACCAGAGCGGTGAAGGTGACGCAGAGCATGATGACCAGCGGGGGGAAGAGCATCTTGTTGCTGCGGCCGGTGACCTTCAGGAAGACGCACAGGGTAGACAGGACCAGAGCGCTCAGCAGCTGGTTGGCAGAACCGAACAGGGGCCAGATGTTGGCGTAGCCGATCTTGGTCAGGATGAAGCCGAACACCAGAGTGATGAAGGTGGAGAAGTAGACGTTGCAGAGCAACTTGCGCCAGCCTCAGCGTGCTCCATGTCGTCCACGCTGAACAGCTCCTGGAAGCTCATGCGGCCGATACGGGCCACGGCATCCAGACTGGTCAGAGCCAGTGCGGAAACGCACATGGTCATAAAGACGGTGGCGGCATAGGCGGGGACACCGAACATCTCAAAGAAGCCGGCGACGCCGCGGCTGAAGATCTGGAAGGGAGTGCCGGCGGCGGGGGTGCCGTCAGCAGCGGCAGCAGCACCGGCGACGCAGAGGGCCAGAACAGCCAGCAGGCTCTCGAGGATCATGGCGCCATAGCCGACCTTCAGCATATCCTTCTCGTTCTCGACGGTCTTGGAGGAGGTGCCGGAGGAGACGAGGCCGTGGAAGCCGGAGACAGCACCGCAGGCCACGGTGACGAACAGGATGGGGAACATGGTACCCAGCTTCTCGTTGGTGAAGCCGGTGAAGACGGGCAGGTTCATGGTGGGATGGGCCACCAGCAGGCCGACCGCAGCGCCGATGATCATGGCCACGAACATGAAGGTGGTCATGTGGTCACGGGGCTGCTTCAGCAGCCACATGGCAGAACGGCGGCAAAGAAGATGTAGACGAAGGTGATGTAGCTCCATGCGGCCTTGCCAGAATGAGGGGCAGGTTCGCGCCGATGACGAAGGACAGCACGATGAAGACGATGCTGATGACGCTCTCTTTCCAGCCGGAGAAGTTGAACTTCTTCTGGATGAGCCGAAGACGACAGCAAATACCATGAACATGATGGAGACCATACCGGCAGCGCCGTTGGTCTGGGCAGCCTCCGCCAGAGCACCGTCTGCGCCGAAGGCGTTGAAGGTTCCGGCCACCATGTCAGCAAACGCTGCGATGACGATGCCGCAGAACAGCCAGCAGAACAGCAGGAACAGCTTGCGGCCGGTCTTGCCGATGTACTTCTCGATGAGCATGCCCATGCTCTTGCCGTCGTTCTTGACGGAAGCGTAGAGAGCGCCGAAGTCGGTGACAGCGCCGAAGAAGATGCCGCCCAGCAGCACCCACAGCAGGACAGGCAGCCAGCCGAAGGCTGCGGCCTGGATGGCACCGGTGACAGGACCTGCACCGGCGATGGAGCTGAACTGGTGGGCGAACACGGTCCAGCCGTTGGTGGGGACATAGTCACGGCCATCCTCGTGGACGACTGCGGGGGTCTTGGCGGTGGGTCGATGCCCCACTTGTTGGCCAGCCAGCGGCCATACAGCGTATAAGCGCCGAACAGACACAGGGCTGCGATCAAAACGATGACCAGCGTATTCATTTCTTTATACCTCTTTCCTTTCTTTCACACCGGCAATGGCCGAAGCAGGACGGCTGTGCCCAAAAGCAGGCAGGCGAAACGGCCCGGAGGGGTGAAAAAGCCTCCGTCCTCATGAAAGACAGAGACACAAAGATGTGTCCCATCTTCCTCGAAGACGAAGGCCAAACGGTGCATCTGCACCAGTCGTTCTCCGCGGTACCACTTCGTTTGCTGCGTTCGGGAGCAGCCGCTTGCGCGTACAGGCGTTCCTGCCGCCGATACGCCGCCCTGTAACGTGGGCTGAACGGCCATGCACTACTGCCGCAAGCGGGTTCGCACAGGCTGCTCGCAGGTGAGGGCCTCTCGCACTGTGCTGCCGTCTTGCACCGGAATGGCGGCTCTCTGAGCGCAGGGAATGCGAAAGGTCATGTCCTGTTCATTGCATTTGCCGAATGATTGTGTATACTTTAGTCCCGATTTCATAATTTGTCAATATCGTTTGGGCAAGTTAGGAGACTGTGCCATTTTTGCGGGGGAGAGACTAAGAAAATTTAGGCGATTTTTGTTCAGATGTGAGATGAATAAAACTGAATGCCTCCACAGGTGAAATCTGCTAAACTCCCGGAAAGAAAGGCCGCGCACTTGACTTTTACACTTTCGAGTGCTAAAGTTACAGAGTAACAGAAAGACCCCTGCCGCACCCCGCGGCACTTTGCCCTGAAGGAGGCAGCTATGGCGGACAAGAACCCCAGAAGAAACCCCACCACCGATGCACTGTTCGACGCGATCCTGAGTCTTGAGACGAGGGAGGAATGCTACAACTTCTTCGAAGACCTCTGCACGGTCAAGGAGATCTCCGATATGGCCCAGCGTCTGGAAGCGGCCAAGCTCCTGCTCGGCGGCAGCACCTACGACCAGATCGTAAAGGCCGTGGAGATCAGCACCGCCACCATCAGCCGCATCAACCGCTGCATCCAGTACGGCTCCGGCGGCTACCGCGACACCATCGAGAAGGTACACAGGAGCGCAAAGCCGGAGTGACATCCGGGCGGCGAGGCACATAGGATGGACTGCGCCCGATCCCTATTATAGAAAGGAAGGTCCTTCTATGACTGATACCACCAACTGCACCCCCTGCGTTCCTGCGGCTGCCCCGCGCTGCCCAGAGTTTCCCTCGACCAGGCCGTCGTTGACTGATGGAGAGCATCGCTCTGCAGGAGTCGGCCCTGAGCCACATCCTCTGCGCCGAGAGCCAGAAGATGAAAGCCGCCCTCAGCATGGAGGAGCTGGACCTGTGCAAGCTGCTGGAGGTCAACGACTCCGCCACCAACATGGTCCACGCCGTGGCGAACCTTGAGCTGGTTCTGAAAGAGAAGCTGGAATTCATCGCCAACAACCTCTACTACCTCGACGGGGAATTGCGCCACCACCGAGAGCTGATGTCAAAATGCGACTGCCCGCCCGCAATGGGTGGGCGGTTTTTCCTTTCCGGGGCGGGGCTGCCTAAAAATATGTATAAAAGTCGGAAAAGTGTTTTGTTGGAATTGCTGAATATCGAAATCTGTGCTATACTATATAATGTTTATCCAAAGAGAAAGGGGAACTTGACCTTGCTGCACTACGATGCGATCCTGTTTGACGTGGACGGTACGCTCATCGATTCCGCCCCCGGCATTCTCAATACACTGGAAGAAGTTTTCAGCTCCATGGGCGTTGACGTCGCCCGGAGCGTCCTTGGCCGCTACATCGGCCCGCCCCTCCGCAAGAGCTTCGGCGAGCATTTCTCCGACCCTGCAAAAATCGAGGAGGCCATGAAGCGCTACCGCGTGAGCTACGCCGCCAAGGGCTGCCACGAGGGCGATGTCTACCCCGGCGTGGTGGAGATGCTGGGCCGTCTCAAGCTGCGGGTCTGACCCTCTGCACGGCCACCTGCAAGCCCACCGACGTTGTGAGGCCCATCCTCGAGGAGCAGGGCCTTGCGCCTTACTTCTCCTTCGTGGGCGGCGCGTCCATGGATGAGAGCCGCGACAACAAGACCGACGTCATCCGCCACGTCCTCGCCCAGCCCGTCATGCAGGGCAGGCGGGTGCTGATGGTGGGCGACCGCCGGGACGATATGCAGGGCGCTGTGAACTGCGGCCTGGACGCCGCCGCCGTGCTCTACGGCTACGGCGGCAGGGAAGAGGTCGCCCCCCTTTGCGCCGGCCTTTATGGCCGCTGACTGCAAAGAGCTGACGGACTGGGCTCTCCGCCCGGTGGACGAGCCTTTCCACTCCTGAAACGAGAGGGACTGAATCTATGAGTCAAAAAAGACAACAACAAAACGAAACCATGACTCCCATGCAGCATCGGGCCGTTCTGGTCTGCGTCCTCTGCGTGCTGGCGGTGCTGCTGACCTTCGGCATCACCACCACCCTCCTCAAAAAGGAGGAGTCTGCTCCCTCCGTCTCGGAGCCTGCAGAGGGGCCCGCTGCCCCCGGCAAAGACCTGTCGGGCCACTACCAGATCGACAACACCTCCGCCGCTCTGCTGACGGAGACCGCCGACGCCGGCACGGACTATCTGAACAACACCCTCTTTCTGGGCGACTCCAACACCGTCCGCCTCTACAACAACGGCCTCATCTCCCTGCAGCAGTTCTGCGCCAAAGAGGGCATCGGCACCCAGGTCGCGCTCAGCAGGGCATCGTTACCTTTAAGAAGGATCCCAACCACTACACCATCCCTCAGGCGGTGGCCATGATGAAGCCCCGCCGTGTGGTCATGACCTTCGGCACCAACGACACCGGATGGAGGTCCCGGACTTCATCGCCCACTACACGGCCTCATCCAGGCCATCCAGCAGAGCTACCCCTACACCGACATCATCGTCAACACGGTGCCGCCGGTCCCGGCTGACCACTCCAACTACCCCCACATGGATCAGGCCAAGATCGACGACTTCAACATGGCCCTTCTGGCTCTCTGCGAGCAGCTGGGCGTCCGCTTCCTCAACTCCGCCGAGGCCTCAAGGGCAGCGACGGCTACGGCATCGCGGACTACTACACCAGCGGCGACATCCACCTCAAGAGCGCCGGCTCAAGGCAGTGCTGAACTATCTCCGCACCCACGCCCTGCAGACCGAGGACCGCCGCCCCGACACCAACAACATCCCCACCCGCACCATGGAGTATGTCTCCAACCCCAGCTCCGCCGTGGCCGCTCCCAGCTCGGAGGCTGTCAGCTCCAGCGAGAGTCAGGCCGAGAGCGCCAGCAGCCCGGAGAGCTCTTCCAGCGAGAGCACCGGCGAGGGCAAAAAGTTCGAGGCCCGCTACCGTGTGGACAAGAACGGCGGCGGCACCCTGAGCGTCGGCAATGACACCGGCAACAGCTCTGTGACCTACACCGTCACCGACCCCGACAAATCCATCACCGTGACCGCTGTCCCGGCGGAGGGCCACGTCTTCGTCAAGTGGAGCGACGGCCTCACCAGCAAGACCCGCACCGACACCGGCTTCAAGCAGAATCTAGACGTCACGGCAGTCTTCGGCACGGCCTCCGTCCAGATCACCAGCGAGGGCAAGGGCGCTGTGGGCAGCTCCTACACCTTCAAGGCCGCCTTGAGCGGCAAGTACGCCAAGACCGAGAACCTGCGCTGGTACGCCAACGGTCAGGAGGTCACGCAGGCCGCCGGCAAGTCCAGCATCACCGTGCTGGTGGACAGCTCCATGGCCAACGCTTCTTATAAGATCCACGCCGTCGTCACCTACAACGACTGCAAGGTGAGCAGCAACACCCTGACCATCACCATCGGCAGCGGTGTGACCAGCGAGTCCGGCTCCACCAGCAGCTCGTCCTCGTCCCATGCCGGTTCTTCCGGCAGTACATCTTCTTCGTCTTCCTCTGCAAGCTCGGGCAGCTCTTCGAGCAGCACCGGCGGTTCGTCGCCGGCATCGTCCGGTACGTCGTCCGGCAGCTCCAAGGCAGAGCCGGAGTCCGAAAGCAAGCCCGAGTCCAAGTCGGAAGCTGCTTCGGAGCCCAAAGCGGAGCCCAAGGCCGAGAGCAGATCCGAAGTCTCCGCCGGCAAGGAAACCGAAGGCAAGGCAGAATGACGCCCCGCACCTTCCTCTGCGCAGCCGCATAGGCTGAGCCGAGAGGAGGCGAGGGGATGCTCCGTGAAGAGATGCAAGTCCCCGGCCTGCCCGCGCAGAAGATGTGACCGACGGCAGCGTGGACTACTACGACATGGATTGGGAAAACGTCGAGAACGGCGTGACGGAGGAGCAGATGGCAAAGTGCATCGCAAAAGCGTGCGCCTGCACGCCGCGCTGTAAGTGCAGCGGGAATCTGCCGGACCAGTCCGACGAGGAAGCCTATGAAATGACGTTGGAAGGATAAAATACGAGAAGCCAGCTCTGCCGGGCGGGGCTGGCTTCTCGCTGTTCTCAAACCGCGCCCCAGCCGCGCCCGCTCAAGGCGGCAGGCGGCTCGAAACATGATAGAGAAGGGAAAGAAAGATGGCAAAATATTATTGCATCCTCTTCGATGCAGACAATACGCTTCTGGACTTTGACGCCGCCGAGAACAAGGCGCTGGCGGAGACGCTGGTGGAATACGGCATCGAGCCGGACGCCGGGACGGTGCAGACCTACCGGGACATCAACTCGGAGCTCTGGCGTCAGCTGGAAAAGGGCCAGATACGCCGCGACAAGCTGATGGGGGAGCGCTTCACCCGCTTCCTCAAGGCCATCGACGCAGCGGCGGACGAGTGCGTGGAGATGAACCGCTGCTACCTCGACCACCTGTCCTCCCACCCCGACCTGATGACCCCCAATGTGCCGGACGTCCTCGGGGAGCTTTCCGAGGTGGCGACGCTGGCCGTCGTGACCAACGGCTTCCAGAAGGTGCAGAGCCGCCGGGTGGCAGAATCCGGCATCGGGGCCTACCTTGAGGACGTCTTCGTCTCCGAGAAGCTGGACAGCGAGAAGCCCAGCCGCCGCATCTTCGACTCCGCCTCCGCGCTCTGGGCGTGGAGAACCGGGAGCACGTCCTGGTGGTGGGCGACAGCCTCACCAGCGACATTCAGGGCGGCGTGAACGCGGGCCTCGACACCTGCTGGTTCAACCCCGGCCACGCCGAGAACCCGGGCAAGGTGAGCCCCACCTACGAGATCGCCTCGCTGGAAGAGCTCTACCCGCTGGTGATGGAGCCGGAAGAGCTGGCGAACCTCGGCCTCAAGCACCGCCGTCATCAGCTGTAACGGCGGGAATCTCTCCATCCACCCTACTGGAAAAGAACACGGAAGAACGATATGCTGATTCATTTGGAAAAACTCGGAAAGAGCTTTGGCGAGAAGGTCGTCCTGCACGACGTGAGCGCAGCGTGGAAAAAGAAGACCGCATCGGCATCGTGGGCCAGAACGGTGCAGGCAAGACGACCCTGCTCAAAATTCTGACCGGCGTCTACACCGACTATGACGGCGAGTTCAGTGTGACCCACGGCGTGACGCTGGGCTATCTGGAGCAGAACGCAAAGCTCGATGTCACGCTGGATATTTACGGGGAGATGCGCTCCTCCTTCGCCCCTGTGCTGGACGCCATGGCCCGGATGCAGATTTTGGAAAAGAAGATGGCGGCCTCTCCCGACGACGCCGCCCTTCTCGAAACGCACGACGAACTGCAGAACATCATCGACGCCGCCGACGGCTACAACATGGACGTCAACATCAAGAAGGTGCTGTCCGGCATGGGCTTTGCGCAGGATACCTGGAGCAAGAACGTGGGGGTCCTCTCCGGCGGTGAGCTGACCCGTCTCCGTCTGGCCAAGCTCCTCCTCGAGAAGCCGGACGTCCTCATTCTGGACGAGCCTACGAACCATCTGGACTTCGCCACCATGGAGTGGCTGGAAAACTACCTCAAGGGCTACTCCGGTGCCGTTCTGGTGGTCAGCCACGACCGCTATTTCCTCGACAACGTCTGTACCAAAATCTGGGAAGTCTCCTTCCAGACCATGACCACCTATAAGGGCAACTTCTCGGCCTATCTGCCCCAGAAGGAGGCCGCCGACGCCCTGCGCCAGAAGCAGCACGACGCGACGTGGCGCTGGCCGAAAAATTACAGGACTACATCGACCGCAACCTCGTCCGGGCCTCCACCACAAAGATGGCCCAGAGCCGCCGCAGGCAGCTGGAAAAGCTGGAGATCACCGAGGCCCCTCAGGACGAGACCAACCAGCTCAAGTTCCGCTTCGAATACGACGTGGAGCCGTGGAATGAGCTGGTGCTGCTCAAGAACCTGACCATTCAGATCGGCGGCCGCACCCTGCTGGAGCCCTTCACCTATACGGTCTGCCGCGGCCAGCGGCTCATCATCGCCGGCCCCAACGGCGCAGGCAAATCCACCCTGATGCAGGTGCTGGACGGCAAGCGCCGCCCCTCCGGCGGCAGGTCCGCCTTGGCACCGGCGCACGGGCCAGCATCTTCGCCCAGCAGCAGAACCGCATCGGCGCGGGCCGCGTCATCGACGTCATCTGGAACAAGTATCCCCGGATGACCGAGCTGGAGGTCCGCAGCATCTGGCAAAGCTGGCTTCCGGGGCGAGACGGTCTTCAAGCCCTGCGAGGCCCTGTCCGGCGGCGAGCTGGCCCGGCTGCGCTTTGCGGAGATCGTGCTGGAACGCCCGAACCTGCTATTTCTGGACGAGCCCACCAACCATCTGGACATCTACACCCGCGAGAACCTGACCGAGGCGCTGATGGCCTACACCGGCACGCTGCTCCTCGTCACCCATGACCGCCACCTGATGAACAGTCTGGCCTGCCCCATCCTCTACCTCGAGGACGGCAGGGCGGTCATCTACCCCAGCTATGACGCCCTGATGGGCCGCGCCGCTCCCGCCCCCGTGGCCGAGAAGAGCAGCGAACCCGCCAAGGCGGGCTACGGCAAAGAGCAGCGCCGCCGCCGGGCCGAGCTGCGCGCCAAGATCAAAGCCTGCGAGGACGAGATGGAAGCCTGCGCGCCCGCGAGGTGGAGCTGGAAAACGAGATAAACTCGCCGGAGGTCTACAACGACCCCCAGCTTTTGCGGGAAAAGAGCGACGAGCTCAGTGACCTGCGCTTCCATCAGGACGAGCTTTTCGCCGCATGGGAAGCCGCTGTGGAAGAGCAGGAGCAGTACGAGCAGACCGCCGGCGGCGAAGAATAAACGATGCAGCAAAGGGGGAGAGCCGATGGCAAACCGAAACCATGACCCGAAGAAAACACAGGAGATCGCACTTTCCGGCCTGCTGTTCGCGCTGGCGATGGCCCTTTCCTTCATCGAAGGCACACTGGTCATCCCGGGCCTTGCGCCGGGCATGAAGCTGGGCCTTGCGAATATCGTAGTGATGTATGCGCTGTTCTTCATGGGGGCGCGGCAGGCGCTCTATCTCGACCTGCTCAAGGCGCTGTTCGTCTTCCTCGTCTCCGGCTGGACGGCAGGCTTCCTCTCGCTCTGCGGCGGGCTGCTCTCCCTGCTGGTGATGTGGGTGCTCTACTATAAGCTCCCGTTCCGGCCCACATGGTTCATCCTGTCGGTCTGCGGCGCACTGTCCCACAACATGGGCCAGCTCCTTGGCGCGGGCTCATCCTGTCCTCGGCCATGTCGCTGTACTATGCGCCGGTGATGCTGGTGCTGGGCCTTGTCATGGGCGCCCTCACGTCGCTGACCCTCCGGGCCATCCTGCCCGCACTGGGCAGACTGGGCTGCAACACCCGGGAAAAGCGCTGAACAGTTGCATCTGCAAACATTTTTCGCTATAATAAAATGATAGATTTGATATGACCCTACAAAAAAGCCGCCCTTATGGATGACTCGCATCCGAGGGACGGCTGGGAGGTTTTGTACTATGTCTGAAAAAGTTACGGTCAAGGTGGAGCGGAGCGTCCTCCACCTTCCGGCCATCGCCCTGCGCGGGCTGGTGGTCTTCCCCAACAATCTGCTCCACTTCGAGGTGGGCCGCGAGAAGAGCATCGCCGCCGTGGAGTGGGCCGTCAGCAACAACTCTGACGTCTTCCTCGTGGCACAGAAAGAGATGAAGGTCGAGGACCCCAAGGCCGCCGACCTCTATACTTACGGCGTCGTGGCCGAGGTCAAGCAGGTGATGCGGGTGTCGGACGACCTCGTCCGCATCCTGGTCGAAGGCAAATACCGCGCCAGACTCTCCGAGATGGAGGACGACGGCAGCTTCCTGCTGGCCACCGTCCGCCCGGCCCCGGTCAAGATGGCAAAGCCCGAGGAGCTGCCGGAGGCGGACGTCCTCGTCCGCAACGTCAAAAAGAGCTTTGACGACCTGCTGGCTCTGAACCCCCACATCGGCAAGGACGTGGTGTTTGCCATCACCACCAGCACCGACGCCGCCTTCCTGTCCGAGTATATCCCGGCCAACCTCCTGTTCCGCTTCGAGGATAAGCAGGCCATTCTGGACGAAGGCACCCTGATGGGCCGTCTGCATCTGCTCATCGAGAAGATGCACCGGGAGCGCCGGATGCTCGAGATCGATAAGGAGATCGCCCAGAAGGTAGACGAGGCGATGGACAAGAACCAGCGCGACTACTACCTCCACGAGCAGCTCCACATGATCAGCGAGGAGCTGGGCGAGGACGACGATACCACCGCCGAGACCGAGGAGTACCGCCGGAGGATCACGGCCCTCCATCTGGACGAGGACCGGGAAAAGAAGCTTCTCAAAGAGGTGGACCGCCTCTCCAGGATGCAGAGCAGCAATCAGGAAGCACGGTCATCCGCACCTATCTGGACACCTGCCTCGACCTGCCCTGGAACACCTTCACCGAGGACGATCTGGACATCGCCAAGGCCCAGCGGGTGCTGGACCGGGACCACTACGGCCTGAAGAAGGTCAAGGACCGCATCCTCGAGGTGCTGGCCGTCCGCAAGCTGGCCCCCGACGTGAAGGGCCAGATCATCTGCCTCGTCGGCCCTCCGGGTGTCGGCAAGACCAGCATCGCCCGCTCCATCGCCGAAAGCCTGAACCGCAAGTATGTCCGCATCAGCCTCGGCGGCGTGCGGGATGAGGCCGAGATCCGCGGCCACCGCCGCACCTACATCGGCGCGATGCCCGGCAAGATCATCAACGCCATGATCTCTGCCAAGAGCTCGAACCCCCTGATGCTTCTGGACGAGATCGGACAAGCTGGCAGGCGACTTCCGGGGCGACCGGCGGCCGCTCTGCTGGAAGCCCTCGACCCCGAGCAGAACAGCACCTTCAATGACCATTTCATCGATATGCCGTTTGATCTGAGTCATGTACTCTTCATCACCACGGCCAACGACCTCAGCGCCATCCCCGGCCCGCTGCGGGACCGCATGGACGTCATCGAGCTGCCCAGCTACACCCGGGTGGAAAAGTACAACATCGCCCGGAAGCATCTGGTCCCCAAGCGGCTGGATGCCTGCGGCCTGACCGGCAAGGTCACCTTCTCCCAGAGCGCCCTCTACGGCATCATCGACGGCTACACCCGCGAGGCCGGCGTCCGCAATCTGGAGCGCACCATCACCAGCGTCCTGCGCAAGTGCGCCCGGAAGATCGCTTCCGGCGAGGCGGAGAATGTCTCCGTCACCGGCACCGGCCTCGAAAAGCTGCTGGGACCCCGGATGGTCAAGCCCGAGTTCCTCAACCGCACCAACGCCATCGGCATCGCCAACGGTCTGGCATGGACCAGCATCGGCGGCGAGACCCTGCCCATCGAGGTGCAGGTCATCGACAACGGCAGCGGCAAGATCACCGTCACCGGTTCTCTGGGCGACGTGATGAAGGAGAGCGCCCAGCTGGCCATCACCTATGCCCGCGTCCATGCCGCAGAGTACGGCATCGACTCCGAGCGCCTCAAGAAGTGCGACCTGCACATCCACGCCCCGGAGGCGCGGTCCCCAAGGACGGCCCCTCTGCCGGCGTCCACCCTGACCACGGCCCTCATCTCCTGCCTGTCCGGCATCCGGTGCGGGGCGATGTGCCATGACCGGCGAGATCACCCTCCAC
>ENA-OQLB01000763-OQLB01000763.1-human-gut-metagenome-genome-assembly--contig:-NODE-763-length-16552-cov-1.830015_pt1 | contig 16552 bp, 18 predicted proteins | sample MGYA00242656_ERZ504813 | MGnify/ENA primary metagenome ERZ504813 (study PRJEB26092, sample SAMD00036388) | human gut metagenome | host: Homo sapiens | study: EMG produced TPA metagenomics assembly of... | reverse complement strand
CTTGCATTTGCGCAGCATACAGAGACAGGAGAAAAACTGGTGATTTATCAGGGGTTGTATTCTCCGTTTAAAATCTGTGCAAGACCATATGGAATGTTTATGAGTGAAGTGGATCATGAAAAATATTCGGATATTAAGCAACAGTACAGGTTTGAAAAAATAAAGGAATAAAATGGAGATGAAGATGTTCACGTGAAACATCTTCGTTTTTATTACCAGTATGTTTGATTACATTTATGAAAAAAGTGCCATTCGTGTCTGGTGAAAAGAAAATAAAAAATATTTAAACTCGCTCTTGACTTGGAGTTAACTCCAGGTGATATAGTATCATCAATCCTCAAAAAGGAGAAAAACAGTAAGAATTGATGAGAAAAAGAGGAGTGAATATTAATGTATATTGAAACAATCAACAGCCCTGAAGATGTAAAAAAACTGACGATCGAGGAGCTTCCGGCACTGGCAGAAGAGATGCGCCATGCACTTTTGACCCGGGCAAGCCGGCATGGTGGACATTTCGGACCAAATTTCGGAATGGTGGAAGCGACCATTGCCATGCATTATGTATTTGAATCTCCAAAAGATAAAATTGTATATGACGTTTCCCATCAGAGTTATCCGCACAAAATGTTAACAGGAAGAAAAGATGCATATCTTTATGAAGAGCATTACGATGATGTATCCGGTTATACAAATCCACATGAGAGTGAGCATGATTTCTTTACGATCGGTCATACATCTACTTCTGTCAGTCTTGCCTGTGGACTTGCAAAAGCAAGAGATCTGAAGGGGGAAGACGGAAATGTGATCGCAGTGATCGGAGACGGTTCTTTAAGCGGCGGAGAAGCACTGGAGGGAATTGACTACGCCGCAGAATTGGGTGGAAATCTAATTATTGTAGTGAATGACAATGATATGTCCATCGCAGAGAATCATGGAGGATTGTATCAGAATTTGAAGCTGCTGCGGGAAACAAACGGAACAGCTCCATGTAACCTGTTCAAAGCGATGGGGCTTGATTATATTTATGTAAACCAGGGAAACGATACAAAAGCGCTGGTGGAGGCATTTCAGAAAGTAAAAAACAGCAGTCAGCCGGTTGTGGTTCATATCAATACGCTGAAAGGAAAAGGATATGAGCCGGCAGAGCAAAATAAAGAACAGTGGCATTTCAGCGGTCCGTTTGATCTTGAGACGGGAAAACCTCTTTATACTTCAAATACGGAGGACTACGCCGGTATTACGAGAGATTATCTTTTGAAAAAGATGAAAGAAGATTCCCGTGTGGTTGCCATCACATCCGGAACGCCTGCAGTTATGGGATTTACAGAAGATAAGCGAAAAGAAGCCGGACGCCAGTTTATTGATGTGGGAATTGCAGAAGAGACAGCGGTTGCTCTGGCATCCGGTATTGCGGCAAACGGAGGAAAGCCTGTTTACGGCGTGTACAGTACTTTTGTACAGCGGACATTTGACAGATCGCACAGGATCTGTGTATCAACAACAGTCCGGCAACAATTGTGACATTCTGGGGGATCTGTTTATGGAATGAATGATGTCACACATCTGGGATTTCAGGATATTCCGATGATGGCAAATATTCCGAACCTTGTTTATCTGGCACCGACGACAAAAGAAGAATATCTTGCCATGCTTGATTGGAGTGTGGAGCAGAATTCTTATCCGGTTGCAATAAAAGTACCGGGCGGTGAGCTGATTTCGGATGGAAAAACAGTGACTAAGGATTTCGGCAAACTGAATACTTATGAAGTAATACAGAAAGGAAGCAAGGTTGCAGTGATCGGACTCGGTGCATTCTATTCACTGGGAGAGAAAGCAGCAGAACTGATCGCGGAGAAAACAGGTGTGCAGCCGACACTGGTGAATCCATATTACATCACAGGTCTGGATGAAGCACTTCTTGATGATCTGAAGAAAGATCATGAAATCGTAGTGACCCTGGAGGATGGAATTTTAGACGGAGGTTTTGGTGAAAAGATTGCCCGTTATTACGGTGTTTCTGATATGAAAGTGTTAAACGTTGGATTGAAGAAAGAGCTCCTTGACCGATATGACGTGCAGGAAGTATTGGAGAAAAATCATCTGAATGCAGAGCAGATTGCAGGAGATGTAGAAGCAATCTTAAAATAATAGAAGGCCGGCGGAGTAATCTGTCGGTATTTTTGTGCCCAAACAGTTGATTTTATAAAAACATCAGTGTATGGTAGAGTAGTAAGAAAGCTCAAACGAATGAGAAAGAGGAAAAGACATGAAATTAAATGAATTACAAATAGGAAGTACTGCCACCATTCTTTCGGTTGGGGGAGAGGGCGCTCTGCGCCAACATTTTCTGGATATGGGATTGATACAAGGCACAGAAGTGACGGTTGTACAATATGCACCGATGGGAGATCCAATTGAGCTGCGGCTTCATGGCTACGAGCTGACGATTCGCCTGAAAGATGCAAAAAACATTGAAATCAGTAAAGAACACAAACCAAAGAATATCAGAAAAAAAGTAGAAAAACAGGAGAAACTGCATCCGGGATACGGGGAAGGCGGAAAGTTTCATAACCGGAAAGAGGAGACTCCGCTGCCTGAAGGGGAGACACTGACGTTTGCTCTTGTGGGAAATCAGAATTGTGGAAAGACGACATTGTTTAACCAGTTGACCGGTTCCAAACAGCATGTGGGTAACTTTCCGGGAGTTACAGTAGACAGAAAAGATGGAGTGATCAAAGGCCATAATAATACACTGATCACAGATCTACCGGGGATTTATTCGATGTCTCCTTACAGCAGTGAGGAAATCGTGACGAGAGAGTTTGTCATTCGTGAGAAACCGAAAGGGATCATCAATATTGTGGATGCAACAAATATTGAGCGAAATCTGTATCTTACCATGCAGCTGTTAGAGCTTGGTTTTCCGATGGTTGTTGCATTGAATATGATGGATGAACTGCGTGAAAACGGAGGTTCCGTTCTGGTTAATGAAATGGAGGAGGCCCTGGGAGTGCCGGTCATTCCGATTTCTGCGGCAAAGGCAGAAGGAATTGAGGAGTTGATCCAGCATGCCATCCATGTAGCAAAATATCAGGAAAAACCACTGGAAACAGATTTCTGCCGAAAAGAGGAAGGGGTTCACAGAGGAATTCATGCAGTAATGCATCTGATCGAGGATCATGCTGAAAAAGCAGAGATACCGGTTCGGTTTGCGGCAAGCAAGATCATGGAAGGTGATGAAAAAATATTAGAGCAGCTGAATCTGACAGAAAATGAGAAAAACCTTCTGGAGGATATTTCCCGACAGACGGAGGAGGAAACCGGACTGGACCGTGCAGCCGCAATTGCACAGATGAGGTTTGCTTACATTGAAGATGTCTGCAGTGAGTCAGTGATCAAGCCGAAAGAGAGCAGAGAACATCTCAGAAGTCGGAAAATCGATCGGTTCCTGACTGGAAAATATACCGGAATTCTGCATTTGTTGGAATTATGGCAGTTGTATTTTGGCTTACTTTCAATGTAATCGGAGTATTTTTGCAGGGCTTCTGGAGTCTGGAATCACGGCACTAACGGATGTCGTGGACCATGCAATGACAGCAGCGCATGTAAACAGTGTGGTACATTCGCTGGTGATTGATGGAATTTTCAGTGGAGTCGGCGGTGTTTTAAGTTTTCTGCCGATCATTGTGACACTGTTTTTCTTTCTGTCGCTTCTGGAAGACAGTGGATATATGGCAAGAGTAGCTTTATCATGGATAAACTTCTCCGAAAACTGGGACTCTCCGGACGAAGCATTGTTCCGATGCTGGTCGGATTCGGATGTACAGTTCCTGGTGTGATGGCAAGCCGGACGCTGCGTCTGAGAGAGACCGAAAGATGACAATTCTTCTGACTCCGTTCATGAGCTGTACGGCGAAGCTGCCGATTTACGCATTTTTCACTGCGGCATTTTTCCCGAAGAGGGGAGCGCTTGTATGATTGGACTTTATGTATTTGGAATTGTGATGGGAATTTTAATGGCACTGATCTTTAAGAAAACGGCATTCAAAGGGGAAGCGGTTCCGTTTGTGATGGAGTTGCCGAACTATCGTCTGCCAGGAGCTAAAAATGTAGGGCACCTCTTGTGGGACAAAGCAAAAGACTTTTTACAGAGAGCGTTTACGGTTATTTTCATTGCAACGATCGTAATCTGGTTCTTGCAGAACTTTGATATGGGATTGAACATGGTTTCTGATTCCCAGAACAGTATTCTGGCACTGGTGGCGGGTGTGCTTGCACCAATCTTCCTGCCGGTAGGATTTGGAGACTGGAGAATTGTGACAGCATTGATTTCTGGATTTATGGCAAAAGAGAGCGTTGTGTCATCCCTGACTGTTTTGTTCGGAAGCAGCGCAGCACTTCAGGCACACTTACAGTTGCTGGGGCAGCAGCACTTCTCGTGTTCTGCCTACTTTATACGCCATGTGTTGCAGCAATCGCATCTGTGAAACGGGAGCTGGGCGGAAAATGGGCAGCAGCAATGGTATTCGGACAGTGCCTGATCGCATGGGTTGTTGCATTCGTTGTTTATCAGATTGCCGGGCTGCTGTAGCAGTTGACTGCATATAAAAAGAACCGGAAGGAATTCCAGTGTATGGAAATTCTTTCCGGTTTTTTCTATATTACAATCCAAATAAATGCTCGATCAGAATTTTCAGACCGATGAGGATCAGTATGACACCACCGGTGATCTCAGCATATTTTCCAAGTTTTCCACCGATTTTATTTCCCAGGAAAACCGCGATGCAGCTGATGATAAATGTGGTGATGCCGATGAGACAGACGGCGGGAATGATGTCTACGTTTAGGAATGCAAAACTGATACCTATTGCGAGAGCATCAATGCTGGTTGCAACTGCAAGCAGCAGAATATCCTTTGCCGGAATAGAATTCACATCAGTATCACATTCGGCTTCCGCTTCTTTTGATTCCCGAATCATATTGACCCCGATAAAACCAAGCAGGAAAAATGCAATCCAGTGATCTACAGCTGTGATAAAGGACTCAAAATAGGTTCCTACCCACCAGCCGATCAGCGGCATCATTGCCTGGAAAAATCCAAAGGCGAGTCCCAGTTTCAAGGCATAAGTTTTGACTTGTTTTTTCAGACAGATTCCTTTTGCAAAGGATACGGCACATGCATCCATGGAAAGGCCGATTCCGATTAGAAATACAGAAAATAAGCTCATTTTTTCTCCTCCTTCATAAAAAACGAGACTTATCCACGCAAAAATATCACGTGAATAAGTCTCGTTATTGAACGCTGTACCAGATGGAAAACCATCAATATGTTGACACAGCGACTCTGTACAGAGCTAACTACTCCCTTATTGCAGTTTTATTATCATAACAGAGAGGGGGAGTGATTGTCAAGAAAGAAAAAATATAAAATTAGCACTCACCTCTTGATAATGGAAGTCGATTTTTGTCCTGTCTTGTGTATCTCAGAAATGCCTGTTTTACAGGCTTTCGGAGTGATCAGACATTTTGTCTGGTATCGTAGAATAGCGTCAAATGAATTGCAAATGGTGTAAATTTGGTGTAAAAAATCAAAGAAAAAAGGAGAGTGCTAATAAAATGAAACTGACTTATACAAATGTGAATGGATATCTGATTCCCAATCTCACCTATAAATCCGGTGAGCAGATGGAACAACTTGGCAAATATGGATTTTTACGCAGAGATTATTTGAAGAATCATAGAAATTCGCTGTATCAGGTGATGCTCCTGCAGGATAGTATTGGTGAGCATCTGCTGGAAGTAGACAAGGCAGCCAGGGAACGGGAAGAAATTATCATGAAGCAGTCGGAAGAAAAAGATCCATTGCCGGATAAGGAGAAAGATCAGATGGCATGGGTAAGAGCTGCTAATCAGCACAGAGCGATTGCGGAAGAGATTATTTTAAAGGAACTGATCTATGTTTAACAAAGTTAAAGTTTGTAACTGAGGATTGAACAGGTAATTGGACAGATTAAAAATTTATTGAAAAAAGAATAAAATGTTTTAGAGAAGGCGTGAGTGATAGAGATATTACTTACGTCTTTTTCTTTTGAACTGAAAAGGGGGATGGAGCATGGCACAGATTTTTCGTGTAGAGAGAACTAAGAATTTTACGGTAATGAGTAATCACCATTCAAGAATAAGAATCTGACATTGAAAGCGAAAGGTCTATTATCCGGGAAGTTCCATTAGGAGAAGAAAATGATTAAGTGGAGAAGAGAAGTGCCTAAGAGCGGATAGTCCAATTTGGGACAATCAGGTCATAGGAAATTTCTATCTCCGGACATCAGAAAATAGGAAAACCAGATATGGTAAATTCCTTTTTTGTCATGTCACGAATTTGATATTTTAAGTTCTTATTTTGTATATTAATGTGTTCTGATTTGATATTCTTTTATCACAGTAAAGATAGAATTGCAGATAGTAGGAATGGCTGCAATTTGTTTATAATAAGTGTGATAGGAGAATGTGAAGTATGAAATATGGTTTTTTTGACGAATCGAAAAAAGAATATGTGATCACAAGACCGGATACACCGGCACCTTGGGTGAACTATCTTGGATCTCCAGAATATGGAGCAATTATTTCTAATAATGCAGGTGGATATAGCTTTGCAAAATCAGGAGCGAACGGAAGAATTTTAAGATATGTCTTCAATCAGTTTGACCAGCCGGGAAGATATATCTACTTAAGAGATCAGGAGAGTGAAGATTATTGGTCAGGCTTCCTGGCAGCCGGTAGGAAAAGATCTGAATTCTTATAAGAGCGAATGTCATCATGGTACAGCATACACAAAGATGATGGCTGATTATAGCGAGATCCATTCAGAAGTAAGATACTATGTTCCGCTGAATCAGTCTTATGAAGTGTGGAATCTTGCAGTGACAAATACCTCGGATCGCATGCGCAAGATCAATGTAACAGGCTATGCAGAATTTACAAATAACAGCAATTACGAGCAGGATCAGGTAAATCTTCAGTACTCTCAGTTCATTACAAGAACAGTGTTCCGTGGAAACCGTGTGCGGCAGCTGATCCATGCCAATCTGGATCAGCTGGAAGATGGAAAAGATGTGGATGACAAGATCGTTGTTGACCGTTTCTTCGGACTTGCAGGTGCAAAGGTTGATTCCTGGTGTGGAAGCAGGGAAGGTTTCCTTGGAAGATATCATGGATACAACAATCCGGTCGGAGTGGAAGATGGTATTTTAAATTGTGAAGGAAATTATAATGAAAATGGATGTGGAGCATTAGCTACAATCCTGACTTTATATCCGGGAGAGACAAAAGAAATAGCATTTCTTGTTGGTATGAAAGAAGATGTTGATGCAGAAACAATCGTGTCTCGTTATGAGGATTGTGAAACAATCTGCAGAAATGAACTGGAAGAATTAATCCAGTACTGGCATGGACATCTGTCCCATTTCCAGGTGAAGACACCAAGCGAAGAATTTAATATAATGATCAATACATGGAATGCATATAACTGCTTTATGACATTTATCTGGTCACGTGCTGCATCCTTTACATATTGTGGACTGAGAAATGGATACGGTTATCGTGACACAGTACAGGATATCCAGGGTGTGATCCATCTGGCACCGGAGATGGCAGTAGAGAAGATCCGCTTCATGCTTTCTGCACAAGTAAATAATGGTGGAGGGCTTCCACTTGTAAAATTCACACACAATCCGGGACATGAGGATACACCGGATGATGCTTCTTATGTGCAGGAGACAGGACACCCGGCTTATCGTGCAGATGATGCGCTGTGGCTGTTCCCGACAGTATACAAATACATTTCCGAGACGGGAAATCTGGAATTTATCGATGAAGTGATTCCGTTTGCAAATAAAGAAGAAGGTACCGTGTACGAGCATTTGAAACGTGCAGTAGATTTCTCCATGAATCATCTTGGAAAGCATGGTATGCCGGCAGGCTTTATGCTGACTGGAATGACTGCTTAAGACTCGGAAAAGATGGAGAGTCAACCTTCGTTGCATTACAGTTCTACTATGCAATGACAATTTTGAAGGAATTTGCTGAGTATAAGAAAGACACAGAATATCTGAATTATCTGGAGGAAAGTCAGAAGAAGCTGGAAAAACTGATCCAGATCTCTGTTGGAACGAAGACCGCTTTATCCGTGGCTTCACAGAGGATGGTGAAGTGATCGGACAGCGCACAGATCCGGAGGCAAATATGTGGCTGAACCCACAGAGCTGGTCTGTGATCAGTGGGCTTGCAAATGAAGCGCAGGCAGATCTTGCACTTCAGAATGTATATGACAAACTGAATACAGAATATGGTGCAATCCTGATGGATCCTCCGTATCATGCACATGCATTTGACGGTGCACTGGCTGTGATCTACAATGCCGGAACAAAGGAAAATGCAGGAATTTTTTTCACAGTCTCAGGGATGGATCATTCTTGCAGAGGCGCTTCGTGGACACGGAGAGAGAGCATTTAACTATTTTATTGAAAATGCACCGGCTGCACAGAATAATCGTGCAGAGATCAGAAGACTTGAACCATACTGCTATGGACAGTTTACAGAAGGAAAACACAGCCCGAACTTCGGCCGTTCTCATGTACACTGGCTGACAGGAACAGCATCTACGGTTATGGTGGGATGTGTAGAAGGAATTCTCGGAATGCGGCCAGACTTCTATGGACTGAAGATTGCTCCGTCAGTACCGAAAGAGTGGGAGGAATTTGAAATCGAAAAAGATTTCAGAGGTTCACATTTACATATCGTTGTGAAAAATCCGGGGCATGCAGAGTCAGGATGTGAAAAACTTTTCGTAAATGGAGAACAAATGAAAGATAATTATATTCCACAGGAGAAGTTAACAAAGACAACAGAGGTAGAATTATTCCTTTCTTAAATGAAATGACGAGGGACTGGACATGAGAAAAATCAATTTTACAGATAAAAACGGAACATTTACGATTACAAATCCGGAAAATTATAGTGGACTTTACTTACCACTGGCAGGGGAAGAAGGTCTGAAATCCAGTATTACACCAACTTTGGGGGGAGATAGTAAAACGGACCAGAATCATTTCCTTCTCGAACCTGTCAGCATTGAAAACCTTCACAATAACCGTGGCACCAGAAATTTCTGTGGTCGGTAGAAGGAAAAGGCTACTGGTCAGCATGTGGAGTTTCAGCGGAGCAGGAGTTTGATAAATATACAGACAGACAGGATGAAAGCACTCTGGAAGCAGGCATGATGTGGCAGAAGTTGACAAGAACTTCAAAAAAATATCATCTTCAGTCAGAAATCACATCCTTTGTTTCTATTGATGGCACAACAGAGATCCAGCTGATCAAGATTACAAATCTTTCGGAAGAAGAACAGGAAGTAACACCGATCGTTGCCATTCCGGTTTATGGAAGAAGCGCAGATAATATCCGCGACCACAGACATGTTACATCACTTCTTCACAGAATCGACACGAAAGAATGTGGCGTAGAAGTTACACCGGTATTATCCTTTGATGAGCGTGGACATCAGAAAAATGATACGACTTATTTTGTATATGGTTTTACAGCAGAAGGAAATGCCCCGAAGGAGTTTTATCCGACTGTTGAAAGCTTTATTGGAGAGGGAGGTTCTTTCCTGATTCCGGAAGCAGTACGTGTAGAAAAAACGGGATGTACCGCAGGCTGCCATCTGGAGGGGAAAGAGGCTGTTGGGGCATTCAGGTTTGAACGCAGAAAATTAAAAGCAAATGAATCAATAGAGTATGTTGTTCTTGCCGGAGCAACGGGAGAAAAGGCTTCCATTTCAAAAATCTGTACTCTATTTGGTACGAAGGAGCAAGCGGAAAACGAGCTTGCCAAAGTGAAAAAGTATTGGACAGAAAAAGTAAATGTAGAGTTTGAAACCGGTGATGAAGCTACAGACAATTATCTGAAGTGGATTTGCTTCCAGCCAATTTTAAGAAGAATTTATGGATGTTCCTTCCTTCCATATCACGATTATGGAAAAGGAGGAAGAGGCTGGAGAGATCTCTGGCAGGATTGCCTTGCACTTCTGATTATGAATCCCTCAAACGTCCGTCAGATGATCGTGGATAATTATGGCGGAGTAAGAATTGATGGAACAAATGCGACAATCATCGGAAATAAGCAGGGTGAGTTTATTGCAGACAGAAACAATATTACACGTGTCTGGATGGATCATGCATTCTGGCCATTTGTAACGACTCGTCTGTATCTGGATCAGACAGGAGATATGGAGGTTCTGTTTGAAAAGGTTCCGTATTTTAAAGATTTGCAGTCTATGAGAGGTACTGCACATGATAAGTTTTGGAACAGCGAATATGGACAGAAGCAGAAAACAGAAAGAGACCACATTTATTTCGGAACAGTTTTGGAGCATATTCTTTTACAGAATCTGTGTGCGTTCTATGATGTAGGAGAGCATAATGAAATGCGTCTTCATGGTGCCGACTGGAATGATGCACTGGACATGGCATGGGAGAAGGGTGAAAGTGTTGCATTTACCTGTGCTTATGCCGGAAATTTGAGAAATATTGCAAAAACACTCCGTCAGTTGGAAGAAATCAGTGGAAGCAGCAAGATTGAAATTGCACATGAGATGGAAGATCTTCTTGCAGGAAGCGTGGAACTGTATGAAGATGCAGCACGTAAGCAGGCACTCCTTGCAGGATACGCAAAAAAAATGTGAACATAATATCAGTGGAGACACAATTGTTGTAAGACTGGATCAACTTGCTGCTAATCTTGAGGGAAAAGCAGACTGGATGATGAAAAACATCCGTGCCAACGAATGGGTGAAGGATGGAGAAGATGGCTGGTTCAATGGCTATTATGATAACCATGGCAGAAAAGTAGAAGGCGTTATGGATGAAAGCGTGAGAATGATGCTGACCGGACAAGTATTTGCCATTATGAGTGGAACGGCAACAGAAGATCAGGTGGAATCTATCTGCAGGAGTGCAGACAAGTATCTTTATGATCAGAAAGCCGGCGGATACCGTTTGAACACAAACTTCCATGAGGAAAAATTTGATCTTGGAAGAATGTTTGGATTTGCTTATGGAGAGAAAGAGAATGGAGCAGTGTTCTCACACATGGCTGTTATGTACTCAAATGCATTGTACCAGAGAGGATTTGCAAAAGAAGGAAATAAAGTACTTCAGGCACTTTTAGATGCAGCAATGGAATTTGATAACAGTAAGATGTATCCTGGACTTCCGGAATATTTTGATAATCAGGGAAGAGGCCTCTATGCATATCTGACAGGCGCTGCAAGCTGGTATATGCTTACCATGATCACAGAAGTGTTTGGGGTGAAAGGAGATTGCGGTGACTTGAAGATCGCACCTGCACTTATGCCGGAACAGTATAATCAGGATGGAAAAGCAGTACTTAAGATGACATTTGCCGGAAGGAACTTTGAGATTATATTCTATAATAAAGAAAAGAAAGAATTTAATCAGTTGAAGATCCGGAAAGCAGTTTGCGATGGAAAAGCATTAGAAATAGCAGCTGAAAGGTGTACAATACTTTCAAAGAGAGAGATTCAGATGCTTTCAGTGAAAGAGACACATAAGATTGAAATTGAATTAGTATAATCGACAGATTAAAAAAAGATAAAAATACTGTCAGAAAGAGAATTGCTTTCTGACAGTATTTTTTGTGGGAAATCTGAGAATTCTTCTGAGAAGAAATCTGATGTTACCACATGCTTTTATAGTATTTGTCCCGGTACTTCTTTGGGGTGAGCCCAGTAAAGCTCTCGAATGTCTGGATGAAGTGACTCTGTGAAGAAAAAGCAAGATAATTTGCGATATCTACAATTGATTTATCTGAGTATCGCAGCAGATGAGTTGCTTTTTCTATCTTCTGCTCACGGATATAATCGCTGACAGAGACTCCCAGATTCTGCTTGAAAATGCGTGAAAGATAATTCGTGGAAGTTCGGTGTGGTCAGCAAGAACCTGAATCGTGATTCTTTCTTTGATGTGACTGTAAATATAATCAACACATTGCATAACGGGTTTTGATAAAATGGAACTCTTTTTCTGAAGAATCATCTTACCTGTAAAATCCTTTGCCATCTCATGGTGAAGATCTGCAACCTGACGGATCGTTGTGCAGGAATCCATCTTCAGAATATAGAAGTCGCTGAGCCTGTAAGCCTGCTCTGGTTCGAGCCCACCGTCGATACAATAACGGGTCAACATTGCAGCAGTGACAACAAAGTGGTATTTTATATTAGTAAGCGCATTACGGGACAGAACGCCCGTTCCTTCCAGGCGAATAAATTCATCTTCGGAACAGTTTTTTATGACTGCTTCCATGTCGCCGGAGCGTACAGCATTATAGAAAGAATATTCTACAGTTGGTGATCTGTGAAGCGTTTCTAATTCGTTGTTTTCGAGTTCTGCATTGTACCATTCATTAGATAAAGCCATAAAAAACCTCCTTTTTTATATTATGACACGAATTTGATATTTTGTTAAGATAAATAATATAATCGGAGGAAAAAAGATGGTATATTTAGTTCAACACCAAGAAAAGCATAGCAGAGTGCTTAGATAAAGGAGGATTTATAAATGAAAAAGAGAGTTGTTGCGATTCTTATGGCAACAGTAGTTGCTGTTGGATTACTTGCCGGATGTGGAAGCAAAGGGGAAAATGGCGGAGAGGCCAGTACAGAAGAAGGAAAGGTAATTAACATTTATTCTTGGAATGATGAGTTCCGTGAGAGACTGGAAGCTGTATATCCTGAAGTTGAGTCAACATCCAAAGATGGAACTGTTACAACATTGAAAGATGGAACAGAGATCCACTGGATCATCAATCCAAATCAGGATGGTGTTTATCAGCAGAAACTTGATGAGGCACTTATGAAACAGGCAGATGCTGATACAGATGATAAAGTAGATATCTTCCTGTCAGAGACAGACTATGTATACAAATATACAGATGCTGAAGCAGACGCTGCAATGCCACTGAAGGATCTTGGAATTGATCCGGATAAAGATCTTGCAGATCAGTACGACTTCACAAGAACAACAGCATCTGATGCAGACGGAGTTCAGAGAGGATCTACATGGCAGTGCTGTCCGGGAACAATGGTTTACCGTCGTGATATTGCAAAAGAGGTATTCGGAACAGACGATCCGACTGCTGTAGGTGAAAAAGTAAAAGACTGGGATACTATGAAACAGACAGCAGAAGAACTGAAGCAGAAAGGATATTATGCATTTGCTTCTTATGCTGATACATTCCGTCTCTATGGAAACAACATTTCTGATTCATGGGTAAAAGATGGAGACACAAAGGTTACAGTTGATCCAATGATCATGCAGTGGATTAATGATTCAAAAGAATGGCTGGATGCAGGTTACTTAAACCCGACAGTAAAAGGTCAGTGGAATGATGACTGGAACAAAGCAATGGGAAGTCAGTCCAAAGTATTTGCATTCCTCTTCCCGGCATGGGGTATTGATTTCACACTGAAACCGAACTGGGATGGAGAAGACGGCGTATGGGCAGTAACAAACCCACCGCAGGAATACAACTGGGGAGGATCTTACATCCATGTTGCAACAGGTACAGATAATCCGGAACATGCAAAAGACATTATCCTTTCTATGACAGCAAAAAAAGATAATCTGTTAAAGATCTCCCAGGATTACTCAGACTTTACAAATACAAAATCCGGTATGCAGGAAGCAGCAAACGATGATGCTACATATGGTTCAGAATTCCTTGGCGGACAGAACCCATTCCAGTATTTTGCACCAGTTGCTGAAAACATCAAGATCGCACCACTTTCCGCTTACGATCAGGGATGTGTGGAGTTGCTCCAGAACTCATTCAGCGATTACTTCCAGGGCGAAGTTGACTTTGAGAAAGCAAAATCAAACTTTGAAACAGCAATTAAAAGAAACGTTATCCTGACATTACAGAGGTTGTTTGGCCAGAATAATGTCTGGAATGAACAGATACTAACGCAGGGAGCTCTGTGACAGCAGAGCCTCTGTTCTGTTAGAAGATATTGTGGAAAGGAAGAACCATTATGAAGAAAAGAAAAAAATATTGATTATGGAAATGGGGATATATATTTATTCTTCCTTTTTCGTAACATACATTATTTTCTCATTGATACCGTTGATCGATACAGTAAGGTATAGTTTCTTTGAATATTACCGATCAGGAATTAAAGAGGTTGGACCGAATTTTATAGGAATGGCAAACTATGTGAGTCTTCTTCATTCAGATATGCTGAAATATGGAGCGAATACTTTAATTCTGTGGATGATCGGATTTATACCTCAGATTGTGATCGCGCTGGTACTTGCAGCGTGGTTCACTGATGTCCGATTAAAGATTAGAGGGCAGCAGTTTTTCAAAGTTGTCATTTATCTTCCAAACCTGATTATGGCATCTGCATTTGCATTGTTATTCTTTACAATGTTCTCAACAAATGGACCGATTAACTCAATTCTGATGTCAATCGGAATCCTGAAAAAACCGATCGATTTCCTTGGATCTGTATTTGGAACAAGATCGTTGATCGGATTTATGAACTTCCTGATGTGGTTTGGAAATACAACTATTATGTTGATGGCAGCAATTATGGGAATCAGTCAGGACGTCTTCGAGGCATCTGACCTGGATGGATGTAACAGTATCCAGAGATTCTTCTATATTACACTGCCTTTGATCCGTCCAATTCTGGCATATACATTGATCACATCCATTATTGGCGGACTTCAGATGTTCGATGTTCCTCAGATCCTGACAAATGGACAGGGTAACCCGAACAGAACATCCATGACTCTGATCATGTTCCTGAACAGTCATCTGAAGAGCAAAAACTATGGAATGGCCGGTGCACTTTCTGTATATCTGTTTGTCGTAAGTGCAATCCTCTGTTTCTTTGTATATCGTATGACAAATGATAACGATCCGGATGGTTCTAAGAAAGCAGCTAAGAAAAGAGCAAAAGCAGAAAGGAGAAAGAGATAATGAAATCAAAAACGAAGTCAAGTCGTGGACGTAGCATACTGGCACATACCGTATTGATTCTGTTATCTTTTATGTGTCTGTTTTTCTTCTATGTGTTGATTATAAATGCAACACGTTCTCATGCAGATCTGCAGAAGGGATTCTCAGCACTGCCGGGAAAATATTTCTTTACAAATCTAAAAAATGTAGCGAATGACGGAAGCTTCCCGATGTTCCGTGGTATTTTGAACAGTTTGATCGTATCAGGGTGTTCAGCAGCATTATGTACCTATTTTTCAGCTCTGACAGCATATGGACTTTATGCTTATGTAAGATTTTAAAGGGAAAAAAGTAGCTATTTACTATTTATTATGGCAATCCTTGTTATGCCTACACAGGTTACAGCAATGGGATTCCTGAAATTGGTTACGAACATGGGAATGTATGATTCTCTGCTTCCATTGATCATTCCATCAATTGCATCACCGGCTGTATTTTATTTCATGTACAGTTATCTGCAGTCTTCCCTTCCGATTTCTCTTGTAGAAGCGGCAAGAATAGATGGATCTGGAGAATTTAAGACATTTAACCACATTGTTCTTCCAATCATGAAGCCGGCAATTGCAGTTCAGGCAATCTTTACTTTCGTTGGTTCCTGGAACAATTACTTCGTTCCGGCTTTGATCATTCAGTCAAAGAATAAGATGACAGTCCCGATCCTGATCGCAACACTTCGTGGAGCAGACTATATGAACTTTGATATGGGTAAAATCTATATGATGATCACAGTAGCAATCGTGCCGATCATTATTATATACCTGCTGTTGTCTAAATATATTATTGCAGGAGTTACTCTTGGTGGAGTAAAAGAATAATAAGAATTAAGTTGTTGGAGGAAGGCTGTCATTTAGTGGGCAGCTTTTTTTCTTACAGTTGGTTTATTTAAGGAGATGTGTAAATGGAAACAAATTTGAAACATAGTGGAACAAGAAGTACAGAAGTTTGCCAGCGTGAAATAGATCATGCAGTGTTTGCGCGTGAGGCAGCAGAAGAAGGAATTGTCCTGTTGAAAAATGAAGGACTTCTTCCATTAAAAAAAGATACAAAGATTGCACTTTTGGGAATTGGGGCAGAGAAGACGATCAAAGGTGGTACTGGTTCCGGAGATGTAAATAACAGAGAAAGTGTATCTATATATGCCGGAATGAAAGAAAAAAACGCTGATATTGTAAGCGAGGAGTGGCTGAAAGATTATCACAACCGTTATGAGCAGGCGAGAACAGAGTGGAAGGAGCAGATCTTAGAAGCTGCAAAACATGTAGACAATCCGTTTGATGCCTATGCTGCCAATCCATTTGCCATGCCGGATGCCGTGCGGTGACAAATGAAGATATCAAGGCTGCAGAAGCAGCGATTTATGTTATAAGCCGTATTTCCGGCGAAGGAAAGGACAGAAGAAAAAGAAAAGGGGATTATTATCTGAGTGACCAGGAAGAAAAAGATCTGTATTTCC
>ENA-OQLB01000762-OQLB01000762.1-human-gut-metagenome-genome-assembly--contig:-NODE-762-length-16561-cov-3.816052_pt1 | contig 16561 bp, 18 predicted proteins | sample MGYA00242656_ERZ504813 | MGnify/ENA primary metagenome ERZ504813 (study PRJEB26092, sample SAMD00036388) | human gut metagenome | host: Homo sapiens | study: EMG produced TPA metagenomics assembly of... | reverse complement strand
GTCAATTGAAGAATTCCGTTCAATCAAATTCCGGCAAAACAGTAATGATAATCAATACGCATATATACTTAATTTTTCCGCAAAAATAGTGTAAGTTAAGAGTAAAAGCAAAAAATATTCGGGAGAAACCCGTATTTTTGCGTTCAAACACCAGAATCATTATGACCATAAAAAGAAAAGATAGACCAGCTACGCGCCGATTTACATCGGCACAACTATAATTATTACGTATTGAATACTCCCGAAATATCTGATAAAGAGTTCGATGACAGGATGCGTGAATACAGGAACTTGAAAAAAGAACATCCGGAATATCAAGATGAAAACTCACCTACCATGCGTGTGGGGAGTGACTTGAATAAGAATTTCACTCAGGTAGCTCACAAATATCCTATGCTTTCATTGGGAAATACCTATTCTGAAAATGAAGTGACAGACTTTTACGACCGAGTGAAGAAAGCCTTGAATGAAGATTTTGAGATATGTTGTGAGTTAAAATACGACGGTACATCCATTTCACTGACTTACGAAAATGGCAAACTGGTACGTGCCGTAACTCGTGGAGACGGTGAAAAAGGCGATGATGTAACGGATAATGTAAAAACAATCCGTACCATACCATTAATACTCCATGGCAATTACCCTGCATTATTTGAAATCAGAGGAGAAATCTTGATGCCTTGGGAAGTGTTTGAAGAGTTGAACCGGGAAAAGGAAGCGCGCGAAGAACCGCTTTTCGCTAATCCACGCAATGCAGCCTCCGGAACTTTAAAGCTACAAAATTCCGCCATTGTAGCCTCTCGGAAACTTGATGCCTATTTGTATTATCTGCTGGGAGAAGAATTGCCTTGTGACGGTCATTATGAAAATCTGCAAGCAGCAGCCGGCTGGGGATTTAAAATCTCGGAACACACAAAAAAGGCGCACAGCCTTGAGGAAGTATTTGAATACATCAGATATTGGGATACCGAACGCAAGAATTTGCCGGTAGCGACAGACGGTATTGTTCTAAAAGTCAACAGTATGCGTCAACAGAAAAATCTCGGTTTTACCGCGAAATCTCCCGATGGGCAATCGCGTATAAGTTTCAGGCAGAACGGGCTTTGACTCGCTTAAATAAAGTCACTTATCAAGTAGGACGCACCGGAGCCGTAACTCCCGTTGCCAATTTAGACCCGGTACAACTGTCCGGAACTATCGTAAAGAGAGCTTCTCTACACAATGCCGATATTATCGAAGGGCTGGATTTACATATCGGAGACATGGTTTACGTAGAGAAAGGTGGAGAAATCATCCTAAAATTACGGGAGTAGACAAAGATGCACGCGGTATGCTTATCGGCGAAAAAGTGAAATTCATCACTCACTGTCCCGAATGTGGCAGCAAGTTGATACGCTACGAAGGAGAAGCCGCCCATTATTGTCCTAACGAGACATCCTGCCCACCTCAGATTAAAGGTAAGATAGAGCATTTTATCAGCCGTAAGGCAATGAATATCGACGGACTAGGCCCGGAAACCGTAGATATGTTCTATCGTCTGGGATTAATTAAGAATACGGCAGATTATATCAGCTCACGACAGGACGATATTAAGAACTTGGACCGTATGGGCGAGAAATCGGCGGAGAATATCATTAAAGGAATCGAAGCGAGTAAAGAGGTTCCATTTGAAAGAGTACTCTTTGCCTTGGGTATCCGCTTTGTAGGAGAAACTGTGGCCAAGAAAATAGCCAAGTCCTTTAATGATATAGACGAACTGGAAAATGCGAACCTCGAAAAACTGATAAACATCGATGAAATCGGGGAAAAATAGCGCAAAGCATTCTGGCATACTTCGCAAATCCATTGAACCGGGAGTTGGTAGAACGTTTGAAATCCACCGGATTGCAGCTCTATCGCAGAGAAGAGGATTTAAGCGGATATACGGATAAATTGGCGGGACAATCCATTGTTATAAGCGGTGTGTTCGCGCACCATTCAAGAGACGAATACAAAGAGTTGATAGAAAAAAATGGCAGAAAGAATGTCGGTAGTATATCTGCCAAGACCAGTTTTATCCTGGCAGGGGAGAATATGGGTCCAGCCAAATTGGAAAAAGCTCACAAACTGGGCATAAGGATTATGAGCGAAGATGAGTTTTTAACGCTCATATCCTAACAAATTTCCACAAAAAGCTTTTTTATAGCTTATATTTGTATGGTAAATCGAAAAAAATCGTACTTTTGCGAGTCATTTAATTAGAGATTACTTTATAATACTCATGATACAGACTAGATTGAAAGGAATGGGGGTAGCGCTGATTACTCCATTTAAAGAGGATGAAAGCGTTGATTACGATGCATTGATGCGTTTAGTAGACTATCAGCTTCAAAACAACACTGACTTTTTATGCGTGCTTGGTACCACAGCAGAAACTCCGACTTTGACTGAAGACGAAAAAAAAGAAAATTAAGAAAATGGTTATCGAACGGGTGAATGGGAAAATACCTATTTTACTCGGAGTAGGAGGAAATAATACTCGCGCTGTGGTAGATACTCTGAAAAATGACGATTTTACCGGAGTAGATGCGATTCTTTCTGTTGTACCATATTACAACAAGCCTTCTCAAGAAGGTATTTACCAGCATTATAAAGCGATATCCGAAGCTACAGAGCTCCCTATTGTACTCTATAACGTACCAGGACGCACCGGTGTAAATATGAAAGCTGAAACAACCTTACGAATTGCACGTGACTTCAAAAACGTCATTGCAATCAAGGAAGCATCAGGTGACATTACCCAAATGGATGATATCATCAAAAATAAACCTGCTAATTTCGACGTTATTTCAGGCGATGACGGCATCACCTTTCCCTTGATCACCTTAGGGGCAGTTGGCATCATCTCGGTCATAGGAAATGCTTCCCGCGCGAATTCAGTCGTATGGTGCGTTTGGCATTACAAGGAGATTACCAAAATGCACTGACAATTCATCACAAATTTGCTGAATTATTCAAATTACTCTTTGTAGACGGTAATCCTGCTGGAGTTAAAGCTATGCTAAATGCAATGGGAATGATTGAAAATAAACTTCGTCTGCCACTCGTGCCAACTAGAATCACAACTTTCGAAGCTATGCGTACGATATTAAACGAATTAAATATCAAATGCTAAATTATATATTAGAGCATAAAAAAGCCCCGCATTAGCGAGGCTTTTTTATGGGTCAATCTTATAATGCAACAAACAAAAAACCTCCACAATAAATGTAGAGGTTTTTGTGATCGCGACAGGATTCAAACCTGTAACCGGCTGATCCGTAGTCAGCTTACTCTATTCAGTTGAGCATAACGCGACCTTATTATTAACAAATTGTGACCGCGACAGGATTCAAACCTGTAACCGCTGATCCGTAGTCAGCTACTCTATTCAGTTGAGCTACGCGGCCTTTTTGTTTAACGGGTGCAAAGATACGTACTTTTTCTAAATTAGCAAACAATATGCACACTTTTTTGAGGAAAATTACTCAATGAATCGGTAATTAAACAATTGCCAACCGAGTGTCAGCCCCACATTCCATTCCTTTTTCGGTGAACTATAATGATTTACATATGCTGATATCGCTCCGAATGGTAATTGACATATCACTGAAATTTCTCCCAAATATTCAAAGCGGGAAAACGCTTTTCCGTAATAAGCCTTGTTCAAAGCATTCTTTTTAATAGGAAATATAGGCATGAATCCATAAAGTTCAGAACGAACTTGAAACATGTCATTGAAAACAAAAATCGGTTTGATACCTGCCGCTAAAAACTGATTGGCCCGGAATGCCTCATTATACATTATCTTGCTATGGGGAGTCGGAGAAAAATCTGCAGCCTGCAACATAGTTGCCGCATAATTCTCTGAAAAATTCTTCGATGAATATAGCATTTCCGCCATCCACCCCAAAGTAAACTTTGGAGCCATGGTATGATACGCATATTTCATATAAGATATTTGTAACCAAGACTGCCGGTCTTTAGTTGTGAAACTTGTTTCTGTAGGATTTCCCGGTATAAACTTTTCTTTTCCGGTAAAAACCTGTGCTACCAATTTTTCAAAATAGCCTTTTGTGGCATATTGTCGTGCATTCAATGTACTACCATAAAAGCCTATAGCACCTCCTAAAAGGTTATAAGTACTCCTGTCCGAACGATCTTTATCAAAGTTTATCACATTGGATTGGAAATAATTATCCTGAAGTTTTCCATATCCGATACTTATTTCGGCTCGCTTATTTGCTAAAAAAGGCAGAGCCACCATCAACTTCACAAAACGCTCATCTTTAGAATTAAAAGAAGGTTTATCATTTTTAGAGAAAAGCTTATCCTTTTTGTAATAATCGAACGTGCTCAAAGAAGCAATAAGGCGATAGGAGGTCGGAACACGAGTAGGAAGATCTATTTTAGCCATAAGTTGCGCATTATTATACACCTTGCCAATCTGACCGTCAAGAGTAATTTCTTTGGAATAATAGTTCAGATTCTGATATCCCAGTCCTAAATAAATCTGATTAGAACTGGTCGTTGAAACACTTCCGCCCATTCGTACAGAGAAATTATCCTCCATTTTAACCTTTAAATGTAATGAATATAAGTCGTTTTTAGGATCATAAACCGCATGTGGAATAATCTCCGATATTATGTTATCAGATAATAGGCGAAAATAACCACGCTTCAAATCTTCATATGTAAACACCTCATGGTCTTCATCATGGAACTCTTTTTTAATATAGGCTTGCTGCTGTGGATTAGCTCCTTCTATATAGATGTCTCTAAAACGGAACTGAGGTAAATTGCTTCGATATACAAGACGCCTTAAACGTACATTCTCTGCACTTGTTCTCCGATGTATACGACTTTTTATAGAATCCATCAGGCTGATAGTCCGATTATAGCCGATATCGTGCAATTCTTGCAAACGATCAAAATCCAAAAGACTTACGTCATCATACTTAAATGTCATAACAATACCCAAAGAATCCGGAAGAGTATAGTCCGTTTTCTGCATAATCATGTTCTCAAGCTGACTCATCAAATCATTTTCTTTTGGCTTACCGGGATTAGCAGCCACTACACTACCAATAATGACTCCCGGCCGAAAATCTTCGCGCATGATGTCGGTCGGGAAATTATTATAAATCCCACCGTCATAAGCTAAAACGCTATCAATTTCTATCGGTTTGAATACAAACGGAAAGCTCATCGAAGCGCGTACCGCATCTCCTAAATCCCCCTTACGCATAATCAACGGCCTTTTGTTATACACATCGGAAGCTATGCAACGAAAAGGCACAAACAGATGATTAAAATCCCCATTACATGCCGCTGTAGCGCGTGCAAAAAGCTCGACAAAAACCAAATTCATCTGAATAGGGTTTACCATACTAGTAGGAAGTATCTGAGGCTTGATATGCAACGAATCCTTAAAAGAGAAACGAATATTGAAAAACTCCGGAGTAGGTCGGTTTTGCTTAAAGTAATACCCATATTCGGGTTCTATTTGCCCCGAATACCAACGTTTGAAGTCTTCTGAGCGCAGCAATGCTTCCATATCATCAGGAGAATATCCCATAGCGTAAAGCGAACCAATAATAGCTCCCATAGAAGTACCGGTAATGTAATCAATAGGAATATTATTTTCTTCCAAAGCACGAATAATACCGATATGCGTCATGCCTTTTGCACCACCGCCACTCAAAACAAGTCCTACTTTCTGAGCTTGCGTAAACGGCAGAAAGAACAGGCAGAGTGACAAAAACAAAAGAAATCTTTTCATGAATATAGTTTCGAGTGAAATATACTAGTTTATTCAATGTCCAAATATAGACAATAGTTTCCAAAAACCTCGTATCCAACGGAAAAAAACATAATCATTACGAAAAAACAGACAAAAAAAGGGCATTACAACTCATATAAGCTGTAATGCCTATATAATAAATTTAAAGGGGCTTATTTAATCAGATCAATGCTTCTTTTAACAAAGTTATTCAAAGCCTCGCCTTTCAACATGCCGTTTTGAAGCAAAGCCAAATCAATCAATTGACGAACAACTTTATTATGGGCGGCATAGTTGGCAAACAGACTTTTTTTCTGTGCTTTCAGTTCTTCCCACTTCTTGTCCAAACTGTCTACTTCATCTTTTTCAGCTGTAGGAATCTCTTCATCTTTTTTGCCTTCCTGTTTCTTTTTCAGTTCATTACGACGGTTGTTGATATCATCCATTTCTTTCTGAACCGGTGCAATAGCAGCTGTACATTCTCTATCTTCATCATCCAGAATCTCTTTGACTAACTTATGATCAGCATTCAATACCAAGTTAAACATATCCGGCATTTCACCATAGAAACTCATTCCTGCCTGAATATTAGCCATTTCTTTCATACGACGCATATACTCACTTTGAGTAATCATCACCGGCGAGGCATTTTCCCCCAAAGATTGCGCCATTATGCTAAACTCTGTTTTTTCGATTTGCGGCAGTTGACTCTTGAAAATAGCAGAAAGAGCCTCTTGCTTACCGGCATCCAATACGTCGTTTTTCTTGTCTTCTTTAACTATCAAGTTATCAATGACATCACTGTCTACGCGAGTAAAACGTACTTTTTCAAATTTCTGCTCCAACATACTTACCATAGCAACGTCAAGCTGTCCATTCATCAACAATACGTTATAGCCTTATTCTTGGCCGCCTCAATATAGCTGTATTGCTCATCTTTATTGTTGGCATACAGATAAATCAAGTTACCATCTTGTCAGTCTGATTGTCTTTTATCAAAGTCTTATACTCTTCAAAAGTATAATGTTTGTTATCAGTATCGGTAAGAAGGGCAAAATCTTTTGCTCTATCATAGAAATCCTCTTGAGTGAGCATTCCATAATTAATAAAGATTTTCAAATCATTCCATTTTTCCTCAAACTGTTTACGATCGTTCTTGAATATAGATTGCAAGCGATCGGATACTTTCTTTGTAATGTATGTAGAAATTTTCTTCACATTAGAATCACTTTGCAAATAGGAACGAGAAACATTCAGTGGAATATCCGGCGAATCAAGTACTCCATGCAACAAAGTCAAAAAGTCTGGAACAATACCCTCTACGGAGTCCGTTACATACACCTGATTGCAATAGAGCTGTATTTTGTTTTTGTTCAACTCTATGTTGCTCTTTACTTTTGGAAAGTACAATATACCTGTAAGATGGAACGGGTAATCCACATTCAGATGTATCCAAAACAACGGTTCATCGGACATCGGATAAAGGTCACGATAGAATTTTTTATAATCCTCGTCTTTTAATTCACTGGGTTTCAGTGTCCACAACGGATTTGCATCATTAATAATGTTATCCTCCTCTGTTTCAACCTGCTTACCGTCTTTCCACTCTTTTTTCTTGCCAAATGCAACAGGAATAGGAAGGAAGCTACAATATTTTTTCAAAAGAGAAGATATGCGTGTTTCTTCAAGGAATTCCTTACAATCATCATCTATATAAAGAACTATGTCAGTACCGCGTTCCGCTTTCTCTGTATCTTCAATTGTAAATTCGGGACTACCATCACAAGTCCATTTCACAGCTTTAGCTCCTTCCTGATGGGATCTGGTAATTATTTCAACTTTCTTGGCAACCATGAAAGCCGAATAGAAACCAAGTCCGAAATGCCGATAATAGCATTGGCGTCATTCTTATATTTTTCCAAAAAATCATTCGCTCCCGAAAATGCAATCTGATTAATATATTTATCTATTTCTTCTGCCGTTAAACCAATTCCATGGTCTGATACGGTAATCGTATCCTTACCCAAAGACACACGTACTGTCAAATCACCGACTTCACCTTTAAATTCGCCAATAGACGCCAGCGTTTTAAGCTTCTGAGTAGCGTCAACTGCATTAGATACTAATTCACGAAGGAAAATCTCATGATCACTGTACAAAAACTTTTTGATAACGGGGAAAATGTTTTCTGTAGTTACCCCAATATTTCCTTTTTGCATACTAAGTTTATATTTTTAGATTTATATTTTTATTACTTTCGCAAACAGAAGACAAAAAAAAATGCCAGTTCCCAAGAACTGACATTTTGACTGTTTTTTTATTCTATTTTTTTATTACACTTTATTTATATCCAACTCATTTTTTTCCTTGTTTACAGAAACGTTAATCGTATCACCCGGTTGTACCCCAGCCGAAATAATAAGTTCCGAAAGTCCATCTTCCAAATAATTCTGAATGGCCCGTTTCAACGGACGTGCACCAAACTGTACATCATAACCTTTCGTTGCAAGAAATCTTTTGGCTTCATCATCCACAACCATCTTATAGCCAATAGCTTCAACACGCCCATACAAGCCTTTCAACTCTATATCTACAATTTTTGTAATAGCATCTAGTGAAAGCTGGTCAAACGTTATGATTTCATCCAAACGGTTCAAGAACTCAGGAGCAAAAGTCTTATTCAACGCCTTTTGAATCACACTACGCGAATGTTCGTTATCATCCGTACGAGCTTGCGCCGCAAATCCCACACCACGGCCGAATTCTTTCAATTGGCGGGTTCCAATATTGGAGGTCATAATAATCACAGTATTCTTGAAATCAATGGTTCTGCCATAATTGTCAGTAAGACGCCCTTCATCCAATACCTGCAACAAGATGTTGAAAACATCCGGATGCGCCTTCTCAATTTCATCAAGCAACACTATGGAATAAGGTTTGCGGCGTACTTTCTCCGTCAACTGTCCGCCTTCTTCATAACCGACATATCCCGGAGCCGCACCAATCATACGAGACACCGTATATTTTTCCATATACTCGCTCATATCGATGCGTATCAACGCATCGCTGGAACCGAACATGTATTTAGCCAGCTGTTTTGCCAAGTGTGTTTTGCCCACACCGGTAGGACCAAGAAACATAAATGTACCAATGGACGATTAGGGTCTTTCAATCCTACACGACTGCGCAGTATTGCTTTTGTAAGTTTTTCAATAGCAGTGTCTTGTGCCACAACCTTGGCTTGCAAATCTTCTTTCATGCCAGCCAGTTTGATACCTTCCGCTTGAGCCATACGCTGCACCGGTACCCCAGACATCATTGAAATTACATTGGCTATTTCTTCCTCACCAACAGTTTGGCGATCATCTTTGAGGCGCACTTCCCATTCAGCTTTCATTTCATCCAAATGAACAGAAAGTTCTTTCTCTCTATCCCGATAGCTAGCAGCCAATTCAAAGTTCTGAGATTTCACCGCCTCAGCCTTCAAAACACGTGCGTCTTCTATTAGCTTTTCCTGTTCCTCAATTTCTTTAGGAACATTAATGTTCATTAGATGTACGCGTGAACCGGCTTCATCCAAAGCGTCAATAGCTTTATCAGGAAAGTTGCGATCAGTTACATAACGGTCTGACAACTTGACACATGCCTCCAACGCTTCATCTGTATAATCAACATTATGATGCTCTTCATACTTTTCTTTTATATTTTTTAATATTTGGAGGGTTTCCTCCGGAGTTGTGGGCTCTACAATCACTTTTTGAAAACGACGTTCCAAAGCTCCATCTTTCTCTATATTCTTTCTGTATTCATCAAGAGTTGTAGCACCGATGCATTGTATTTCACCACGAGCCAAGGCCGGTTTCAGCATATTAGCCGCATCCATAGAACCTGCAGCGGCACCAGCACCTACAATAGTATGAATTTCATCTATAAACAGAATTATATTCGGGTTCTTCTGCAATTCATTAATAATAGAACGTATACGCTCTTCAAATTGCCCGCGATATTTAGTTCCAGCCACAACAGAAGCCATGTCAAGCATAACAACCCGTTTGTCAAATAGAATACGAGATACCTTCTTTTGGACAATACGCAATGCCAGTCCCTCTACAATAGCCGATTTGCCAACTCCCGGTTCGCCAATCAGCACTGGATTGTTTTTCTTACGACGCTCAAAATCTGCGCCAAGCGCTCTATTTCACGTTCACGCCCAACCACAGGATCAAGTTTACCTTCCTCAGCTGCACGAGTCATATCCATACCGAAATTATCCAATACCGGAGTATCATTAGAGGGTTGCTTTGATGCTGTTTGTGCAGAAGAAGCCGTTCCCATTCCTGCGCTACGGGAAGAATGAGATATATTCATGTCTTCTTCATCTTCTTCATCTTCTTCCTGGAACCCCATTCCTGCGTTCGGATTAGTAGATTGCATTGTAAGCTGCTCGAATACAAACTGATAGCTTACACGATTTTCTTCCAGGACAGTAGCAGCCAAATTATCACCATCTTTCAACATAGCCAATAATACATGCTCAGTATCGGCAGTTGCACTTTTCAAGACACGTGCTTCCAAAATACACATTTTCAATATTTTAGCAGCCATTGGAGACAATGGGACATCTGCATCCGGTAATAGGGTGTCATCTTCAGCCTCTCTCAAAAAACTTTCGATACGCTTCTTCACCTTTTTCAAGTCTATATCGAGTCTCATCAATATTTCGATAGCCTTTCCACCGCCGTCACGCAACATACCAAGTAGGAGATGTTCAGGACCGATATATCTATTTCTCAACCTATTAGCTTCTTCCTTGCTATAAGTTATTATATCAGAAACTCTTTGTGAAAATTGATTGTTCATATAATTTTAATCTCCTCAATTAAAGGTTTTTCTATTACAAAGATACGCATTTCTTTATATTGCGTATCACAAACTGAATTAATAATGTACAAATCCTGTGCCACAAATCATAATGTTATTCCCCTTTTTCTCCTACACCTTATATATAATAACGCACAATTCATCTATTTCCAATCCTCCCTTGTTTACAGGTGAACTCTATCATGATCCTATATAGAGGGAATCTCTGTAAGAATGTGCCGGCAACAAAGTTTATGAAGGAAAACTTTTGTATATCGTAAAAAAGCAGTACTTTAGCGTGGTTTTTCACAAACCCCAAAATGTATAATTAATAATCTTTTTAAATGCTTGAACAAGACAGAATTATAAAGATTAACATCGAGGAGGAAATGAAGTCTTCGTACATTGACTACTCTATGTCGGTCATTGTTTCGCGTGCCCTTCCTGATGTTAGAGATGGTTTTAAACCTGTTCACCGGAGAATCCTTTTCGGTATGATGGGACTGGGAAATACGTCGGATAAACCCTATAAAAAATCTGCCAGAGTTGTTGGTGAGGTATTAGGTAAATATCACCCACATGGTGACTCCTCCGTATATGGTGCTCTCGTTCGTATGGCCCAGCCTTGGGCTATGCGCTACATGCTTGTAGACGGACAGGGTAACTATGGCTCTGTAGACGGAGACAGTGCTGCCGCCATGCGTTATACAGAATGTCGTTTGCAGAAGATTGGGGAAGAAATGATGCAGGATCTTGATAAAGAAACTGTTGATATGCAAACCAACTTCGATGACTCATTATTGGAGCCAACTGTGATGCCTACCCGTATCCCAAATCTCCTTGTAAATGGAGCTTCTGGTATTGCCGTAGGTATGGCCACAAATATGCCAACCCATAATCTATCTGAAGTGATAGATGCCTGCATTGCATATATCGATAATAATGATATTGATATTGAGCCTTAATGACTTATGTCAAGGCTCCTGATTTCCCGACAGGAGGATATATTTATGGTATGAGTGGCGTACGCGAGGCGTATCTAACTGGTCGTGGACGTGTCGTAATGCGCGCCAAAGCAGAAATAGAGACAACCTCTACCCATGACAAGATTATCGTTACTGAAATCCTTACGGATCAATAAAGCCGAATTAATCAAATCTATTGCCGATTTAGCCAATGAAAAGAGGATAGAAGGCATTTCTAATGCTAATGATGAGTCTGACCGCGAAGGTATGCGTATTGTCATCGATGTGAAACGGGACGCCAACGCCAGTGTAGTGCTGAATAAGCTCTATAAGATGACATTATTACAGACTTCTTTTGGTGTAAACAATGTGGCGCTAGTACATGGTCGTCCTCGTTTATTGAACCTGAAAGAGCTTATTAAATACTTCGTAGAACATCGCCATGACGTGGTTATTCGCCGCACTCAATATGATTTACGTAAAGCTAAAGAGCGTGCTCATATCTTAGAAGGTTTGATTATCGCATCAGACAATATTGATGAAGTAATCAAAATTATTCGTGCAGCAAAGACTCCGAATGATGCGATCAGCGGTTTGATGGAACGTTTCGAACTGACAGAAATCCAATCACGTGCCATTGTAGAAATGCGTCTGCGCCAATTGACCGGCCTTATGCAAGACCAACTTCATGCCGAGTATGAAGAAATCCAAAAACAGATTGCCTATTTGGAAGAAATCCTTGTCAACGATGAACTTTGCCGTAAAGTTATCAAAGACGAATTAATCGAGATCAAAGATAAATATGGTGACGAACGTCGCTCTGAAATTGTTTATTCATCTGAAGAATTCAATCCGGAAGATTTCTATGCAGACGACGAAATGATTATTACCATTTCTCATATGGGATATATCAAACGTACTCCATTAAGCGAGTTCCGAGCTCAAAATCGAGGCGGAGTAGGCTCTAAGGGAACAGAAACACGCGATGAAGACTTTGTGGAACATATCTATCCCGCAACAATGCACAATACCATGATGTTCTTCACGCAGAAAGGTAAGTGTTATTGGCTAAAAGTGTATGAGATACCTGAAGGTACAAAGAATTCTAAAGGGCGTGCCATTCAGAATCTATTGAATATTGATTCTGACGATGCTGTAAATGCATATCTACGCGTGAAAAACTTGAATGACCAAGACTTCATCAATAGTCATTACGTATTGTTCTGTACCAAGAATGGCGTTATTAAGAAAACATTACTTGAACAATATTCTCGTCCTCGTCAAAATGGTGTCAATGCCATTACTATTCGTGAAGATGATCGTGTTATCGAAGTACGTATGACTAATGGTAATAATGAAATTATCATCGCCAATCGCAACGGGCGTGCTATTCGTTTCCACGAGAATGCCGTACGTGTAATGGGACGTACAGCTACCGGCGTACGTGGTATGACACTTGATGAAGACGGACAAGATGAAGTAGTTGGAATGATCTGTATCAAAGATCCTGAAGCTGAAACAATTATGGTGGTATCAGAACAAGGATATGGTAAACGTTCTGACATTGAAGATTATCGCAAAACAAACCGAGGCGGTAAAGGTGTAAAAACCATGAATATAACTGATAAAACGGGCAAATTGGTGACCATCAAGTCTGTTACAGATGAAAATGATTTAATGATCATCAATAAATCCGGAATTACCATTCGTCTGAAAGTTGCCGATGTTCGTATTATGGGACGTGCCACACAAGGAGTACGACTGATTAATCTTGAGAAACGTAATGATGAAATTGGTTCTGTATGTAAAGTGACTTCAGAAACCGAAGAGGATATCATCACAGAAGAAGATGAAAATATTTCAGAAACTCCTCAGAATGAAGTAAATAATGAAAATGAAGAATAGACATAATATTAATTTAAAATTTTCTACAATCATGAAAAGAGTACTATTTTCAATGGTCTTACTACTTGCAGTAGGCTTCACTTTCGCTCAAGAAAAAAGCGTAAAAGAAGCTAAGAGCATTGCTAACGAAGTAAAACCAGACTTTGCCCAAGCAGAGAAACTTATCAACGGAGCTTTGACCAACACTGAAACGAAGGACAATGCCGAAACATGGGACGTAGCAGGCTTTATTCAAAAAAGAATCAATGAAAAAGAAATGGAAAATGCATATTTGAGAAAGCCTTATGACACTCTTAAAGTATATAATAGCGCACTGAACATGTGTAAATATTACTTTAAGTGTGACGAACTTGCACAAATACCCAATGAAAAAGGTAAAATCAAGAATAAATACAGAAAATCAAATAGCGCCGCTATATTAGCAGCACGTCCTAATTTGATTAATGGCGGTATTCAATATTTCAATTTGGATAAGAATAAAGAAGCTCTTGATTTTTTTGCAACTTATGTAGATATTGCTGCCAATCCAATGTTTGAAAAGGAAAATCTGCTTCAAACAGATACTGTATTACCTCAAATTGCTTATTATGCAAGTTTAGCCGCTGCCAAAATGGAAGATTATCCTAATGTCTTGAAATATGCTCCATATGCAAAAGAAGACAAGGAGGTAGGGAAGTATGCCATGGAATTCATTTCTACAGCATTAAAAGCTCAAGGCGATACTATTAAATGGATTGCTTCTTTAAAAGATGGCATTCAAAAATATCCGGAACATTCATTCTTTTTTGGTCATCTGATTGATTATTATAGCAATAGCAATAAGTTTGATGAAGCAATGCAATTTGCAGACGACATGCTGGCTAAGGATCCTAACAACACATTCTATTTATATGTGAAAGGGTATCTCTATCATAATATGAAAGATTATGATAAGGCCATTGAATTCTATAAAAAGACTATTGAAGTTGATCCTAACTATGCAGAAGCATATTCAAACTTAGGTCTGATTTACTGTTTACAGGCACAGGATTTCTCAGAAAAAGCAACTACTGATGTCAATAATCCTAAATATAAAGATGATCAGGCTACATTAAAAGCTTTTTATGAAAAGGCAAGACCTAATTATGAAAAAGCAAAAGAATTGAAACCTGAACAAAAAGATCTGTGGTTAAATGGATTGTATCGAGTTTACTACAATCTGCAAATGGGTCCTGAATTTGATGCGATAGAGAAGTTAATGCAATAATCGTAAATATTATAAAAATGGCTGTTCTTGTATGAAACAGCCATTTTTATAATATTATGTTTTCTATGATAGAGGCTAATTAAATAATTATTACGCATCTTATATTAAACATAATATCGATATTATAGAATTATAATTCCTCCTATAATCAAAGCAAATAGAAATCAATTAGAACGCCCACAAATTACCAGTAATGGTGTATCAGAATGAAATATCATCTTTCTCGCAATTCCAGGATTGAATAAACGAGAAAATATATTTCTCTTATATGATGTCAATGCAATAATACCTATATGATTGGTTTTAATATAATTATCTAAGCTATTCAAAAAATCATCATTCTTCACTACATCATAATAAATCTCTAATTGCGGATATTGTTTTTGGAAATACTCTTTAATACCACCTAATTTAATCTCATTCCAAGTGTTGCTTACATCAGTAAGATGAATTAGAGATATAGAAAAATGGAATGGTTTCAAACTATTAATTAGTGAATCAAAGGCGATTAAATCCCGTTGATCAAAATTTGTAATAAACGCCACACGCTTCACTTCACTAAATTGTTTGAATGGCGTATTTTCAGGAATAGCCAGAACGGGCACACGACTACGTTCAATGACCTCAGCTGTCACACTGCCAATTAAATCAATATCCTTTTGATTTTTACCACGTGTTCCCATTATAATGATCACCGGACGATATTCTTTGGCATAACGTAATATTTCTTCTTCCGGAATACCTTCTCTCAACACACAAACATATTTTACATCAGGAAACTCCCCAGAAGCGACTTTGACTTTTACCTTATCAGACAAAACATTTAAATCTGCATGAACTTTTTGTAATATACTTCTTACATTTTCTTCATCGCTCAACTGATAGTTAAAAACATCACCATATGGTAATGACGTAGCATAAATAGGTGTAAAATAAACATGGAGTAAAACAACTTCAGCATCTATGTTTTTTGCAAAATTGAAACCAAACTCACACGCTTTCAATGAATAATTTGAAAAATCAACAGGAATCACAACTTTATTACTTCCCTTCTCTATTTTTGGAGCCTTTCCTCCTACCACCTCTTCAGACAGCCATGCTGAACTTTCAGTAATTTTCAAAGCATGCGGTAAATCACTTTCTTTAATACGAACACGCACACCGGAGGATACGACCGGCTGTATTTGATTCACATTATGAATATAAGTTTCAATGCCTCATTTTCAAGAACATTCTTCAGTATCTGTGCCTTTGCATACGTCAGAATAGCTAATGTTACTAATTTATCTTCCATAAGTTATCCAATTAGATTGTTTATAAAAACAAACAAGAAATCCCAATTGTTTCTCAGCAATTGGGATTCTTTTTAATTTTTCTTAAGCCCGAACGGGTTCTACAGCTTCGCCTGCAATCTCATCTAAAATCTTCAAAGCCCGATCCAAGACTGTAGTATCATCAATCATTACTAAACCGCCATCAGGACCAGGTTCCAAATGAATCCCAACACTCTTGCCTTCCTTAAAGTTGTGGCCACCAAAAAAAGTTTCTTACTGTGTCAACGTTAAGTCCGAGTTCATCGGCTATTCTATGCATACTACCGCTGGGTAATGAGTCTTTGATCTTACGGAGTTCATTAAATGTTATCGTTCTCATATTCATAAATTTAATGGTTAATACTTTGGATATTGTTTTATCACGCTATAACTTAAGGAAAAAAAAGAATAAACAACATAATTACTTGTTATTTTCTGTTATTATGTTTAACATTACTATTAAATTCACCAT
>ENA-OQLB01000761-OQLB01000761.1-human-gut-metagenome-genome-assembly--contig:-NODE-761-length-16585-cov-7.563799_pt1 | contig 16585 bp, 23 predicted proteins | sample MGYA00242656_ERZ504813 | MGnify/ENA primary metagenome ERZ504813 (study PRJEB26092, sample SAMD00036388) | human gut metagenome | host: Homo sapiens | study: EMG produced TPA metagenomics assembly of... | reverse complement strand
AAAATTTTATATATAAAATAATTACATAAAGAGGTGAGCGTATGTATTACTATCCGGTATCAGCTGTGCTGACAGAATGTCTGATCCTTTCTGTTGTAGAGCAGCAGGATTCTTACGGATATGAGATCAGCCAGACAGTGAAGATGGTAGCTTCTATCAAGGAATCCACATTGTATCCGATCCTTCGCAGACTGGAGACGGATGGTTATCTGACAACTTATTCAGAGGAATTTCAGGGACGGAAACGTAAATATTATTCCATCACAGAAGACGGACGGAAGCAGCTGGAATATTTGAGGAAAGAGTGGAGAGAATACCGCGATACTATAGACGATATTGTGGAAGGGAGACTTCGAAAATGACAAGAAAAGAGTATATGGAGCAGCTGAAGAAATATCTGAAGCGGCTTCCAAAAGAAGATTATGACAATGCCATTGAGTATTTTTCGGAATACTTCGATGAGGCTGGACCTGAGAATGAACAGCAGGTTATGGAAGAACTGGGACAACCTAAAGAGGCGGCAAGGGAACTGCTTCTGAACCTTTTACAGGAGAGTGTTGGTGACAGTAAAGACATCACCGAGGAAAAAACAGCAGCTTTGCCGGCAGCAGGTTCATATTACGGAGATAGCTCCCATGCACATAGCCGGACAGATTCAGGAAACCTGAGTACAACAGGGTACAGTACATCCGCAGGAAAGAAGCGTTCCCCCGGAAAGATCATTCTTCTCGCATTTCTGGTGATCTGTGCATCGCCGGTGAGCATTGCACTGCTGTTTGCAGGCCTTGCAGTACTGGCAGCAGTGGTGCTTGTCATCGCAGCAGTGATCTTTTCCATGGCAGTTACAGGTGTATCAGCAATTGCCGGAGGTATCGTGCTCACAGGTTTCGGCATGACATTGATCGCAAGATCTCTGGCAGCAGCCTGCATGATGGTCGGCAGTGGATTTCTGATGGCAGGTGCGGGAATCCTCGTTGGAGTACTTACCATATATATATGTAAATGGTGTGCAATGGGAATCGGCCGTCTGGTTAACAGACTTGCAAGAAAGAAGGTGCATAAAAATGAATAAGATTGCAAAAACAGTGCTGATGACAGGTACAGCACTCTGTGTAGCGGGAGTTGTTCTTTCCACAGCAGGATATTTTGCAGGGGGAAAAGATTTCACATATACTTCAGATCATATGTATGTATCCGGAGGAAATTCTTCCAGTCGTAAAAATCTTACAGTAATGAAAAAAGAACAGATTGATGATTTTACGAAGCTGAATGTGGATTTTGAGGATTTTGATCTGGATATCCGTACCTCAGATGATGACCATTATTATATGGAATATAAGCTTGAGAAAAACGGGAGGAAAAATCCTCTGACCTGGAAGGATAAGGATGGAGAGCTCACGCTTGAGGAGCCTGCAGGCGGCAGTGGAAGTTATTATATAACCTATGATCTGGGGATATTCTCTACACATGCGGATCTGACAGAAAAGAAAGATGCATTGAATACGGTGGTTCTTTATATTCCGGAGAAGGCACAGCTTTCCGAAGCGGAGCTTCAGCTTTCCGACGGGGATCTTGCTGCCGATCAGCTTTTGTGTAAAGAAATGACCTTGGAACTTCTCAGTGGAGATCTGATGCTGGATAAGGGCGAGTTCGAAAAGTTTGATGCAAAGCTTTCCGACGGGGATCTGAATGTAAAAGAACTTCAATGTACAGATAACATGCAGCTGAAATCCGGAAACGGAGATGTGACCATAAAAAAGGCAGAGCTTGCAGATGGGCAGATAGCTCTCAGCGACGGAGATATTCAGATAGACAACAGCAGCTTTAACGGAGATATGAAGATCAATAGCTCTTGCGGTGATGTTTCTGTAGAAATGAAGAACGGCAGTGCAGAGAAAACCAATATTTATCTGAAAGCTACAGACGGAGATGTGGACACGGAGGGGCTTTCCAGGGGAAAAACCGACAATGAGGAAGACACCTCTGTTTATGAGAACAAGGCCGGTGCTTCAGCACCGACTTTAAATGTGGAATGCAGCGATGGGGATATTACATTAACAGAATCTGAAAAATAAAGAATATGAATATCCGCCTGACTATGCATCTGCTTGTAAAAATCCTAAAAAAGAATAAATGAAATTATATGAAGCGCAGGAGTTTTTCCGGAGAAAAATTCCTGCGTTTTTTGGCTGAAATGTATTGACAAATCCCTGTACTATGATATAATTCAATCAAATCACAGAAAACATATATAGTTACTAGGAAATAAGGAAATGGACATAAAGGAAATAAGGAGGATATCATCATGGGTAAAATTTACGGAAGCGCACTGGAACTGATCGGAAACACACCGCTTGTAGAGGTTAAGAACGTAGAGAAATCTGAGGGACTTGAGCTACAGTACTTGCCAAGCTTGAGTATTTTAACCCGGCAGGAAGCGTTAAGGACAGAATCGGTAAGGCAATGATCGAGGATGCAGAGCAGAAAGGTGTCCTGAAACCAGGCGCAACCATTATTGAGCCAACATCCGGCAATACAGGAATCGGACTTGCAGCCATCGCAGCTGCCAAGGGCTATAAGACGATCCTTACCATGCCGGAGACCATGAGTGTTGAGAGAAGAAACATCCTGAAGGCATATGGTGCAGAGGTAGTTCTCACAGACGGAGCCAAGGGAATGAAGGGTGCCATTGCCAAGGCAGAAGAGCTCGCCAAGGAGATTCCGGGAAGCTTCATCCCCGGACAGTTTGAGAACCCGGCTAACCCGAAGGCACATGCAGCAACAACAGGTCCTGAGATCTGGAAGGACACAGACGGAAAGGTAGATATCTTCGTAGCAGGTGTCGGCACAGGCGGAACGATCACCGGTACAGGTGAGTACCTGAAGAGCCAGAACCCGAATGTGAAGGTAGTTGCTGTTGAGCCTGCAACTTCTCCTGTACTTTCCGAGGGAAAAGCAGGCCCGCATAAGATCCAGGGTATCGGCGCTGGTTTTGTTCCGGATACACTTGACACCAAGGTTTATGACGAGATCATTCCGGTAGAGAACGAGGATGCATTTGAGACATCCAAACTCCTTACCAAGAAAGAGGGAATCCTTACAGGTATTTCCTCCGGTGCAGCTCTCTATGCTGCGATCCAGCTTGCAAAACGCTCGGAGAACAAGGGGAAAGTGATCGTAGCACTTCTTCCGGACAGTGGAGACCGTTACTACTCCACACCACTGTTTACAAAATAATCAATCCGAAGACCGCTTCTTTTGCCCCGAAGCGTGATTCTGCGGGATTATTTACGGCGCTCCTGAATGCCTGTCAAAGCAGGCTGCCGGAGCGCCGGTTTTATTCTTGATTTCATCGAATTAAGTAAGCCCTCTGTGGGGCTGTGGTTACTGTTCACTGGTAAGGTCCCGCGAAAAGCAATAAGCAGTGTGTGGGGACTTGCTTGTATCTTGTAGCTTTTTCAGGTATAATAGAGAAAACAAACAAAACCTATTAACAATATAAAGAATAAAGTCTGCAAAGCAGATTCTGCTTCCTATGAAAGAAGATACAGGAAGCTGCCTGTGCATCACAGAGAAGGGTGCCGGTCATGGAATACAAAGGAATATTTCCGGCCGAACAGCTGCACAATAACAGAAAGAGCAAAAGGCTATAGATCAGAAAAATACTGAAATATTGGAGGTAAATATTACATGAGGATTTCTACAAGAGGAAGATATGCGCTGAGACTGATGTTGGATCTTGCTACAAATTATACAGGAAAACCGATCCGCTTGAAGGATGTGGCGAAGCGCCAGGAGATCTCCGATAAATATCTGGAGCAGATCATCTCCATTCTGAACAAAGCAGGCTTTGTCCGCAGTGTCCGTGGCCCTCAGGGCGGCTATGCACTGCAGCAGACCCCGGATAAATACACGGTCGGAATGATCCTTCGTCTCACAGAAGGAAGCCTTTCCCCTGTGGAATGTCTGGACGACAACGGAGCCTTCTGTGAACGTGAGGAGAACTGTGTCACCCAGATCCTCTGGAAAAAGCTGGACGATGCTATCAAAGGTGTGGTGGATCATATAACATTGGAAGACCTGATGAACTGGCAATCCGTGAAGGCGGACGAGTACATCATATAAAAAAAGCTGCGCAAGCAGCTTTTTATATCACATTTTTTTACTAACATTTTACAAAACCGCGATTTTATATTTTACCTTCCATTTCTATAATAACACCTGTATTTAAGCAGTAAGCAAGTAAAAATGATCATAGAAATGAGGAGAAAAAAATCATGAAAAAAAGAATCGCAGGTATCTTAACAGCAGCACTTATCGGAACTACAGTAATGGGAACCGTTGTAATGGCAGCACCGTCCGGAGCGATCGACGTAATTTCCCGTGAGGACGGATCCGGAACACGTGGAGCATTCGTAGAGCTGTTTGGGATCGAAGAAGAAAAAGACGGCGAGAAAGTAGATATGACAACACAGGAAGCAAGCATCACAAACAACACAGATGTAATGCTTACCACAGTAGCAGGCGATGAGAACTCTATCGGATACGTATCCCTTGGTTCCCTCAACGATACAGTAAAAGCAGTAAAGATCGACGGAGCAGAGGCAACAGCAGAGAACGTTGCAGATGATACATACAAGGTAGCACGTCCGTTCAACATCGTAACAGGCGACAAGCTCAGCGATGCAGCACAGGATTTCATCAACTACATCATGAGCTCTGACGGACAGGACATCATCGAAAAAGAAGGCTACATCAAAGTAGATGAAAAAGCAGAGGCATACAAAGCCGGAGATGCAAAAGGCAAAGTCGTAGTTATGGGATCTTCTTCCGTAGGACCTGTAATGGAGAAGCTTGCAGAGGCATATCAGAAACAAACAAAAACATCACAGTAGAGGTTCAGGTCAGCGACTCCACAACAGGAATCAATAGCGCAACAGAGGTGTATGTGATATCGGAATGGCATCCCGTGAGCTGAAGGACGAGGAAACAGAGAAAGGTGTTAAAGCTACAGAGATCGCAAAAGATGGTATCGCAGTCATCGTAAACAACGACAATGACCTTGAGGAGCTTTCAAGTGATCAGGTAAAATCCATCTTCACAGGTGACATCACAGACTGGGAAGACGTGACCAAATAAATTCCCGGATAAAAAACGATTGAAGTATCTTACAAAGAGCGGCGATCATGACAAGGTCAGGAAAGCCGCTCCGTTATATATCAGCACAGTGGATATCCACTGGAACAGAGAGAAAGGTGTCTTATGAATCATTTAGGAGAAAAGGCCATGAAGGTCGTTTTCCTCATTGCGGCCTGTGCATCGGTTCTCGCAGTATTTCTTATCTGTGTGTTTCTTTTTGCAAACGGCCTTCCTGCAATGGGAAAGATCGGTCCCTTAAAATTCCTCTTCGGAACAGAATGGAGACCAACAAACGATAAATTCGGAATCCTGCCAATGATCGTGGCAAGTATTTATGTAACTGCAGGAGCAATCCTTATCGGAGTTCCGATCGCACTTTTTACATCCGTATTTATGGCAAGATATTGCCCGAAAAAAATCTATAAACCACTGAAATCCGGTATTGAGCTTATGGCAGGCGTTCCATCCATCGTATATGGCTATTTTGGTCTGGTTCTCCTGGTACCGCTGATCCGCCAGTTGTTCGGAGGAACCGGAAGCAGTATGCTGGCAGCATGTATCCTTCTGGGAATCATGATCCTTCCGACGATCATCGGAGTTACGGAATCGGCAGTACGAAGCGTTCCGGAAAGCTATTATGAAGGCTCACTTGCACTTGGCGCAACAAAAGAAAGAAGCATTTTCTTTGTTATGCTTCCGGCAGCAAAGTCAGGAATCCTGGCAGGCGTTGTCCTTGGGATCGGACGTGCCATCGGTGAGACCATGGCCGTGATCATGGTAGCCGGAAATCAGCCACGTATGCCGAAGGGACTTCTTCAGGGTGTCCGTACCATGACTGCAAACATCGTAACAGAGATGGGATATGCATCAGGACTTCACAGAGAAGCACTGATCGCAACAGGAGTTGTACTCTTTGTATTTATCCTGATCATCAACTTAAGTCTTTCACTGCTGAACAGGAGGGCGGAGTATGCAAACTAACGTATCTGTAGCCGCAGATCCTGCGGCAGAAGCAAACATGAAAAAAAGAAATACACTTACCATAGGAGACCAGCTGAAGTCTTATGCAAGACATCCTGGTGCAGGAGTCCTGGCATTTCTCACACTGCTGGGAGCAGTGATCACTTTTGCACTGCTGTTCTTCCTGATCGGCTATGTGCTTGTAAAAGGTATTCCCTATCTGAATGCAAGTCTGTTCAGCCTTACCTATACCTCAGAGAACGTTTCCCTTCTCCCGTCACTGATCAATACCCTGATCATGACACTGGTATCTCTGGCGATTGCCGCTCCGGTAGGAATTTTTGCAGCGATCTTCCTTGTGGAATATGCAAAAAAAGGCAGCCGTTTTGTAAAGCTGATCCGTATTACCGCAGAGACACTTTCCGGTATTCCATCTATCGTATATGGTCTGTTCGGTATGCTGTTCTTTGTAACTGCACTGCACTGGGGCATGTCTCTTCTTTCCGGTGCGCTGACTATGGTGATCATGGTACTTCCCCTGATCATGCGTACCGCTGAGGAAGCACTGAAATCTGTTCCGGATTCTTACCGTGAGGCAAGCTTCGGACTTGGAGCAGGCAAGCTCCGTACTATTTTTACGATTGTACTTCCCTCCGCAGTTCCTGGAATCCTGCAGGTGTGATCCTGGCCATCGGACGTGTGGTAGGTGAGACTGCAGCACTTCTTTATACCTCCGGTACTGTTGCGGCAGTTCCAAACAGCCTGATGGGTTCCGGACGTACTCTCGCACTTCACATGTATGTGCTTTCCAGTGAGGGACTTCATGTAAACCAGGCATCTGCAACAGCAGTAGTCATTCTGGCATTTGTACTTGTTATCAACGGACTGTCCGGTCTGGTAGCCAGAAAAAATTGCGAAAGGATAATGATCGATCATGAGTGAAAATACAAAATTTCAATTGAACAATATGAATCTCCATTACGGAAACTTTCATGCCCTGAAGGGAATCAATATGGAGATCCCGGAAAAAGAGATCACAGCATTTATCGGACCAAGCGGCTGTGGTAAATCTACACTTCTGAAATCCTTAAACCGTATGAATGACCTTGTGGAAGGCTGTACCATCACAGGAAAGGTAGAGCTTGACGGGGAAGATATTTACGGAGATATGGACGTGAATCTTCTGCGTAAACGTGTGGGAATGGTATTTCAGAAGCCCAATCCGTTTCCGATGAGCATTTATGATAATATTGCATATGGTCCGAGAACACACGGTATCCGTTCCAAGGCGAAGCTGGACGAGATCGTGGAAAAATCTCTCCGTGATGCGGCAATCTGGGATGAGGTCAAGGACCGCCTGAAAAAAAAGTGCTCTTGGAATGTCAGGCGGACAGCAGCAGCGTCTCTGCATTGCCCGTGCCCTGGCAGTACAGCCGGAGGTGCTTCTTATGGATGAGCCCACATCTGCCCTGGACCCGATCTCCACTTCCAAGATCGAGGATCTGGCAGTAGAGCTTAAAAAGGATTACACCATTGTTATGGTCACACATAACATGCAGCAGGCAACCCGTATTTCCGACAAGACAGCATTTTTCCTTCTTGGTGAGGTTGTGGAATTTGCGGATACAGACAAGCTGTTCTCCATGCCGGCGGATAAGCGTACAGAGGATTATATTACAGGAAGGTTTGGTTGATATTATGTCAGAACGTTTTGTAAGACAGCTGGAAGAGCTTCACGTGGAACTGATCACCATGGGAAGTCTCTGCGAAAAAGCAATTTCACTTTCTGCCAAAGCTATTCAGGGTGAAGGCGGGATGACTCTCATTGGCAAGATCTTTGAGACGGAAAAAGAGATCGATGCACAGGAAAAAGAGATTGAAAATCTCTGCATGAAGCTTCTTCTTCATGAGCATCCGGTAGCAGGAGATCTGCGATCCATTTCCGCAGCACTGAAGATGATCTCCGATATGGAACGCATCGGTGACCAGGCAGCAGATATTGCGGATCTTTCCAAGCATATCGAGGACAAAGCAGTTACCGGAGATATCATTAATATCCGGAAGATGGCAGAGGATACTGTCCGGATGGTTACAGAAAGCATCGATGCCTTTGTAAAGGGTGATCTTGAGCTTTCCAGAAAGGTTATTGACGATGATGATAAGGTGGACGATGCCTTCAATGATATTAAGGAAAAGCTGGCCGAGGTTCTGAATAACGGAAAACCGGATGCAAGCATCGGTCTGGATATCCTTATGGCTGCAAAATATTTCGAGCGTATCGGTGATCACGCTGTGAACATTGCAGAGTGGGTGGAATATTCCATCACAGGAAACCACAGAAGCGGTTCCAGTCATACAGATAACTATTTTGTTGAGGAATAGAAATAAGTAAGAGCAGATTGCAAAGAGTTGCATTATTGCAAAAAAAAAAGTGCTGTGGTATTGAAAGGATATCACAGCACTTTTTATAATGTGATGAAATTTACAAGGATTTAACTTTTTTCAGATGATTATTTTTACATTGCTTTTGTAAAATGCTATATAGATTTCGGAGAAAGGAAAGGGCTGAGCTTTGAGTAAAAAAATATTTAAGTATATCATGCTGGTTTCATCACTGATCACAGTATTGGGACTGGCATTTGTCGTGGGGATCCTTTATCACTATTTTCAGGGACAGCTGATGGGTGAGCTGAAGAAAGAAGCCGTGTATATTTCCAGAGGTGTGGAAAGTACCGGGACAGATTATCTGAAGAAGCTGAATGATGAGGATTCCAGGATCACTTATGTGGATGAAAGTGGAAAAGTTATCTACGACAATGAGGCAAATGTGGAAAGCATGGATAATCACGGACATCGCAAGGAGATCCGTGAAGCAGAGATCAACGGAGAAGGTGCGGATGAAAGAATGTCATCCACGCTTTCCGAAAAAACAATGTATTATGCAGTACGCCTTGAAAATGGCAATGTGCTGAGAGTTTCCAGTAACCAGGCTTCTGTATGGATGCTGCTCCTGCAGCTGCTTCCGCCTTTTGCTGTAGTTCTGATACTTATGTTGCTCCTGTCCGGCGTATTTGCATCCAGGCTTTCCGGGAAGGTTGTGGAACCTCTTAATGGGCTTGATCTGGAGCATCCGGATGAGAATGATGCCTATGATGAGGTACAGCCGCTTCTCAGCAAGATTGGCAGACAGAGCCGGCAGATCCGTCTGCAGCTTGAGGCAGCCAGAAGACAGCAGAAAGAATTTTCTATTATCACGGAGAACATGCAGGAGGGACTTCTTGTGATCGACCGTTATACCATGGTACTTTCTGTCAACTCCAGTGTGGGAAAGCTTCTTAAGGTAAAGGAGATCAAAACAGGAGAAAGTGTATATCTTCTGAACCGCTCGGAGGAGTTTCGAGGTGTCGTTGGGCAGGTCCTTGAAGGAAAGCATGAGAACAAGATCCTTCGTCTGGATGGCAGTGAGATTCAGGTGATCGCCAATCCTGTCACAAGAGAAAATAAGACAGAGGGTGCGGTGATCCTTCTGGTGGATGTGACCGAAAAAGTAGAAAGGGAACAGCTGCGAAGAGAATTTTCCGCCAATGTTTCCCATGAACTGAAAACGCCGCTGACTTCCATTTCCGGATTTGCTGAGATCATGCAGGACGGATTTGTGAAGGATGAGGATGTGAAGGTTTTTGCAGGACGCATCTATAAGGAAGCGCAGAGACTGATCCGTCTGGTTGGGGATGTGATCCGGATCTCCCGTCTGGATGAGGGCGGATTGCCGTATCAGTGGGAAAAACTGGATCTTTACAGTCTGACTCATGATATTTTTTCTACCTTACATGAAGCTGCCGAAAAGCAGGAAGTGCATATGTATATGGAAGGCGGAAGTACAGTGCTGGATACAGTGCCGACGATCATGGAAGAGGTTCTCTATAATGTCTGCGATAATGCTGTCAAATATAACCGCCGGGGTGGAGAGGTCTTTGTGAGACTGAAGGATGGCGAGGATGCAGTTCGCGTGAATGTGCGGGATACAGGGATCGGTATTCCGAAGGAAGATCAGGAACGCATTTTTGAACGCTTTTATCGGGTGGACAAAAGCCATTCCAAGGAAATCGGCGGAACCGGCCTTGGCCTTTCCATTGTGAAGCACGGGGTAAAAACTCTGAACGGCAGGCTGTGGCTTAACAGTGAACCGGGACAGGGAACCGAGATCATTATGGAATTTCCGAAACATCATATGGAAAAGGAAGCAGCAGAGTGAACATAGGTCGTGCAGCGATGATGTTCATAGGCATGCAGCAGAGTGGAAGATGAAAGGCCGTTCTGTTGTATGTATCTGCTGCTTTTTATATCATAGTATATTGCTGGTTGGAGGTTGATGGTTTGACAGACCGGAAGGGTTATGCTATCTTATGTAATAATAATCAGAGTAAGCAACAGGAAAGCGGATGATAACGGTCCGCTTTCTGTATTATAATTGGTTCGGGATAATTCCGGACGACTATACTGAGGGGAATAAAAATATGATACAGGCAATTGTTTTACTGGTGTTCCTGATCTTTCTGAATTCTGTTTTCGCAGGTGCGGAAATGGCGGTTCTGTCCATGAATGAAGCGAAGATGAAGGAGCTGGCAGAAGAGGGAGATCACCGGGCGCAGATTTTGATAAAGCTTACAGAACAGCCGGCACATTTTATGACAGCGATCCGTGTAACGGTAACTACGGCAGGATTTCTGCAGAGCGCTTTTGCGGCAGAATATTTTGCACAGCCGATGACAGAGGCACTGATAAGGTCAGGGATAGATGTACCACAGAATGTTCTGAAGATCGTATGCATGATCATTGTGACCATACTGCTTTCCTATGTAAGTCTTCTGTTCGGAGAACTGGTGCCAAGACGTCTGGGAATGAAAAATCCGGATGAGCTGTCTCTGCGTCTGGCAGGACTTCTTAAGATCGCGATGATCGCAGTCTGGCCGGCTACTGCACTTCTGACAGTAACTGCCAATGGTGTGCTGTATCTGATGGGAATCAAACCGGAAGAAAAAGAGGAGCAGGCCACAGAGGAAGAGATCCGTATGCTGCTTACAGAGGGAAATGAACAGGGCAGCATCCAGCAGGAAGAAAGCGAGATGATCCAGAATGTTTTTGACCTGGATGATACTGCGGCAGATGAGATCTGTACACACAGAAGAGATGTGGTTGTCCTCTATATGGAAGACTCCGATGAGGAATGGGAACGGATCATCAGAGAGAACCGTCACACCTTTTATCCGGTATGCGGGGAAGATCAGGATGATATTATCCATATTCTGGACACCAGAGATTATTTCCGCCTGGATGACAGATCCAGAGAAGCTGTTCTGCAGCATGCCTGTTATTCACCGTTTTTTGTACCGGAATCCATGCGTGCCAACCTGATCTTCCGGGAAATGAGGGAAAAACGGGATTATTTTGCAGTAGTGCTGGATGAATACGGCTGCTTTGTGGGAATTGTCACTCTGCATGATCTTGTGGAGACGCTGGTGGGAGATATTGACGACAGGACAGATCTGCCGAAGCCGGATGATATTGAGAAGACAGGAGAACATATCTGGAAAATACAGGGAGGAGCGATCCTGGATGATGTGGCAGAGGTCATAAATGTGGAGCTTCCTGTAGAAAAATATGATACTTTCAGCGGCTTTGTCTGCGGAGTTCTGGAACGTGTACCGGAGGACGGAGAACAGTTCCGATGCAGCTGGAAAAACCTGGATATTGTGGTAAATCAGGTCAGAAACCATACCGTTGTGGAGGGAATCGTTCATGTTCAGCCAGAGAAAAAAGTGCAGGAACAGAAAGAAGAGATCTGACAAAACCTTGTTCAGCCAGGTCATGGGACAGTTATCGGGAGAAAGATCTCCGGGGATTTATGGACATTTTCGAACATGTTGTTGCTTGAAAGTATGTTATTTTTATGACATAATAAGGAAATAACCCGAGGAAAGCTTGTGATGGGGGAGAAAAAATGCCAGGTTTTACAAGACAGATCATACTGCATACACTGACGGAACTTATGAACGAAAAACCATTGTCCAAGATCACGGTAAAGGACATCGTGGAACGCTGTGGAGTAAACAGGAATACATTTTACTACCATTCAGGGATATTCCGGATGCAGTGGAAGCAATGGTAAAGGAAGAGCTGAATGACATTCTGAAGGATCAGAAAGTACCGGAATCAGTCAGCGACTGTATGGAAATCCTTGTCAATGCAGTTCAGAAGAACAAAAAAGCCATGATACATCTGTACCGCTCGATCCAGAGGGATGTATTTGCCGATTATCTGGATCATGCCGCAGAGCGTGTGGTGGAGGAGCTGATCAACAGGGCGGTCGGAGACTTCGAAATGGATCAGGAAGATAGGCATCTTATAAGCCGATATTATAAATGCGTATTTGTGGGAGTGATCCTGGACTGGCTGCGGCATGATATGGATTATGATATCCTGTCAGATATGCATAAGCTGGAGTATATTTACGAGAAGAGCCTTGAGAGTCAGTACAAAAATCTGAAAGAAAAGCTATGATTTCAACTAAATGAAGATTAAAAATATCCATTTAGTGTAAAACAGGAATGTCCTCGAATATTATTAAGGTATAGAAACGGTTAATTTTGAGCTGGTGTCTGAAATTTAGGCACTGGCTCTTTTTTGTCTGTTTTTTTAAACGACACAGGGATGTATAATTCAGTACAATAAATGAGAAAAAATTATCAAGGAGGGAACGTATGGATGACCTGAAACAGCTGAAGCTTGTAAAAAACATCTACATCGTCATGTCATTACTGTTCTGTGTGCTGGGTATTTTTCTGATGGCAAGGCCCAAAAGCTCTGTAAAAATGCTGTGCGTGCTTATGGGAATCATGCTGATCCTGTACGGAGCTATTAAGATCAGCGGATATTTCACGAGAGATGCTTTCTGTCTGGCATTTCAGTTTGATCTGGCTTTCGGGATCCTGCTGATGGCAGTGGGAGTGATCCTGATAGCCAGAAAAAATTTCGCAGTGGATCTTATTTTTTCCGTGTTCGGAATCCTGATCTTGGCAGATGCCCTGTTTAAGATCCAGATGTCTGTAGATGCGAAGAGATTCGGTCTGGCGTTGTGGTGGCAGATCCTGCTGATCGCACTGGTCACTGGAGTGATCGGAGTTCTGGTTTTTATCAGACCATTTGAAGCAGCAGCTATGATGATGGTGTTGGTAGGATTTTCTATTTTACTGGAAGGGATCCTCAATCTATGGGTCGGGATCCTGACGATCAAGATCATCAAGAGTCGTCTTTAAACATAAACATAAAAATAACCAATCACTTTAGATAATAACATAGGAGGAAATAGAGTATGGGAATCGTAGACAAAGCAAAACAGGCAGCGATCGCAGCTACCGTAACAAAAGCACTGGATTATCTTGAGAAGGATCCGGAGACAAACATACCGAAGATCATGGAAATGGTTGATAAAGTAACACCGGATGGCTGGTATGCAGGACAGAGAAATGCGATCCGTCATTCCATCGAGGCAAAGGACAACTGGTATCAGCTGATCCTTCGTATGTATCAGCTGGATGCGGCGTACGCCAGACATTTTTCCGCAACTTTATTGTAAATGCCAGTCTTAAGGGAAGCGCAACGCAGGAAAAGGTATCAGAAGAGAATGACTGCAATGTACCGTGGGCAATTCTTCTTGATCCTACCAGCGCATGTAACCTTCATTGCACAGGATGCTGGGCAGCAGAGTATGGCCACAAGCTGAATCTGGATCTTGAGACCATCGATTCTATCGTAAAACAGGGTAAAGAACTGGGAACCTATATGTACATCTACACAGGCGGTGAGCCACTGGTCCGCAAAAAGGATCTCATTAAGATCTGTGAGATGAATCCGGACTGCGAGTTCCTTTCCTTCACAAACGGAACTCTTATTGACGAAGAATTTTGTCAGGAAATGCTCCGTGTGAAAAACTTCGTTCCGGCTATCAGCCTTGAGGGAACAGAGGCAACTACAGACGGACGTCGTGGTGATGGTGTATATCAGAAGGTTATGCACGCCATGGAGCTTCTGAAGAGCCACGGCCTTCCGTTCGGTGTTTCCACATGCTACACATCCGCAAACGTAGATGCAGTAAGCAGTGAGGAGTATTTTGATCATCTGATCGAGTGCGGAGCTTATTTTGCATGGTTCTTCCACTATATGCCGGTTGGAAATGATGCAGCAGCAGATCTCCTCCCCACACCGGAGCAGAGAATCAAAATGTACGACAGCGTCCGCAGATTCCGTGCCACAAAATCTCTCTTCACTATGGACTTCCAGAACGATGCAGAGTATGTAGGCGGATGTATCGCAGGTGGCCGTCGTTACCTCCATATCAATGCAAACGGAGACGTGGATCCTTGCGTATTCATTCATTTCTCCAATGCGAACATTAAAGAATGTACACTCCTTGAGGCGCTGAAGAGCCCGATCTTTATGGAGTATCACAAAGGTCAGCCGTTCAACAAAAACATGCTTCGTCCATGTCCGATGCTTGAAAATCCTGAGCTTCTCCGCAAGATGGTTGAGCGTGCAGGAGCGAAATCTACAGATCTTCAGTCTCCGGAAACAGCGGAGCATCTCTGTGCAAAATGTGATCACTATGCAGAGGTATGGAAGAAACAGGCCGATGAGCTCTGGAGTGAGAGCCAGGCAAAAAAAGCTGCAAAAAAATCAACAACTTGTTAATTAACACTTGATATAGATGTTGGGATACTGTATAATGAACCCGTTTTTCAGGAGTCTGAAATAACAGTTCAGATAAGAGTGTCGAAACAGAAGAGACACGATACGTGTACTGACAGATAACAGGGCGGTTATATTCAGCAGTGGGTATAACTGCCTTCTTTTTATGTTATCGTCAGGACATAGGGAAAGAAGGATGGATTCATTATGGAAAACAGGAGAAAAACACAGCCAGCCCTTATGAGCTGGACGGACGCCCACCTCTTAAGGTGGCAATTCCCCTTGGACTGCAGCACGTGCTTGCCATGTTTGTGGGTAATCTTACCCCGCTTCTGATCATCACAGCTGCCTGCGGGATCGAAGCAGGAGGGGATCTTCAGGTTGCATTACTTCAGAATGCAATGCTGATCGCAGGAATTGTTACACTTGTACAGGTCTTTACGATCGGACCGGTCGGTGGCAAGCTTCCTATCGTTATGGGAACAAGTTCAGGCTTCATCGGCGTATGTCAGAGCGTTGCCGGAGTCATGGGAAATGGTATCGTTGCCTATGGTTCGATCATGGCAGCCTGCTTTATCGGCGGTCTTTTTGAGACTGTTCTGGGAAGCTTTCTGAAGCCCTTGAGAAAATTTTTCCCATCTGTTGTAACAGGTACAGTTGTACTTTCAATCGGTCTTTCACTGATCGGTGTGGGAATCAGCTCTTTCGGTGGCGGAAGCTCCGCAAAGGATTACGGCTCTCTTGAAAACCTTTTCGTAGGCTTTGTAGTTCTGATCGTGATCATTGTACTGAAGCATGGAACAAAAGGCTTCACAAGCTTTTCTTCAATTCTCATCGGTATTATCGTGGGATACGTTCTGGTAAGTATCATGGCTATGGTACTTCCTACAACATTTACATATGTAGATGACACAGGTGCTACTGTGGAGCTACAAAGGCCTGGGTTCTCAACTGGGACAAGGTTGCTCAGGCAAAATGGTTTGCGGTACCGGCACTGATGCCTGTAAAATGGGTGTTTGACGCACGTGCGATCGTGCCGATCCTGATCATGTTTATTGTAACTGCAGTTGAAACAGTTGGTGATATTTCCGGAATCACAGAGGGTGGTCTTGGAAGAGAGGCTACAGACAAAGAGCTTTCCGGTGGTGTTATGTGTGACGGACTTGGATCTTCCTTCGCAGCACTGTTCGGTGTGCTTCCGAACACATCCTTCAGCCAGAACGTTGGTCTGGTTGCAATGAATAAGGTTGTAAACCGTTTCTGTATCGCTACAGGAGGAATCTTCCTGATCGCATGCGGACTGTTCCCGAAGCTTGCAGCACTGATCTCCATCATGCCGCAGAGCGTTCTGGGCGGCGCTGCTGTTATGATGTTCTCATCTATTGTTGTCAGCGGTATCCAGTTAATTACCAAGTGGCCGATCGGACCGAGAAATGTTACGATCGTTTCCGTAGCACTTGGTCTTGGTTATGGACTTGGCTCCAATACAGCGATCCTGGTGCATCTGCCACAGGCGATCAGCCTGATCTTCGGCGGTTCCGGTATTGTTCCGGCAGCGGTATTTGCGATTATTCTTAATATTGTTCTTCCGAAGGATGAGAAGAGTGAGATTGAGAGAGCTGAGGAGATGCTGGAGAAAGTTAAGAATAAATAAGAAAGTGTAAAGAAATTAAAAATGAGTTTTTTTCTTTTTTGTAGACTGTTGGACTTTATTGGTCTGACTGGTCTTCTTTTTTTTTAG
>ENA-OQLB01000760-OQLB01000760.1-human-gut-metagenome-genome-assembly--contig:-NODE-760-length-16587-cov-3.907533_pt1 | contig 16587 bp, 16 predicted proteins | sample MGYA00242656_ERZ504813 | MGnify/ENA primary metagenome ERZ504813 (study PRJEB26092, sample SAMD00036388) | human gut metagenome | host: Homo sapiens | study: EMG produced TPA metagenomics assembly of... | reverse complement strand
CCCCGATTTGTTAGTCCGAAGTATCTCCCTTGGCAAAGATTCTTGCAGATTAACCATCAAGGTCTTGTCAAATCGTAAATACTCATAGTTGTGCATTATTTAAAGGTTAATTATTTCAGGTATGCGCGCTACACAACTTGTAGCGATGCTCAAAAGTACAAATTTCAGCCTATACGCAAAATAAAAAAGTCAGTTTTTTTTCGTTTTTCAAGTAAATAATTCGTAGCATTGTACGAAAATAACAAATCCCTGTACAATATATGAAGCGTGACGTGCAACGAATAGTTCTGGCTGCGATTATACCGCTATTTCTACTATTCATCCTGTATATACTGAAATTCTTGGAAACAGGCATGGATTGGGACTTTACAAAGCTGGGAGTTTATCCAATGGAAAAGCGAGGAGTATTCGGTATATTTGCACATCCGTTAGTACACAGTAGTTTTAAACATCTTTTTGCCAATACGATTCCTTTTTTCTTCTTGTCCTGGTGTTTGTTTTATTTCTATCGGGATATTGCGCCCTATATCTTTTTTACAATCTGGATAGGTTGCGGAGTATTCACCTTTCTTATAGGCAAACCGGGATGGCACATCGGCGCGAGCGGTATTATTTACGGCTTGGCATTCTTCCTGTTTTTTAGCGGATTTATTACGAAAACACGTACCACTCATAGCAATTTCTCTATTAATAACTTTTCTGTATGGAGGATTGGTATGGAACATGTTTCCACAGTTCGCCAAAGAAACGACCTCTTGGGAAGGACATCTCAGCGGTGCCATAACAGGAACGCTCTGTTCCATCGCTTTTATGAAATACGGTCCTCAACGTCCGGAACCTTTCGCAGACGAGGAAGACATTGACGAGGAAGACATTGATGAGGAAGAGGAAGAAGCCTCCTCTGAAGAAGAAACAAAACAATCTTATTGATGGAAGCTCTCCAAAAGTAACGAGATGTTTGCCATGAACAGACGTACCGATATAGCTAACAGAATGATACCAAAGAATTTACGGATAATATAAATACCGCCTTTACCTAAGAATCGCTCAACCCGTCCTGTCATACTGACAACAAAATATACCCATATCATATTCAGCACTAACGCTATAATGATATTGACGCTGGCATATTCGGCACGCAAAGAAAGTAAAGTAGTAAAAGCCCCTGCTCCGGCCAATAGCGGAAAAACCAACGGAACCAGCGTTGCTTCTTTAATCGGCCCTTGGTTTTTAAAGATTTCAATATCAAGAATCATTCCAATGACATCAGAAATATGACGAATGCACCGGCAACGGCAAATGATTCAATATCCACATGGAACAATTTCAGCATCATATCACCCGCATAGAAGAAGCCAATCAACAAGCCAAACGATATTAATGTGGCTTTCAATGCGTTTACATCTTTCCCTTTCTCCTTCAAGTTAATGATAATAGGAATAGAACCAATGATATCTATCACGCAAACAGCACGATAAAAGCGCTGGTCATCTGTTGCCAATTAAATGCTGAAAACATACGTCCCTCCTTTTTTCTGCAAAGATAATCTATTTTTATACATTCTGCAAAATTTCTTAAAACTGAATGAATAGCACGTTTAAGAAATAATAAAAAAAACAAAAAGAGAGGGTAAGTGTTTACGGCAGAGAGCGATTATACCTACTTTTGTTCTTGAACCATAATACAGAAACTATATGGAAACAATGTTCGATACACTATTACAATTACCCCTTTTTCAAGGACTTGCCCAAGAGGACTTCACCTGTATCTTGGAAAAGGTAAAATTGCATTTCACGAAACATAAACCGGGAGAGCTTCTTTTGCAAAAAGGTTCTTCCTGCCACGAACTGGTGTTCATTCTAAAAGGAGAAGTAGCATCTTCCACATTATCCGCTGATGCTTCTTACAGCTTTACGGAATATTTTCCGGCTCCCTACCTGATCGAACCTTATTCCATGTTCGGCATGAACACATCCTATGCTTCTACACACCGCGCCAATACGGAGGTACATACGGTCAGCATCAGCAAAGCGTTCGTGATGAAAGAGCTATTCAGCTATGAGATATTCCGCCTGAACTATATGAACATGGTGAGCAACCGCGCCCAAATGCTGCATAACCGCTTATGGAAGGTGGCAGGCAACGATCTTGAAGCACGTATTTCCCATTTCATCCTCAGCCACGTAGAACGCCGTCGGGAAAGAAAGTACTGAAAATCAAGATGGAAGATTTAGCCAAATAGTCAACGAGACTCGCGCAGGGATATCAAAGGCTCTCAACAACATGCAGGACAGAGGATTGATAGAGCTGCACCGCGGAGAAATCGTAATACCCGATGCAGAAAATCTGATACTTGCATGAGAGTGATGCACTGCCTCACGTAAGAAACTAAAAGGGGATGAATTCAAAATGAAATTCATCCCCTTTTCAGGTATTACTTATTCCCACTCAATTGTGGAAGGCGGTTTTGAGGAGATATCGTAAGTTACGCGATTCACCCCTTTCACCTTGTTGATAATATCATTGGAAACCTTGCCCAAGAACTCATAAGGCAGATGCGCCCAGTCGGCAGTCATGGCATCGGTAGAAGTAACAGCACGCAAGGCAACAGCACGTTCATACGTACGTTCATCTCCCATTACACCGACAGACTGCACCGGAAGCAGGATAACTCCCGCCTGCCAAACCTGATGATAAAGCACCGTTTCATTTCCGTCGGCATCCTTCACCTTCCAGTCGCGCAAGCCCTGAATGAAGATGTCGTCCGCATCTTGCAAGATACGCACCTTTTCCGGAGTTATATCACCCAAGATACGCACAGCCAGCCCCGGTCCGGGGAAAGGATGGCGGGTAATCAGATGATCCGGCATGCCCAGCTCGCGTCCTACGCGGCGAACTTCGTCCTTAAACAACAGACGCAACGGCTCGCACAGCTTCAAATGCATTTTTTCGGGCAATCCTCCCACATTGTGATGGCTCTTGATAACCGTTCCGGTGATAGAAAGCGACTCAATGCAATCCGGATAGATAGTACCCTGTGCCAGCCACTTTACATCTTTTATCTTATGGGCTTCTTCATCAAACACATCAATAAATCCCTTTCCTATAATCTTGCGTTTTCGTTCCGGCTCGGTCACTCCTGCCAGCTCCGCAAAGAATTTGGCACTTGCGTCCACGCCCACTACGTTCAGTCCCAGACACTCATAATCGTGCAACACATTCTTGAACTCATTCTTACGCAGCATGCCATGATCCACGAAGATACAAGTCAGGTTCTTACCGATAGCACGATTCAGCAGTACGGCAGCAACGGAAGAATCCACTCCGCCACTCAGGCCAAGCACCACTTTGTCATCTCCAAGCTGTTCTTTCAGTTGGGCAACGGTAGTTTCAATGAATGATGCAGCGCTCCAATCCTGTTTGCAACCGCACACTTCCACAACAAAGTTTTTCAGCATCTGCGTGCCGTCCTCACTATGGAACACTTCCGGGTGGAACTGAACACCCCACATCTTCTCGCCTTCCACCTGATAAGCGGCAATCTTCACTTTATCTGTCGAAGCTATCGTTTTGAAGTTGTCAGGAATTGCTGTGATGGTGTCACCATGACTCATCCATACTTGTGTGTTCTCCTTCACTCCCTTGAAAAGCACATTGCCTTTATCAAAAGAATTCAGATGTGCACGTCCGTATTCACGACTACCCGCAGGCTCAACCTTTCCACCATTGGTATAAGCGATGAACTGTGCACCGTAGCAAATTCCCAATACAGGATATTTACCGCGAATCTCGTTTAAATCTATTTTAAACGCACTCTCATCATATACGGAAAACGGGCTGCCCGAAAGAATAACTCCCTTTACACTCTCATCTCCCTGGGGAAATTTGTTGTAAGGCACAATTTCGCAATATACATTCAGCTCGCGAACACGACGACCGATAAGCTGCGTGGTCTGTGAACCGAAATCAAGAATAATAATCTTTTCTTGCATAGAAACAGAGGTGTTAATTATTTGGAGCACAAAGATACGAAGAAAAATGAGATTGAGCACAAAAATTAAACGACTTAAATATCGTATCTTTGCAGTTACTAAAAAAACAGAAATATGAATACCTACAATAAAGCACCATTAACATATACGGAACAGATTGAACTACTGAAATCAAGAGGCCTAATTTTTCTGACGAAAGACGAGCCCAAAGGCATCTTGCTAATATCAGTTACTACCGCCTCAGCGCTTATATGCTACCATACAAACAAAGTGAAAATGGAATAATTCTTGATACGTTTCGTGATGGAATCACTTGGGAGATGATATACAACTTGTATGTATTTGACAGAAAACTGCGTATATTAGTCTTTGATGCCATTGAGCGGCTTGAAATAGCCATTCGTACACAAATAATCTATCAACTCAGCCATAAATATGGTTCACATTGGCAAGACAGACAAGATATTTTTAATCCTCCGGCACTCGTAACCCTACGTAACGGGAAGACCGTTACAATAGACGTATATAACGACATTCAAAAACACATCAAGGAACAACTACATAACAACAAGGCAGAAGTATTTATTCAACACTACAGAGACAAATATGACAAACCGGAAAATCCTCCATCTTGGATGAGTATTGAAGTGATGTACTTCAATCATCTTTCACGCATATGCACAGGGCTGAAGCAACGTGCAGATATAAATGGTATTGCCGCCTATTTCGCATTACCTCCAAAAACATTCTGTTCGTGGCTTCATACAATCAATTATGTTCGTAATATCTGTGCACATCATGCCAGACTTTGGAACAGAGACTTGAATATAGTCCCTGAAAAACTTTCTTTTTCTAAAACCCTTGATTGGATCAGCAATCCAGATACAGCCAAAAGGAGCAAGCTATATTATTTCCTGTGTATGCTGAACTATATGTTACAGACTGCCAATCCGACATCGCCATTCAAAAAAAAATTAAAAGCGTTATTAACAGAGAATGAGGACATTATTTCACTTAATGCAATGGGATTTTTCGAGAACTGGGAAAATGAAATAATATGGAATAACAAGAAATAGTGAGAAAAAGACATTGCAGTTTAGATAAAAATGCGTATCTTTGTAACAAATTAAAAGGCAGATGTTTTAATAACAAAAGATAATAAGCCTCTCAGGCGCGTCGCAAGACAGCATACTTGAGGGGCGTTCTTTATTTAAGGAAGTTTTCATCAGTTTTATTATAATATTGATCTTGTCTGTCTAATATCCTTATCTAATCAAAAATAGACTATAAAAACACCCGCACAGCTTATCCTTCAAAAAACCAAAGGAATTATTGGAATTATAAAGTAAAGAATTTATATTTGCCTTCATTACTAACCCAAACATCTAATATCATGAAAAGAAACATTCTATCAGCGGTCTTTACTCTTTGCTGCCTATTGCCAATAACAGCACAGTCCCTTTCCAAGACAGATTCGCTACAAATTGAAATCGCTCAATTAGAAAATGCACTGGCAAACATACAGACTGATTTGCAAGAAAAGACTTTGCAGTACAATTGGGAAATAACAGAAAAGTACATTGAGTATTGCAAAAAACTCTACAAAATTACAAACTTCAATCAAGAACCCCGGCTGGTACAACTTGCCACTACCATAAAGCCTGAAGAACTGGAACCTCAGAGATTGGCCTATGAAAAGACTAAAAAAGAAGTTGAAACACTACTGAAATCCTACCCGGAGTATATCACCCTCGATTCTTTATACAAAAGAGCCACCAATACGGAACAAAAAAAAGACCGCAAAGTAGCCTTAGACGGTTTCTATCAACGCATATACAATGAGGATAAAGCTTACCGCCCGCTACTCGAAAAAAGACGCAAAACCCTCAAAGAGCATTATATTGCCTGCGCTTCCTACCTACTGAACGAATGTAAAAGAAACGGAGAAATAGTACCGGAAATCTATGATTATAAAACTGCACGAATTCTCAAAGAGGCTAATCCCAAGCTCCGCCAACTATCCATAGAGATCAGCACACTTGAGAGCCTTCAACGGGAAACAATTCGCAAATATCAAAAGCTAAAATACAATTTGGAGGACTAAAATAAGACAGAAAATTGACCCTTAGTCAGAAACGCTTTGCTAGGCCTTTTGACAACTGTCTAATGACTTTTGTCCCCCAACCTTGTTCTCTTTGTTTAATTAGAATATCATTGCCTATTTTCCAATATAAAGCGAGCAGTTCCGCATTTACACTAAATATAGCCTTCAGTTTGGAACTTTCTATCAATGAAATAACCTCTTTCCGCCAATTATCATAATTATCGGGAAGTACATTTTGCTTATCAGCCATTTGCGGTACTATTATATTATTATATGTTTTCGGAATGGAATTTTATATGCAAATATACATTTTTCTAATCACCGAAATAATTGATAATAAAAACAGCCGAAACCACTTCAAAAAAGCGATTTCGGGCTGCGCCTAAAACAAAGTAACCGCTGTTACCCGTCATTTACCAGTATCACACTGCATCACATAACGCCATACTACACTTGTGAAGCATCTCTCCGCCTACGTACCAACAATGGTGCTCCGAGTTCTTCACGCTCCACTACTTCGAGGAAACCATTTTGTTCCAACTCGAATAAGGCAGGATACACACGCAATTTGTCAGCACCGGAATTTTGAATAATATCATCTACCGAAACATTTTCCGGCTGACTGATGATATAAGTAATAATCTTCCGAGTGTCAGCAACTTTATAGTTCTTTTCCATACAATCTATTTTATATCAAGCTGTTCCACACATTTTCTATTCGTCATAGTTCTTTTCTTGTCAAATATCCATCCCCATTTATTGAAATACTTCACAACAGAACAAATATGATATTTCAGCAGCTTTCTATTCTTATAAGAGCCTTTTTCATATTCATGATAGATTGATACTTCAGGATAAAATATTGTCTTTGAAACCTCCCCTATCCTGCGACACAAATCCAAGTCTTCGGCATACATAAAAAAACGTTCATCAAAGCCGCCAACTTGTTTCAACGTCTCCACCCGCATAAACATAAAACATCCCGAAAGGGAAGGTACTTCCATCACTTTGTCATATCCGGTATGATGTAGTTCAAACCACGCATCATGTTTCTCCTGATAAGCATTGAAAGGAATGAATCTTCTCCCGAACAAATCCATCGGTGTAGGCAACAACTTGCATAAGTACTGAACATTCCCATTGGGATAAAGTACTTTTGGCATCACCAAGCCACAATCTTCCTGCTTATCCATAAATCCTGCAAGCGGCTTTGCCACATCTCCCTCCCAATAAATATCAGGATTTATCACCGCATGGTATTGCGCCCCCAACTCTATCGACCTGCGGATAGCAATATTATGTCCACTGCCAAAGCCTAAATTATCACTATGAATGTAGACAATCTTGTCCGAAAGTGAAGCGAACTCACGCAAACTATCATTGGATGAATTATCAATAATAAAAAATATATCAATGGAAGAATGCAACACGCAATCCAACAAGCGTTTCAAATCTACATACGAGGTATGAAACGTCACAACAGAAGCTGTAATCATGATTTATGATATTGAAAAATTAGAATATAAGAAATCGACCGACTCAGAAAATGAACCAGCTATAAAAGAGTTCTATGAATATAATTCGAGAATCGAGAAACGAGCAACAATTAATTCTGTTTCAGTAGGGTGGCATGAATAGTAAAGCGATAGAGAACATACTACCTCATAAAGCAATTCTACGGCATTGCTCCGACTTTTCCTCATCAGTTGCACTATCAATAGAAGATATAAGTCTATTCTTCAAACCTTGAAAATAAGGTGTGTTATATACTCCTATGGGGTCAGACACTTTCATTATTTATATTATTCTATAAGTACAAAGTACAGAATTCTATTTGTAGAAGCAATTATTCTAAAGATAATCCTACTAATTCTATTTAGAGCATAGCATCATTCATCAATTTCTTGAAGTTGTTTGCCCATGCTTTCCAATTTAGTTTTTCTTCATAAAAGCTCAAACATCCTTCTCTAAGCTTTAAAAGTTCATTAGTCTCAATGACCTCCTTAATCTTTGTTGCAAAAGCATTAGCATCTGCATCCATAGTCAACTTATACCCATTCATCCCATCAATTACATAATTTCCAATCCCCCCTGTATCGAATGTAAATATTGGCAGCCCAAAAGCAGAGGCTTCACAAAGAACAATACCCGCACACTCTGCTTTAGTTGGTAAAAGGAACAAATTACACCTTCCCATTATAGTTATCAATTTCTGATATTGTTCAGGTATATTCTTATTTAAAAAGCCAACATAATCCACACAAGATATATTTTTATATTTCTCCGGAATGTTTTCTTCTTTTATTCCTACCAAGAATAACTTTGCTTCAACTCCTTTTCTATTTAGTTCCTTAACAGTATCAATGGCAATATCCGCACCTTTTCTCTCCCACTCAACGCCAGAAAATAAGATATTTACAGGTCCACCATGATAAATATCAGTCTTTACAATATCTCTTTCATCTATGTTTGCACCAAATTCCAGAACATGGCATTTTGATGCTTTTTGTTGATAATCAGTCACTACAGAATTTATAGCCCAATGGGATGACTTTATTATAATTGTGCTATTATCATTAGCAATCCGTTCATTCCGATCCCCCTCTCTAAGTAAAAGCCCGGATAAATCTTTCCAATAATATCCTATCATTTGTTTAAAAGTTGCATCAGAATAATATATTATCGGTTTATCCACTTTTCTATATTTTGTTATCTGACAATCGCCTGGAAAGAAAAGATAATCACACGTTCCTATGAGTTCCCACGAAGTACTAACAGCTCGTATCCACGTCAAGAAATTACCATGTTCTCTCGGTCCTTTTCCATAAATAAACCTTGAAAGGATATTTGCAAAACGATAAAGAAAACCTAATTTTATCGGTATCCATACAACATTATATCCTGCATTTTCAAGTCCTTCTCTAATTTTAAATATCGTTCCACTCCAAGCTTTTCTATCCTCAAAAGGATTAGCTACGGAAACATAACCTTATAACTTTCATATTTTTTTATTTTTCAATATGGCAGGAGTAATCCTATTAGGGCAGTTAACCGCTTGCCTCACATCTCCCTTTAATATATTCCACGCTTTCTTATTGGTAAATTTAAATGGTTCACCGTTATCCGGACGTACTACGGCCAGTTTATACCCCAAATTCATTATTAATTGAGATAACTTTATTTCTCCATTACGAATCAGAAGTTGCTTATTTGTTATATCTATTCCCGGAAATTTATCACCGTTCAAATGAACAAGTTCTTTTAGAACTTCAACCGTTGTCAGTAAGAAAAAGCTCTGTAAATGAGGCGTAAAATTATTCCTTATTAAAGTTTGATACATCTTTGTACAGTATGATACCCCTAACATTCCTACATCCGGATTTTCTTCCAAATACTCGATATACCCGTCCAAAAAATATCAATCGATGAATTTATAGAACTATTAGACAATATTACATAAGAGTTTGGCTTATCCTTTACTAATTGAAAAACGAAGCATAGCCAGAAAAGTCCAAACCTATATTCGGCACACTCAAAACTCTATCACAATTACCTTTCAAATATTTCATATCATATGGATAATTATCAATATCAGATACTGTGACAGTCAAATCTACTTTATATTTTGAATATCGTTTAGCCATATTGAACCGGCCTAACTGATATTCTAACCCACATTGAAATATTCTGCCATTTTTGAGTTGTTTCATACGAGAAATCGGATAACCAGCCCATTCATGTACCTCTACATACACAGTATCAGTTGTCACAGGTTTCCTTACCCTTCTTTTTACGGCCTTCTCAAGTATTAGTATATTTTTCACATACAGTATAGGAGAAAGTAACAACTCTCTAAGTAACACCAAACAAAAACGAAAAGTGCCCTTTGCTAAAAATATCATAATTTGAATTTACTAATATGATTACTGAAATATCTATTCCAATACAGCATCCACAAAGTATTTATCGGATGATGCCAAAACCTTCTTAACAATGAACAGAATCTATTTAACAAAGATTGATTCTTATTATACCAACCACCCGCACACAAATGAATTGCGTAAGTTTTCTTTAATGTATGATATTCCAAATAAGCATGGGCTAACACATGAGGGGGATAAATACAAATACCCGATTTCAAAAATTGCATTTTGGGTTCTCTTATAAAACCATATTTTCTTTCTGCAATATCAGCAACAATCTCAGGAATAATAACCTGATTATAAGTTCCATTATCCAAGATAAATTTCCTATTAACATAGTGTTCCAAACAGTCTTTTATCCAAGGATGTCCTTTTTCAGATCCCAATATAGCAGCTTCAATATTACAGGTATAGCAATTGGAAGATATACAGTATTCAACAGAAGAAAAAGCACGATTTGCAAGAAATGGTTCAAAACTCTTAAACACAAAAACATCAGAATCTATATAAATACCACCATAATGATATAATGCATACAATCTGATATAATCGGAAGCAAAAGCCCATTTCTTACAAGCGACCGCTTCTCTCACAAAAGTATTTGAGTTTATATCGAAATTTTCAGTAGTCCAGCAAATTATTTGGAAGTCTGGCATAGTCTTTTTCCAACTCGATATGCACTTTTGAACCAATTCTGGATATTTATCACCACTCAGCCAACAAAAATGAATAATTTTAGGTATCATTTAAATAATCTTTTTTTAATTTGCGGATATAATAATATTACAAATGGAATTGAGAAATTAAGGACCTGAAAGGACAATGCAAATAAGAATAAAGACAGAAACCACTCATTGAAAAAAGTGTTTTTACATTTACGGATATATTTTACAACCATGTACATGAACAATAAAAAAATCGGCAAACCAAATTCCGCCCATAATTGAACAATAAAATTAAAAGAAGGAAGAGGAAAGCCGCGCTCATATACCAAATCTTTCATGTAATCCGGTAAATAAGACTTCAGATAATAAAAGTAATTATAAATTCCAACTCCCAGTACCATACTTTTATCAATAGCTAAATTGACTAAAGCATGGGGCTAATCCATATCTCTCAATAGTAGAAAGATCTGCTTCAACATCTGTCGTACTTAACAATCTATCAAACAAATTAAATCCACCTATATGTAAATTCCCCAATAATAAGGTTAAAAAACTGCCCATAAAAATTAGAACAAAAATCCCTTTCATCGAAACTCCGGAATGCTTCGTATAAGCATAAGCAGAATATGCAATAAAAAAAAAGAAGTCCAGTACGAGATATCGACAATATCACGGAAACAAAAAACAAAGAATATAACAGTAAAAAGGTTGATCGAGATATTATTCTTTGATAATAGCTGAAAAATAACCCTAACAGACAAAAGAACAGTTCATAACAATGCCCAGCAGCCTCATTAGACAATCCTACCGGCCTTAATCCTACATACGACACAACTTTAAAAACATTTTCCGAATATGAAGGATTGTTATGAACAACAACAAACCCTATCGAAAGATACTGCAAAACGACAGCTATTGAAGGTATAATCCCGGAATAAGTCAAATATTTTAAGAACTTTTCTTTATAGATGTCATAAGATAGCTGCGAAGAAATATAATTCCTGACAGGAATTATCAGCAAATAAAACAACGGTTTGTTCAAAGACATAATACTTCTGACTCCCGGAATAGTCGAATATTCCGATGTTAATTGTAAGTCACCAAATAATAACCGACAAAAGGCAACACATACGCTAATGAAAGAGAATATCAGAAAAAGGAAAAAGACTATATCAACATTACTTATACGGCAGCTCCAACATTTCTTATATACTTGTTCAATAAAAATCAATATTGAAGTAATTAGAAGAGCTACTTCAAAAAAGGAAAAAGTAATTCCCAGTTTAATCAAGCATGTTACATTGAACTGAGCTGTAAAAATTAAAACAAACAAAATTGCCCCAGCCTTCTTTTTATGGAAAAAGAAAGGGATCAACAGCAATAAAAGGAAATAAAATATATAAATAAGAATAGAAGAAACCACCTCAAAAAGTTCTCAAATCAAACAAAGGGAATTTTCCACAAACATTTATAATCTAAATCTGCATTTCTTTTACCTATTACTTTTGCAGGGACGCCTGCTACAATAGAGTAAGGTTCAATGTCTTTCGTCACAACAGCACCAGCTGCAACAACAGATCCTTTACCTATCTTAACTCCTTGCAATACGATTGCCCCGGCCCCAATCCAAACATAATCATCAATACAAATAGGCAAATAAACGCCCGAAAATACTTTACTATTACAATCATGACTACCTGTCATCAAAGAAACTCTATAAGATATTGAAACGTTATCGCCAATATAACATCCTCCTCTTGCATCCAACAAACATCCCCGATTAATATGCGTCCCCTCCCCTATTTTCAAATTTTTAGGATTCAATATATACTGGGACATATTAATTGTAGTATTATCCCCAACAGATACCCCCATAAACTTTAAAAACAAGCGTCTTATAAACCAACAAGGAATATAATTAAATACAGAATTCATCAAATAACAGCAAAAATAAAAAAGTACTTTATACAGAATTCTTATTATCTTGAAAGATAATAAATAATGTTTTCCCAAACTTAACATATAATGTAACAATTCTCTTACACACATTTTTTTATATTGATGTGTTATATGAAAATTATATTTTATACTTTTTACAGGATTATCAGATACACCTTCTCTGCTATACACCAATATTATTTCATCTACTTTACAAAAACATCTCCCTTGATTATACAAAGAAAAGATACAATCATAATCTAATGCATAATTAAAAATATTTTTCTTAGACAAATCAAACTTATTTATTTTATGAAGTTCTGTTCTTACAAAAGAAGCTCCATGTCTATATATAGGAAATTTTTCTAACAAATCTGATTCAGCAGAAGCATATTTATAAACTATACTACCATAATAATCTTCCTCTAAACTATCTCCGTAAATAATATCTACATCATCATAACAATTCATATTATCAAAAATAAGTTTTATAACATCACTTTTATAAAACCTATCCCCCGCATTCATAAAATTAATCCACTCCCCCGTCGCCACCTTTATCCCCTTATTCATCGCATCATAAATCCCCTTGTCCGGTTCGCTCACCCAGTACGCTATTCTGTCAGCATATTTCCGGATAATTTCAACAGTGCCATCAGTGCTGCCGCCATCAATAATAATATACTCTATGTCATGATGCGTCTGATTAAGTACGGACAGCATAGTCTTTTCAATCGTGTCCGCAGCATTGTAGCAAACAGTTACTACTGATATTTTCATTTTTATCTGATATTCAATAATTTAACACTCAAAGAATAGTAGTTTGTGACACCCTGTCACCACCCTTGTATAACTTTCCCTCACGCGCGCAGGAGAGAGTTTTTTTATCCAAGTCTCAAACATGTATTCTTCATGCGTGCACATAAAGAAAAGTTCTGCAAGAGCGATGCCAGGGTGTCAAGGCACTACCTGTTGCAATAATCCAGTTTGAGACGTTCGTACAGTTCTTTCAGTACAATACGCAGGGTATCAGAGTCTTTTCGGGCGATAAGTTCGTCCAAGTAGAAACATATCACTGTATAGTACGGCAAGAGGTTTGAAACGGAGCCCCTTTTAAAGCAGTATAAGTTTTACTACTCATGCCGGTGCACTGGCAAATGACACGATCCGTAAGATGCTTGCCACACACCTGCACCGTTTCCTGCAACAAGGCCAGGAGTTCTCCCAATTCGGCATTGGAGCGAAATTTTGCTTCATTGTTTATCGTTTTTAAAACGTAATTATTAAATAGTCGTGCGTAACAACTCAAGCCAGCAAAGTTAATTTCGGTTAAATATCGGTCTCATGTTTTCCACATGAGGAAAACACGCAGCCATAAAGTTCCGGTTATTATCCCCACCTTTACAGCCATTATTTAAAATTCATACAAATGACAATGGAAAATATTTTAGTCAGTCTTTTTAAAGGTTATGCGGACACCTGCCCGATAGAAGTTCCCCTGAAAACAATCATCAGCCTTCTCCGCGACAATCAGGCGGTGATCGAACACACCGAAAAGCATCGCTATTATCTGGAGCAAAAACAAGTCACCGCCGCTGCACGCGAAAAAGCATCCTGCCCCTGCTTTGCCGTCAGCGTGCGCTTCGAAGGCGGAAAACAGAAAGCAAACATCAGCGGGTGGACAGGAATCTGTCCGGTAGACATAGACCACGTGCCGCCCGAACGCATGGAACAGTGTTTGGAACTGCTTAAAGCCGACAAGCACACCTTGCTGCAATATGTCACCATCAGCGGACATGGTATCCGGTTACTCTGCCGATACACCGGACTCACCGACAACTGCGAGAAAAACCACCGGCTCCACACCCGCACTTTTACCGTCATTAACGAGTACTACACCCGTCTCACAGGACTTGAATGTGACCTGAAATGCAAAAATGCCACCCGCCTAAGCGGACTTGCACACGACGAGCATCTGTTTTTCAATCCCGATGCCGTACCTTTCAGCCGGAATGCAGAAACTGCTGCGCCCAAGCATAGCCCGGCATCTGCCAAAAACCACCGCCGTCTGCAAAGAGTGATTGACGCTGCCTGCCGTCGCCTTGCGGATGAAGGTGTGGAATATGCGGAACATCACCACAACGAATATATCATGCGCATGGGCTATCTGCTCAACGCCTACGGAGTGGCACAGAACGTAGCCACCCAATGGGCAACAGAACGTTTTGCCGACTACAATGGCGACGTGACAGGCATTTTCGCCTCCTGCTACCTCAACATCGAAGAGCATGGCAGCCTCTCTCTTCCTCCACTCCGCAAGTCGCAAAACAATGATGAACGGCAGGAGTTTATGGCATCGGTGGCAGACATCGAACAGTTTCTCAACGGTCAGGCATCTTTTCGCAAGAACACCGTAACCGGCAAGTGCGAGGTGCTGACAGCCGGAAGCGGCGGGAAGTACGAAGAACTCACAGACCGCTACGTCAATACCCTGTGGTGCCGTATGTGCAAAGAAGCGAAACCGGGACAGGCCGCCCACATACGGGCAGTGCTCGATTCGGAATTTGTTGATACCTTCAACCCCTTCGAGCAATATTTTAAGAACCTGCCACCCTGGGACGGAACCACCGATTACATCGCGCAACTTGCCACCCACGTACACGTCCGGAACAACACCATTCCCTTTGCCTACTACTTCAAGAAATGGCTGGTGGGAATGGTTGCCGCCCTCTTCGACAAGGAAGTGGTGAACCATGAAATATTGGTGCTGACCGGCCGGCAAGGCATCTATAAAACCACTTGGCTCAACAATCTGCTTTCACCCGAACTGCGCCGCTACTTCTATCTGAAGTCCAACGCCCGCCGCATCACCAAAGACGACCTCCTCACCCTTGCCGAATTTGCCATTGTGTGCCTGGAGGAACTGGACGAAATGGAAACGCAAGAGGTGAACCAGATAAAGGCGCTTACCACCATGAAGGTAGTCAACGAGCGCGCCGCATACGCACATTACAAGGAACACCGCGACCACATAGCCAGCTTTTGCGGAACCAGCAACAACACTCACTTCCTCGCCGACCCCACCGGAAACCGCCGTTGGCTCCCCTTTGAAGTGGAGAATATCGACAGCCCTTATGACTTTCCAGTGGACTATGCCGGGGTTTATTCCCAAGCATACGCCCTACTGCAAAACGAATACCATTACTGGCTGGAAGACAAAGAGATTGAAGCCTGAACCTGCACAACAGGCATTTCGAAATTCCCTGTCTGGAGCAGGAACTGATATTGACCCATTACCGCCGTCCCATGCCGGGCGAGAAATGTATGTTCATCACCAACTCCCAGATACTCTGCCGCATCAACTCCGGCATCCGCCAAAAGCTGAGTCCCGTCAAAATAGGCATGGTGCTGAAACAGGAAGGTTTCGAATCCATGCGCTCAGGCGGCAAGCGGGGCTACCGGATGGTGGAACTCACTGGCGATGAGATACAGGCTAACCTCTATGCCATGGGAAGATATACGGAAAAACCTGAAGGTTAGAAATCTTACAACTGTAAAGGTCTGCTTTAGGTTTCCAAAGTTGAACTTTACAATCGCAGAGTTAAACTTTACAATCACAGAGTTGACCTTTAGGAATCCTAAACCGGACATTACACATCCCGGCTGCTCACGCTCTGCTTTCAGTTCTCAACTAAACATCCGGCTCTCCCAGTGCCTCAACAATCAGCCGCACCTGTGCCGGTGTATATGTCCGCACCCTGTCCGAAGGAACCAATGCATGGAGTTCATGCCGCAAGGTGGGATGGAAATCTATCCACTGGTTCAGTTTACGAAAAGCGGCTTGAGGACAAAGGGCCGGACAATAAAGTTGAGCGAGTTCCGTCCGCCCATAGGTACGTATTTTAAAATCTCCATATCTTTTGAGTTCATTAGTTCTTACAGAACAAAGATACGGAAATATCTTC
>ENA-OQLB01000759-OQLB01000759.1-human-gut-metagenome-genome-assembly--contig:-NODE-759-length-16596-cov-2.334082_pt1 | contig 16596 bp, 22 predicted proteins | sample MGYA00242656_ERZ504813 | MGnify/ENA primary metagenome ERZ504813 (study PRJEB26092, sample SAMD00036388) | human gut metagenome | host: Homo sapiens | study: EMG produced TPA metagenomics assembly of... | reverse complement strand
GGCAAGGAGGGCGAGCCCACCTACCGCACCGAGGTCATGTGCTACGAGGCGGCATCAAGAGCTTCGTCACCTATCTGGCGAGAAGCGCGACCTCGAGGTGCTCCACCCCAACGTCATCTACCTCAAGGGCCAGACCGACCGGGGCATGGCAGAGATCGCCCTGCAGTATAATTCCAGCTACAATGAGCTGCTGCTGAGCTTCGCCAACAACGTCAACACCCCCGACGGCGGCACCCACGAAGAGGGCTTCCGCAGCAGCCTCACCCGCGTCTTCAACGATTATGGCCGCAGCCACGGTCTGCTGAAGGACAAGGACGAGAACCTTTCCGGCGCTGACGTCCGCGAGGGCCTCATCTGTGTCATCTCCGTCAAGCTGCAGGAGGCCGAGTTCGAGGGCCAGACCAAGGCAAAGCTGGGCAATACGGAAATTCGAACCCTCGTCTCCAACATGGTCTACTCCAAGCTGATGGAGTTCTTCGAGGAAAACCCCGGCGTGGCCAAGGCCATCTTCGAAAAGGCCACCCAGCCGCCCGCGCCCGCGCTGCCGCCAAGAAGGCCCGTGAGCTGGTGCGCCGCAAGAGCGCCCTCGAGACCAGCCGGATGCCCGGCAAGCTGGCAGACTGCCGCGAAAAAGACCCCACCCGCACCGAGATCTTCATCGTCGAGGGTGATTCTGCAGGCGGCTCGGCCAAGATGGGCCGTGACTCGGCCATTCAGGCCATCCTCCCCCTGTGGGGCAAGATGCTCAACGTCGAAAAGGCCCGCGCCGACCGTATCTACGGCAACGACAAGCTGATGCCTGTCGTGCTGGCACTGGCTGCGGCATCGGCGACGAGTTCGATATTTCCAAGCTGCGGTATGACAAAGTGTTCATCATGGCCGATGCCGATGTCGATGGCTCTCACATCTGCACCTGATGCTCACCTTCTTCTTCCGCTATATGCGCCCCCTCATCGAGCAGGGCCATGTCTATGTGGCACAGCCCCGCTGTTCAAGGTGCAGAAGGGCAGCACCATCAAATACGCCTACAACGACGCCGAAATGGCCCTGCTCTCGCAGGAGATGCCCGGCGCGAAGATAAACCGCTATAAGGGCCTTGGCGAGATGAACCCGGAGCAGCTCTGGGAGACCACCATGAACCCGGACAACCGCGTCATCGTCCGCATCACCATCGAGGATGCCGAGAAGGCCGATGAGGCGTTCACCATCCTGATGGGCGATCAGGTGGAGCCCCGCCGCCGCTTTATCGAGACCAACGCCCAGTACGCAAAGCTCGACGTGTAATTGGAGGAAACAATGGAAGAAGATTATGTGATGATACCGGGCAGCGGTACCAAGATGATCATCCGGGACGTCAAGAAGGAGATCGAAACGGCGTTTCTGGATTACTCCATGTCGGTCATCGTGGCCCGCGCCCTGCCGGATGTGCGTGACGGCCTGAAGCCCGTCCACCGCCGCATCCTCTATACCATGCACGAACGCGGCAACGACCCCAGCCATCCCTACCGCAAGTCGGCGGATACCGTCGGTGCGGTGCTGGCTCTTACCACCCCCACGGCGACGCTCCGTCTACGACGCATGGTCCGTCTGGCACAGGATTTCTCCCTGCGCTACCCGCTGGTGGATGGTCAGGGTAACTTCGGCTCGGTCGATGGCGACCCCCCGGCTGCTTACCGTTACACCGAGGCCCGCATGAGCCGCATGGCGGTCGAGATGCTGACCGACATCGACAAGGACACCATCAACTGGACCCCAACTTCGACGAGACGAAGAAAGAGCCCAGCGTCCTGCCCTGCCGCTTCCCCAACCTGCTGGTCAACGGCAGTCAGGGCATCGCCGTCGGTATGGCCACCAACATCCCGCCCCACAACCTCAGTGAGGTCATCGACGGCTGCGTGGCCTATATCGAGGACCCCGACATCGACCTGCCCGGCCTGATGGAGCACATCAAGGGACCGGACTTCCCCACTGCCGGCATCATCATGGGCCGCAGCGGCATCCGCGCCGCCTACGCCACCGGCCGCGGCAAGATCACCCTGCGGGGCCGTGCTGCCATCGAAGAGACCAAGAATGGCCGCACCCAGATCATCATTACGGAGATCCCGTATATGGTCAACAAGGCCCGTCTCATCGAGAACATGGCAGAGCTGGTCAAGGACAAGCGGATCGAGGGCATCACCGGCCTGAACGATGAGACCAACCGCAAAGGTATGCGCATCGTGGTGGACATCCGCAAGGACGCCAACGCGCAGGTCATCCTGAACCAGCTGTACCAGTACACCCAGCTGCAGGATACCGTGGGCGTCATCATGCTGGCCATCGACCATAAGGTGCCGAAGGTCATGACCCTGAAACAGATGATACAGAAGTACGTCGAGTTCCAGGATGAAGTCGTCCGCCGCCGCACGCAGTATGATTTGAAGAAGGCCAAGGAGCGCGCCCACATCCTCGAGGGTCTGAAAAAGGCCACCGACATCGTGGATGAGCTCATCGCCACCATCCGCGCCTGCAAGGGCGGCATGGCCGAGGCAAAGGCCGCTATCATGGAGCAGTTCGGCTCGATGACCCGCAGGCCGACGCTATCGTCAAGCTGCAGCTGGGCCGTCTGGCTGGTCTCGAGATCCTCAAAATTGAGGAAGAGCTGTCCGGCTTGCAGGCAAAGATCAAGGATTGGGAGGACATCCTCGCCAACGACGCCCGGGTGCTGGAGATCGTCAAGAACGAGCTGCTGGACATGAAGAAGCGCTTCGGCGACGAGCGCCGCACCGAGATCCAGTCTGTCACCGGCGAAGTGGACATCGAAGACCTCATCGCCGAGGAGCAGTGCGTCTACACCCTCACCGAGGCCGGCTATATCAAGCGCCAGCTCAAGGCCACCTATCAGGCCCAGAAGCGCGGCGGCCGCGGCATCTCCGGCATGACCCGGAAGGAAGAGGATATCGTGCAGGAGATGTTCGTGGGCTCTACCATGATTATGTCCTGTTCGTCACCGACAAGGGCCGTCTCTTCCGCATCAAGGGCTACACCATCGCCGAGGGCAGCCGCACCAGCAAGGGCAGCAACATCGTCAACCTGCTGCAGCTGGCCGAGGGCGAAAAGGTCACCAACATGCTCTGCTACCCCAAGGACGAGGACAACAAGGGCGGCTTCGTCACCATGGTCACCAGGCAGGGCCTCATCAAGCGCACCCCGCTGGAGCAGTACGCCAACATCCGCAAGACGGGCCTCATCGGCATCGCGCTCAACGAGGCGACGCGCTGGCATGGACCGCCTGACCACCGGCAATGATATGCTCATCGTGGCTACCCGCAACGGTCAGGCCATCCGCTTCAACGAGGCCGATGCCCGCCCGATGGGCGCAGCGGCCACGGCGTCCGCGCCATCAAGCTGGCCGAGGGCGACGAGTCGTCGGCGTCTGCATCTGCCGCGAGGGCGGCACGGTGCTCACCGTCACCGAAAACGGCAAGGGCCGCCGCTCTGACATCGACACCTACCGCATCACTGCCCGCGGCGGCAAGGGCATCCGCAACTACGATGCCTCCAAGGACAAGGTGGCAGCCGTCAAGATCGTGGATGACATCGACGATGTGCTGCTGAGCAGTCAGGAGGGCATCATCATCCGCCTGCACGCCAACGAGATCCCCGTCCAGAGCCGCTACGGCTCCGGCGTCCGGGTCATGCGTCTGGGCGAGAACGACAAGGTGATGGTGCTGGCCCGCACCGACCACGACGACGAGGCACAGACCGAGAGCATCGAGCCGACACCGAGGACGAGCCCACGGCCGAGCAGCTGGCGGAGATGGAAGCAGCCGATGAGGCATCGGCCGCCGAAGCTCCCGAGGCTGACACCGGCGACGAGGAATAAACCTCATTTCCACACATAAACTGACCCTGCGGGGGAGTACACGCTTTCTGCGGTGCTCTCCCGCAGGTTTTTTACAAAAAATCACGGTTATACTGGACAAATCCGCTGTTTGTGTGGTACGATAGCCGGACAACAAGAAAGATCCTCATGGGGGAGTAGCAGGCGCTGTTTTGCAGGCAGCGCAGCAAGTCAACACAATGACGGCCCGGGCGGCTGTCTGGCTTGCTTTCATTTGCGAGACTCATGTGCTTTGGTGCGAGTACCACGCCCATTCCACATGGAGTCAGTTTGTAAAAATCCGACCCGGAATTGGCGAAATGCGCGCCGATCCCGGGGTCTTTTGTCTGCCCACCAATTCCGGTCAAATCAGGAGGCATCGTTATGGAATGGAGTTTTTTGTTTTTCTTCAACAGCGCCCTGCTGGGTGTGGGCCTTGCCATGGATGCGTTTTCCGTCTCGATGGCAAACGGTCTGCATGATCCGCAGATGTCCCGCCGCCGGGGCGTCCAGATCGCAGGCACCTTCGGCATCTTTCAGGCTGTCATGCCCATGACGGGCTGGGTCTGCGTCCACACCATCGTGGAGCTGTTCTCTTCGTTTGAACAGTTCATCCCCTGGATCGCCCTCATCCTGCTGGGCTACATCGGCGGTAAAATGCTCATCGAGGGCATCAAGGGCGAAGAGGCCGAGGAAGCCGCTGAGCTGAGCGCGGGCGCGCTCTTCATGCAGGGCGTGGCCACCAGCATCGACGCGCTGTCGGTCGGCTTCACCATCTCGGAGTACGGCTGGTTCATGGCGCTGGTCTGCTCCCTCATCGTGGCGGCCGTCACCTTCTTCATCTGCGAGGCCGGCCTTGCCATCGGCAAAAAGTTCGGCACCGAACTCTCCGGCAAAGCCTCCGTCCTCGGCGGCGTCATCCTCATCGGCATCGGTCTGGAGATCTTCATCTCCGGCATCATGGGCTGAGAAAAACAGCAGCGCCCCTGCACATTTGTGCAGAGGCGCTTTTTGGTTCCCCATGGAACATCATTCAAAATAATCGGCGTATTCCTCGGTGAGCTGGAGCCCAGACGGCGGATGCGCCGTAAAGATGGCGTTCCACCAGCGGCTCAAAGGCCGCCAAGTCGCACCGCTCGATGGCGTCGATGAGATTGTGGTGGTCGGCCACTACCTCGGCGAGCCGCCGGTGGTCAGGGTGTCCAGCATCCGAAAGCGGCTGTAGTCGGCGTGGGCGTTCTGCAGGGTCCGCCAGAGGTACATCTTGCCCATGGCGGAGAACCACGTCTCGTGGAGCCGGGTGTCAGCCTCGTAGAGACGGTTGAAGTCCAGTGTTTCGGCTTGGCCAGCTCGTCGTAGGCGGCGGCACGCTGGCGGATGAGGCGCGGTGCTCCGGTGTGCAGTGGGGTGCAAAGTCCCGCAGGACCCGGGCTTCTACCGCGATGCGCTCATAGATCAGCTCGTCCACGATGTCCCGGTTCAGCCGGGTGACGGTGGTGCCTTTGTACGGCACGATCTTCACCAGCCGTTCTCCTGCAGCCGCTGCAGCACCACCCGGATGAGGGAGCGGGGCGCGCCGAAGCGGGTGCAGAGCGGGTTTTCGCTCAGCGAACAGCCGGGCCGGAGGGTCAGATCGATGATCTCCCGCTCGAGGACGGCGTATATTTCAGAATCTGTTTTATACTGTTGTTCCATTGTCGTTTTCCTGTCTGATGCCCCAAGCGGGCCATGTCCCGGGGACCGGGAGGCGGAAGTCCATTCCCTTTCCGGTGTCGGGATGGATGAAGCGGAGCCGGGCGCTCTGGAGCGCGATGTCTCCCTTGATGCGGCTGCCGTATTTGCCGTCGCCCCAGAGCGGGTGACGGCGGGACGAGAACTGCACCCGTATCTGGTGGGTGCGCCCGGTGTGGAGGGTGATGTCCGCAAGGCTGGCGCTGCGTCCGGGGCAGAGGCAGAAATGCAGTATTCCAGCACAGCCTCCTTCACGCCCTTGCGCGGACGGCTCACCGGAAAAACACGGCCTTTCCGGCTGTCCTTGAATAAGTAGTCCCGCAGGACGCCTTCGGCGGGCAACTTCTCGTCCGGCCCGCCCGCGATGAGGGCGCGGTATTGTTTCACGAAAGGCGGCGCGTCCGGTGTGCCGGCGTCAGGCTCGGCCCGGCCATCCTGTTCGGCATAAACCTGCTGGCTCTGCGTCACCTGCCGGCTGAGGCGGCGGCTGTCTGCGGGTCTTCGCGTAGACCATCAGACCCGACACGCCGGTGTCCAGCCGGTGGATGACGCCCACATAGGCGTCGGGCCTGCCCCAGAGCTTCCGCAGGGCGGCGGGTACGCCGTCCTCACTGGAAAGCCCGGCGGGCTTGTCCAGAACCACGAGGCTGTATCTTCGTAGAGTATCACAGCCTGCCCTCGTCCACCAGCGCCTTGAGCTTGAGCACGCCCGCGATGGTCTTGCCGTCCTTGATCTCGCCGCTCATGACCATCTCGTAGGCTTTTGCCAGCGGGATGCGGTCGGGCGTCAGGAACTCGTCGTCGTCCAGATGCATCTGGTGGTGTGCAGGCCGGTGGCCACCCACATATAGATGATCTCGGTGTCATAGCCCACCGTGGGGTAGAACTCGCCCAGCGGGGTGTAGTGGTCGGCGATCAGGCCGCACTCCTCGCCCAGCTCCCGCTTGGCGGCTTCGAAGGGGTCTTCGCCCTTTTCCAGCTTGCCGGCGGGCAGCTCCCACAGCTCCTGCTGCATGGCGTAGCGGAACTGGCGCACCATGCAGAGGGTGCCGTCCTCAAAATACGGTACGATGCAGGCCCCGCCGTGGTGGTGGACCACCTCCCGGACAGAAGTCTCGCCGTTTTCCAGCAGAGCCACGTCTTTGGTCAGCGTGACCACCCGGCCCTCAAAGAGAACTTCGCTCGAGAGCGTCTTTTCAAAATGTGCAGCATCCATCGTTTTGTGCCTGTCCTTCCCTGCGCTGTGCGGCGCATGATACTATAGATAAAGTTTACGGCAGAATCTGTACAAATGTCAATTATAAATTTAGAATTTTGTAAGAAAAAGCCTCATGGATGCTGGATTTTGGAGCATAACACCGCCATGGATGCAGCAAAGAACACATCTGTAAAAAAGCGCTAAAAAATTCTTGAATTTTTGTTGTGTTTTTACAGTCGGTTTGCGTTGCCTTTACCGGCGGAATTTGCTATTATATTAGATGAGCAATAGTGCCTTCATGGGGTTCTCCGGCCCCGGGCAGGGCTATTGCCCTCGATGAGCGTGTGCTTTTGTGGAGTCCTCCGGCTCCGGCGAAGTGCGGCGCTTATCAGTCGAGCAATACGTTTTTCAAAGGAGTTCTCCGGCTCCGGCAAAAAGACGTTTGCCCCGCGCAGAAGGTACCAAATTCTGAATGGAGGAAGAAAAATGCCTAGAGCAAAGCAAACCATGGATGGCAATACCGCTGCCGCTCATGTAGCATATGCCTACACGGACGTGGCTGCCATCTACCCCATTACCCCCTCTTCTCCGATGGCTGACTTTGTGGACCAGTGGTCCGCTCAGGGCCAGAAGAACATCTTCGGCAACCAGGTCAAGGTCGTCGAGATGCAGTCTGAGGCAGGCGCTGCAGGCGCTGTGCACGGCTCTCTGGGTGCAGGTGCTGTTACCACCACCTTCACCGCTTCTCAGGGCCTGCTGCTGATGATCCCCAACATGTACAAGATCGCTGCTGAGCAGCTGCCCTGCGTGTTCGATGTTTCTGCACGTACCGTTGCTACCCAGTCCCTGAACATCTTCGGTGATCACAGCGACGTTATGGCATGCCGCCAGACCGGCTTCGCAATGCTGGTCGAGAGCAGCGTGCAGGAAGTCATGGACCTGTCCCCTGTTGCCCATCTGGCAGCCATCGAGGGCAAGGTCCCCTTCCTGAACTTCTTCGACGGCTTCCGTACTTCTCACGAGTACCAGAAGATCGAGAAGTGGGACTACGCGACCTGAAGGAAATGTGCAACATGGAGGCTGTCGAGGAGTTCCGCGCAAAGGCTCTGAACCCCGAGCACCCCAAGATGCGCGGTTCCCACGAGAACGGCGACGTGTTCTTCCAGCATCGTGAGGCCTGCAACTCTGTCTACGACGCACTGCCCGCAGTCGTCGAGAAGTACATGGCCAAGATCAACGAGAAGCTGGGCACCAACTACGACCTGTTCAACTACTACGGCGCACCCGATGCCGATCGCGTCATGATCGCTATGGCTCTGTCTGCGACGTTGCGGACGAGGTCGTCGATTACCTGAACGCTAAGGGCGAGAAGGTCGGTATCATCAAGGTCCGCCTGTACCGTCCCTGGGTGTCCTCCGCTCTGCTGAAGGTCCTGCCTGCTACCGCTAAGAAGGTCGCGGTTCTGGACCGCACCAAGGAGCCCGGCTCTCTGGGCGAGCCCTGTACCTGGATGTCGCAGCTACCCTGCGTGAGGCTGGCAAGAATGATGTCATCCTGACCGGCGGCCGTTACGGTCTGGGCAGCAAGGACACTCCCCCGTCCTCCATCTTCGCTCTGTTCAAGGAGCTGGAGAAGGATCAGCCGAAGGAGCGCTTCACCCTCGGCATCACCGATGATGTCACCGGCCTGTCTCTGCCTGAGGTCAAGCCCGCTCCCATCACCGCAGCTGCCGGCACCAAGGAGTGCAAGTTCTGGGGTCTGGGCGGCGACGGTACCGTCGGCGCGAACAAGAACTCCGTCAAGATCATCGGCGACCACACGGATAAGTATGTTCAGGCATACTTCCAGTATGACTCCAAGAAGACCGGCGGCGTGACCATCAGCACCTTGCGTTTCGGCGACAAGCCATCCGCAGCCCCTACTACATCAACCAGGCTGACTTCGTGGCCTGCCACAACCCCGCTTACATCCACATGGGCATGAAGATGGTCCAGGATGTCAAGCCCGGCGGCGTGTTCATGATCAACTGCCAGTGGAACGATGAGGAGCTGGGCCATCACCTGAACGCTGAGGCCAAGAAGTACATCGCTGACAACAACATCCGGCTGTACACCATCAACGCGATCGACAAGGCTATCGAGATCGGTATGGGCAAGCGCACCAATACCATCCTGCAGTCCGCTTTCTTCAAGCTGGCTGACGTTATGCCCATCGAGGACGCCGTCAACTTCATGAAGCAGGCAGCTCAGAAGAGCTACGGCAAGAAGGGTCAGGACGTCGTTGAGATGAACTGGAAGGCCATCGATGCCGGTGTTGACGCCATCCACAAGGTGGACGTCCCCGCTTCCTGGTCCAACCCCGAGGCCGATCCCGCTCCGAAGGAGCTGTCTGGCCGTCCCGAGCTGGTCAAGCAGATCCGCAACGTCATGGAGCCCATCGCTCGTATGGACGGCGACAGCCTGCCCGTCTCTGCTTTCGTTGCTAACGCAAACGGCGAGTGGGAGCAGGGTGCTTCCGCTTACGAGAAGCGCGGCACCGCTGTGAACGTCCCCGAGTGGGATGCTGCAAAGTGCGTTGGCTGCAACCAGTGCGCATTCGTGTGCTCTCACGCAACCATCCGTCCCTTCCAGCTGACCGCTGACGAGCTGGCAGCAGCTCCCGCACAGACCAAGAGCCGCGACAACAAGCCCGCTAACGAGTACAAGTTCGTTATGGCTGTGTCTCCTCTGGACTGCATGGCTGCGGCGAGTGTGTCACCGTCTCGCCCCCACCAAGGCTATCCAGATGGTTCCTCAGGAGTCTCAGCCGATCAGCAGGCAGTCTTCGACTACTGCGTCGCCAACATCTCCAAGAAGCCCTCTAAGTTCGCAGACGACACCGTCATCGGCTCTCAGTTCAACCAGCCGCTGCTGGAGTTCTCTGGCTCCTGCGCAGGCTGTGCTGAGACCTCTTACGCACGTCTGATCACCCAGCTGTTCGGCGAGAAGATGTACATCTCCAACGCCACCGGCTGCTCCTCTATCTGGGGCGGTACTGCTTCCATCTCTCCGTACACTGTCAACAAGGACAGCGGCCGCGGTCCTGCATGGTGCAACTCCCTGTTCGAGGATAACGCAGAGCACGGCCTGGGCCTGTATCTGGGCCAGAAGACCGTCCGTGAGAACCTGATCAAGCGCATCGCTGAGGTCGCTGGTTCTGCCAAGCTTCTGCTGAGCTGAAGGCTGCCTTTGACGAGTTCATGGCAACCAAGAACAACACCAAGGCGAACGATGCCCCCGCTAAGGCTCTGATCGCTGAGCTGGAGAAGGCTGCTGCCGCTGGCTGCGCCGAGTCCGCTGAGATCCTGAAGAGCAAGGAGTTCATCGCCAAGAAGTCCATCTGGATCTTCGGTGGTGACGGCTGGGCATACGACATCGGCTTCGGCGGTCTGGACCACGTCCTGGCTTCCGGCGAGGATGTCAACGTCATGGTCTTCGATACTGAGATGTACTCCAACACCGGCGGACAGGCATCCAAGGCCTCCAACATCGGCGAGGTCTGCCAGTTCGCTGCTGCTGGTAAGGAGATCAGCAAGAAGAGCCTGTCTGAGATCGCTATGACCTACGGTTACATCTATGTTGCTCAGATCGCTCTGGGCGCTAACATGAACCAGGCTGTCAAGGCTATCGCAGAGGCTGAGGCATATCCCGGCCCCTCCCTCATCATCGGCTACGCTCCCTGCGAGCTGCACGGTGTTAAGGGCGGCATGACCAACTGCCAGAACGAGATGAAGAAGGCAGTTGAGTCTGGTTACTGGAACCTGTTCACCTTCAATCCGGCCAACAAGGCTCAGGGCAAGAACCCCTTCACCCTGACCTCCAAGGCTGTGGATGCGAGAAGTATCAGGCCCTGCTGGCAAACGAGACCCGTTACAGCCGCCTGACTCGTGCATTCCCGGAGCGTGCAAAGCAGCTGTTCGCTCGCAACGAGCAGGTCGCAAACGACCGTTACGAGCATCTGACCCGCCTGGTCGAGCTGTACAAGTAAGCCAAAGTTCTTTTGACTCCGGCTGGAATTTTGCCGCAGCGGCACCTTAGTTCCGAAAGGGCGGCTGCTCCGTGCTGGCGATTACTGCGCAACGCAGCAGTACGAAACTGCGGCCCCGGCCAGAGAAGAAATGACAGGCTTATTTCTACGCAGAGACTGGAGCTTTGTACTCCAAACTGATTTCAACTCTCTGCCCGCGTCCGAACGCGTCGGGGCGGGCAGAGCCTGAAATACCAAAGCGCCCGCGAGTCCTTGAAAGCATACTTCGCGTGTGTCAGGAGCATAAGGTCTGTTCGCAGATACCTTGCCCCGCCTGCTGCATAAGACCTGCTTGCAGGTATCTTGCCGCAGTCAAAACAGATCCCGTTTTTAGCGCCCCGCTCACTGGAAACAGTGTCCGGGGCGTATTTTTGTGTCTTTTACACTTTCTTCATAGGTTTTTCATGAAATCCGGTGCGGAATCTGCTATACTACAGCCATGAGGATTCGGGGCCGCAACCGATTCCTTGTACATGATTCCTCCTCACACCAAAGCAATATCCAAACACAGCGCCCTTTCCGGTGAAGCCGCAAGCACCGGGGAGGGCGCTGTGCGTTTTTCTGCGTCAATATTCCGGAAATGGACGCCTTACAGGGTTGACCGGGCATTTGAGTGGAGATATAATAAACTTATAGGCTAAGAAACTTAGCAAAACGAATTTGTGGAGGTGAACGCAGGACAATGGACCCGGATCATAGTCGAAGACGATGGAATGATGCGGCCGGAGCGACCGCGAAAGGTGCTGCGTTCGCCTTTTTTGTACGCTGAACAGCGGAGTATCCGCTGTCCGGCTGCCGTACAAAAGAGGCGCAGCTTTGCGCGTGCAGATGGGCAGTGCGGCCCGGGGTCTGCGGCGCAGGAGCGGCGCTTTTTGCGTTGATGCGGCTGTGTCCTCCTGAGACAGAAAAGAGGAGGAACACAAGTGGAAGAAGAAAAGAAGACCCCGGAGCGCGAAGAGGAACAGGCTCTCCCGGTACAGGAGCTGCCCACGGATATTCCCGCTGAGGTGCGCCAGAAGCTGGCCGAAGACCTGAATGAGCAGGCCACCGAAGACCTCAAGCAGGACGTCCGCGAGGCTGAAAAAGAGGAGGCCAACGACGAAGAAGTCAAGGCAACCCCGAGATGCTGACCAAGAGCCGTCTGCTCAAGCTGCTCGTCAAAAAGCAGTACGTCAAGCTGCGCGAAGTGACCGAGGAAGAGCAGCCCGCCGACCTGGCCGAGCTGCTGGAAGAGCTGGACGAGAACAACCGCCTCGTGGTGTTCCGTCTGCTAAAAAAGGACGTTGCAACGCAAGCATTCGCCTATATGTCCGATGAGGCCCGCGACGACCTCGTGAATGCGTTCTCCGACGTCGAGCTGGTGAGCGCCATCGAAGATATGAGCCTTGACGACGCCGCCGACCTGCTGGAGGATATGCCCGCAGGGGTGGTCAAGCGGGTGCTGGAAAAGTCGTCCCGCCAGACCCGTGAGAGCCTGAACAAGCTGCTGAACTACCCCGAGAGCTCTGCCGGCAGCCTGATGACCCCCGAATACATCCGTCTGCGGCAGGAGATGACCGTCAGTGACGCCTTCGCCGCTATCCGCAAGCAGGGTGAGAACGCCGAGACGGTCTACACCTGCTATGTGGTGGAGCGCAACCGTCTGCAGGGCGTCGTGTCGGCCCGCAGCCTGCTGCTGTCTGACCCCTCTACCCCCATCGTGGACATCATGGACGACAATGTCGTCACCGTGAAGGTCACGGATGACCAGGAGTATGTGGCCCGCGAGATGCAGCGCTACGACTTCACCGCGATGCCTGTTCTGGACAACGAGGGCATGTTCGTCGGTATCATCACCATCGACGACGCCATCGACGTCCTGACCGATGAGAGCACCGAGGATATGCAGAAGATGGCAGCGATTCTGCCTGACGACGATGCCACCACCTACTTCGGCACCAGCGTCTGGACCCACGCCAAGCAGCGTATCCCCTGGCTGCTCATCCTGATGCTCTCCGCTACCTTCACCGGCATGGTCACGACCCACTACGAAGAGGCTTTCGTCAGCCTGCCCCTGCTGGTCTCCTTCATGCCCATGCTGATGGATACCGCCGGCAACTGCGGCAACCAGATCAGCACCCTGATGGTCCGCGGCCTCGCTCTGGGCGAGGTGGAGCCCAGCGACTTCCTCAAAGTTCTGGGCAAGGAGCTGCGGGTCTCCGCCATCGTCGGCGCGGTGCTGGGCCTCGTCAACGGCCTGCGCATCTACCTGATGTACACCTACCTCTACGCCGGCCAGTATGACAATGTCATCGGCTACGCAGTGGTCGTCAGCGTGTCGCTGTTCTTCAGCGTCATCCTCGCAAAGCTGGTGGGCGGCATGCTGCCCCTGGCCGCCAAGAAGCTGGGCGCCGACCCGGCCATCATGGCGACCCCCTTCATCACCACCATCGTGGACGCCTGCAGCTTGATCCTCTACTTCCAGATCGCACAGGCTGTCTTCCGCGGCATGATGTAAATACACAAAAAACGCCTCTGCTCAGGAAGTGCTGAGCGGGGGCGTTCTGTTCCCCAGATACAACAAGGCCCCCGTCTGCGCTTGCGGCGACGCCAGAGGGGGCCTTGCTGTTTGGGGTATTGCTTTGGTGTGAGGAGGAATCATGTGCAAGGGGCGGTTGCGGCCCCGCACCCTTGTGAGCTATAGTATACCCGAATTACCGGCTGAAATCATGTCTTTCCTGTGAAAGATTTGTTAATCGGCCTGTGAAATTTTTGGGGAGAAAGATGCTTATTTTTCAGCATGAGAGCCCAGCGCCGCGTGCTGACGGCCCATCTCCACATAGGCTTTTGCGTTCTCGATGTTGTGGGCCAGCTGGTCGTCCCGAATGGTCTTGATGACCCGGGCGGGCACGCCTACCGCCACCGAGTTGTCGGGGATGACCATCCCCTCAGGCACCAGCGCCCCGGCCCGATGATGCAGTTTCTGCCCACGACGGCGTGGTTGAGGATGGTAGCATGCATCCCGATGAGGCTGTTGTCCCCCACCGTGCAGCCGTGGACGAGGCGCTGTGGCCTACGGTGACGTTTTTGCCCAGAACGACCTGCCGCCGGGGTCGCAGTGGAGCACGGCGTTGTCCTGCACGTTGCTGTTCTCACCCAGTATCAGCGCGCCCTCGTCGGCCCGCAGTACAGCCCCGTACCAGATGTTCACGCCCCTACAGTGTCACGTCGCCCAGCACCGTCGCATTCGCCGCCACAAAGACAGCGCCCTCATCCCGGGGCATTTTTCCACCAAAGGAGAGCATCATTGTTGAAAAACCACCTTTCTCTTTTGCTTCATTTATGGTATTCTTTATTATAGCTCTTATTGTCGGAGCAAGGAAGCCCCCAGGCTTCCGAAGGAGTATCAAATTATGCAGTTTCATCCCTTTGCATGGCGGCTTCTGGCTCTGGTCCTGACCGCTGCATTCATGACCACAGCGGCGCTGTCCGGTTTCGCCGTCTACGCGATGCCCATTCAGGCCGCCTACCCGCAGGAATCCATCTACCTCTTCGACGCCGACACCGGCGAAGCTCTCGTGGAGCAGAACCCCGACCTTCCCCGCTGCGTCGCCAGCCTGACCAAGATGATGACGGCCCTTCTCGTGCTGGAAAGCGGCACCGACCTCAGCGCCGGCATCACCATCCGGCCAGCCTCACGCCGGAGCTTCAGTCCATCCGGGCCAACCGGGGCCACACCATCGGCCTGCAGGCCGGCGAGACGGTGCGCCGCATCGATATGATGTACGCATGCTCCTGCCCAGTGCCAACGACGCGGCCAGCTGCTGGCTCGATGCCTCCGGCAGTCTGGCCGCCTTCGCGGCCAGATGACGTCCGGGCCAGCCAGCTGGGCTGTACGGCCACCCATTTCACCTGCCCCCACGGCCTCTACGACGGCGGCAACTACTCCACGGCCCGCGATATGGCGAAGATCGCGCTGGCCTGCTATGCAGACCCGACCTACCGCCGGATAGCGGACACAGTGTCCTATGAACTGCCCGCCACCAACCTGCATCCGGCCCGGACGGTCACGACCACCAACAAGCTTTTGCAGCCCGGCAGCGGCTATTACCGCAGCGATGCCCACGGCATGAAGACCGGCTTCACCACCCAGGCCGGGCGGTGCTTCGTCACCTTTGCCCAGCAGGACGGCCATACGTACGGCTGGTCATCCTGGGCTCGAACTCCCAGAATATCTTCCGGGAGGCGGCAGAGCTGTTCGACTGGGCCTTTACCAGCCCCGAACTGCACCCCGCCCCGGCAGAGCCCGAGCCGAACCCGGGAAGCACGGGCTGAGTGCATTCTGGCACAAAGTGTTTGGCTGATGTTTGAATGTTAAGGAGGACAAGCCTATGAATCGACCACCTTCCTGCGCCGGAGCACGGCGCTGCTGATCACGCTGGTGCTGATGGTCTGCGCCGCCCTGCCCGGGTTTGCCGCTTATCAAATGCCCATCCAGACGGCCAGCGACACCGAGTCGGTCTATCTCTTCAATCTGGATACCGGCAAGCCCATCCTCAGGCAGAACTCTGACCAGCAGCGCTACATCGCCAGCCTCACCAAGATGATGACGGCTCTGCTCTTCCTCGAGAGCGGCAAGGATATGAACGCTGAGATCACCATCCCCACCAGCCTGACCCAGGAGTTCAAGGACATCCAGAACGCCAACGGCTCCACCATGAACCTCCGCATCGGCGAGACGGTGCGCCGCATCGACCTGCTCTACGGTCTGCTGGTGGCCAGCGCCAACGACGCGGCCAGCGTCATCGCCAGCGACGTCTCGGGCGGCGACCTGACGGCCTTTGTGGCCCAGATGAACGCCCGCGCCAAGGAGCTGGGCTGCACGGATACCACCTTCTCCTGCGTCCACGGCCTGTACGACTACGGCAACGTCTCCACGGCAGAGGACCTTGCAAAAAATTGCCGCTGCCTGCTACGCCAACGAGACCTATATGCAGGCCGCGAACACCCTCACCTATACGCTGCCCGCCACGAACCTGCACCAGAACGAGCGGACCATCAAGTCCACCAACCTCATGCTGGACCCGGAGTATGCCTATCACCGCGACTATGTCCGGGGCATGAAGACCGGCTTCACCACCCTCGCGGCCGGTGCTTCGTCACCTTTGCCCAGCAGGACGGCCACACCTACGGCCTCGTGGTGCTGGGCAGTGATATGAACAACATCTACCGCGAGTGTGCGGAGATCTTGGACTGGGCCTTCTCCAGCTTTTCTGACCGTCAGCTCGTGGACACGGAGACGGTGCTCACCACCATCCCGCTGACCAAGTGCCGCACGGAGAAAGCCGTGGAGCTCTACGCCGCCAGCGCCTCAGCGGCTACGGCCACGCCGACGATGAAGTGACCTTCGAGTTCTCGGTGCCGGAGAGCACTTCGGCCACCGTCAAGGAGGGTGCTGTGCTTGGCACGGCCACCGTCTACCTCGACGGCTACGAGATGGGAACGGTGGACCTCGTGACCCACAAAGAATATGTGTCTGACTTTCGCTCCGACACCAAAACGACCCTTCTTCTCATGGCCGCGCTCATCGGCATCCTCATCGTGCTGGGCTTCCTGACGATGGTGGCCGGCGGCGGTTCGCTGAACCTGCGGCGGCGGAGTCGGTCCCGCAGAAGATAATCGAATCAAATAGCAATCGCAAAAGCTCCCCGGAAGGGGAGCTTTTGCTTTATCCAGCGTTCGCTGCAAGAACAGAAAGGGT
>ENA-OQLB01000758-OQLB01000758.1-human-gut-metagenome-genome-assembly--contig:-NODE-758-length-16621-cov-3.161998_pt1 | contig 16621 bp, 22 predicted proteins | sample MGYA00242656_ERZ504813 | MGnify/ENA primary metagenome ERZ504813 (study PRJEB26092, sample SAMD00036388) | human gut metagenome | host: Homo sapiens | study: EMG produced TPA metagenomics assembly of... | reverse complement strand
CAGTTTCTGCACCTGTTTTCCGACATTATGGATATACGGCACAGCAGCATGGAGGTGCTATCCTATAGACAGAAGGAAAACATATCACTCCCAGCAGCGAACATATTAAGGGCTTCCCGTAAAAGCCTCCCGAATCATATAACCGAACCTTGACAACAGAATGACCGTCCGAACTGCCCAGACCGCCAAGACCTCCCATCGGGGGAGCGAGCGCCCTGCATAGCCGACACAGAGTCCAAAAAGATTTCCTGTCGGGAGGCAGCAAGGGAGACCGGCTTCACCGAAGTTCCCATTTGGGGGACCCCGGTGACTTTGAACGTGGCAGGGATCAAAACGATCCGTGCCAAAACCTTTGACCAAAGGAGAAATTTTGAGTTTATATCAAAAGATCAAGTCCGCCATCACCGTTCGGCAGGTGGGAGAGATGTACGGCATGGAGCCGACCGCCATGGCATGGTGTGCTGTCCCTTCCATTCCGACAGCGACCCCAGCATGAAGCTGAACGACACCTATTATTACTGCTTTGGCTGCGGAGCCAACGGCGATGCCATCGACCTCACCGCCAAGCTGTTCGACCTGAACCCACGGCAAGCCGCCGAGAAGCTGATACACGACTTCGGGCTTGACCCGGACAAGCCGCCCGCCAATGCCATCGCCCTGCCGCCGCCCAAGCGTGGCCTGACAGACGAGCAGTGGGCAGACATCGCCTACTGTCTGCGGGTGCTGACTGATTATCTCGACCTGCTGCACGACTGGCAGGAGCGCTACAAGCCTGCCACCCCGGAAGAACCGCATGACCCACGGTTTGAAGAAGCCCTCCACACGACCGAGACCATCGAACACCTGACGGACTGCGTTGCATTTGGGACGCCCCAGCAGAAGGCCGCTGCCGCCGCACAGCTGCTGTCCGGGTCGTACCTGTTGATGCTGGAGGAGCGCACCGACCGCCTTGCTCTGGCAAAGTGCGCCTAATAGTTTATTCACCCGAAGTGGTGGGTCTCACCGTGAGACCCACCACTTCACTTTTCTAAAGGAGAATTACCCTATGAAGAAAAACATTTCCCGCAACCCCTTATGGCCGGACTGGTACAACGGCAAGAAGATCGATGAAGTCCAGTTTGGCCGTGCCTTTCTGGAACAGTGGCCGCTGAAATGCGTCAACGGTACACTGTACACGCTGGACGGCCCGGTAGAGGACGAAAGCGAGATCAAGCAGCGCATCTTGGAGAACATCGAGGAATATGGCACCTCCGGCCTGTCCAAAAAGGTCACCAACATTCTGGAAACCATCAAGCTGCTGGCCTTTTCCGACCCGTTTCCCATCGAACAGGACTGCATCCACTTCCAGAACGGCGTGTACCATCTGCCGGACGGCTCTTTTCAGGAGAGCCGCCTGTTCTGCCAGAACCGCCTACCTGTGAAGTACGACCCCAAAGCACCCAGCCCGGAACGCTGGCTGACCTTCCTGCATGAACTGCTGGACGATGCCGACATCCCCACCTTGCAGGAGTATCTGCTACTGCCTGATCCCCAGCACCAAGGGGCAGAAGATGATGCTCATTGTCGGCAAGGGCGGCGAGGGCAAGTCCCGCATCGGGCTGGTGCTGAAACGGCTCATGGGAGATGCCGCCAGCAATGGCAGCGTCCAGAAAGTCGAGAACAACCGTTTTGCCCGCGCCGATCTGGAACGCCGCCTGCTGATGATCGACGATGACATGGACATGAACGCCCTGCCCAAGACGAATTATATCAAGACCATCGTGACCGCCGAAGCAAGCTGGACTTGGAGCGCAAGGGTGTCCAGAGCTACCAGCGGGACATTTACGCCCGGTTCCTCTGCTTCGGCAACGGTGCGTTGACCTCGCTGTATGACCATTCGGACGGTTTCTTTCGCCGCCAGCTTATCCTGACCACTAAGGACAAGCCTGCCGACCGCACGGATGACCCCTTCCTTGTGGAGAAGATGTGCGCCGAGTTGGAAGGCATCCTGCTCTGGTGTCTGGAAGGGCTGCACCGGCTGGTGCAGAACGATTTCCGCTTCACGGTCAGCGAACGAGCCGCCGCCAACGTGGACACCATCAAGCGCAGCAGCAACAATGTCATCGACTTCATGGAGTCCGAGGGCTACTTCCGCTTCAAGGCGGACTACTCCATCAGCTCCAAGGAGTTCTACGACATTTATAAGCAGTGGTGCGAGGACAACGCCTGCCACAGCGTATCGGCGATCCGTTTCAGCGCGGAACTGCGCCAGAATGACCGCCGCTATAACCTTGAAGCCACCAACAACATCTACCTGCCCGGTGGCCGCAGGGTGCGGGGTTTTGTAGGCATCGAACCGCTTGTCCACCCCTGCCCGTAAAAAGTGCATTTTTTACGGAAGAAGTTCGTACAACCTGTACGGTCTGTACTTGTACGCATCTGTACGGCAAGCAGAATCAAATTAAAACGTATCATCGTTTGTATTTCGCTTGTTCATACGTCGTACGAACCGTACAGGTTATTTGAAGTCCGTACAGATTTTTTGTACACCCCAAGAAGGAGCGTGATCTATGAAAGCCCAATACGGCATTTTAAGGTTCAAAAAGTACAAGGGGCCTGCCATCAGCCCATCGAAGCCCACAACGAGCGCACCAAGGAGCAGTACGCCAGCAACCCGGATATCGACACGAGCCGGAGCCGCTACAACCTTCATCTGGTGCAGCCGCAGGGCAGGTACCGGGAAGAAGCCGACCGCATGATAGCCGCCGCCCACTGCCGTGTCCGCAAGGACAGCGTGCGGGTGGTAGAGGCTCTTGTCACCGCCAGCCCGGAGTTTTTCAAAGGCAAGACGCACAGCGAAGTCAAGGCGTACTTTGCGTACGCCCTGAAATTTTTGGAGGGCAGACAGCACCCGGATACCTTTCTCTCTGCCGTTGTCCACATGGATGAGAAAACGCCCCACCTGCACCTCTGTTTTGTGCCCTTGACCGCTGACGGGCGGCTGAGCGCGAAAGAGATCATTGGCAACCGCAAGAACCTTGTGAAGTGGCAGGACGAGTTCTGGCAGCACATGGTCAAGCAGTACCCGGAGCTGGAACGGGGCGAAAGCGCCAGCCAGACCGGGCGGGAGCACATCCCGCCTCGCATCTTCAAGGAGATGACCCAGCTGACCAAGCAGAAGGAGCAGTTGGATGCCCTGCTGGTGGGTATCACCCCCTTCAACGGCAAGAGCCGTGCGGCGGAGATCAGCAAGGTGCTGGACAGCTATATCCCCAACGTAGCACGGATGAAGGACCAGCTGCGAAAGTACAACGTAGCCTTCACCAAGACCGCCGCCGAAAACGAAAAGCTGAAAGAGAAAAACAGGACGCTCTCTGCCTCGCTGGACAAAGCGAAGGAAGGGAGCGTCTTGAAGCGTCTGGAGGATGCCAAGCTGCGACAGGACTATGAAGCCGCCCTGAAAACGCTGGACAGCATCCCGCCGGAGGTCATTCGATTTTATGAGAACCGCACGCAGGAGCCTGCGATGCGCCACGATAAGTAAGGAGCAACGCCTATGTGTAATGAAATGTACGAGAATGTGAAATCTTTTGATTATACGAAAAAGTCCTTGCAGTCGGACTCTGATCCGGCTACAATGGAGGTGGTCACTCGAACCAATGCCGTCAAGTCTCCGACCAACAGCCCTGAGACCACTAAGCTGGTGTACACGGTGAAGGAGGTCGCGCAGATGCTGGCTATCAGCCAGCGTGCCGCCTACAATCTGTGCAACAGCACCACCGAGTTCCGTGTCCTGCGGGCAGGCGGAAGCATCCGCATCCCGAAAGACAGCTTCGATCTGTGGCTCTACCGGGCAGCTTGATAAGGAGGCAAATCTATGGCATATATCACGAAACGCGGCAGCTCTTACAGTGTCCGCTACACCTATCAGGACGAGCACGGCAAGAGCTGCGACAAATGGGAAAGCTTTCCCACCAAAGAGGAGGCGGTGAAACGCCAGAAGCAGATCGAACATGAACTGGCGACCGGCAATTTCCTGATCCCGTCCTCGGTGACGGTGGCAGAGTTCCTGATGGACTGGCTGCCCAAGCAGTGCAGCAAGCACAAGTGGGCACCCAAGACCTACCAGTCCAATCTGGCCCTCATCCAGAACCTCATCATCCCTTATATCGGAGATGCAGATGCAGAAGCTGCGTCCCTACCACATCGAAGCCTGTACGACACCCTGAGCAAGACCCCCCTGTGGGCAGTATGTGGGCGGCAAGCGGCGAGACCTCTCGCCCAAGCAGCAGAAGCGCACCCTCTCCGGCACCACCCTCCATGAAGTCCACCAGTTGCTGCACAATTCCTTTCTGTTGGCGGTGGAGTGGGGCATCCTTATTAAAAGCCCCGTCCCGGTGGAAGCGCCCAAAAAGACCACCCAAGAGCGCAGCATCTGGGAAGTGGAGGAGATGCGGGCAGCGCTGGACAGCATGGAGGACCCCATCCTGCATCTGGCAGTCCACCTGACGCTGGTGGGTGCGCTACGGGAAGGGGAGGTGGCAGGTCTGACCCCGGAGGACATCGACTTTGATGCCGCCAACGGCATGGGCACCTTCACCGTCAACCGTTCCATGCAGCGGGTGCAGAAGGACACGCTGGCACAGGTGGACAAGGGCTGCATCCTCCGCATCTTCCCGGACAAGCTGGAGGGCAGCAAGACCTCCCTCATCCTGAAGGACACCAAGACCGAGGCCTCCTGCCGCACCATCTTTATGACCGCCGCCTGCGGGAGGAGCTGAAGCAGTGGCTGGAACGGCTGAAAAGGGAAGAAGCCCTTGACCCGGAGCGGTACCGTAACAGCGGGATGCTGCTGCGGCTGCCCAACGGTCTGGCGGTGGAGCCGGTGCTCATCCGTAAAAAGTTCCTGAAATGGCAGGATGCACACCCGGAGTTCCCCCGCATCGTCTTTCACGGTCTGCGGCATTCCAGTGCCACCTACCAGTGATGATCTCCGGCGGTGACATCAAGGCGGTGCAGGGGACTACCGGTCACGCCAGTGCGGATATGCTGGTGAACACCTACGCCCATATCCAGCAGTCCTCCCGTGTGGAGCTGGGCAAGAAGTTTGAAAGCGGCTTCTATGCCAAGCCCGACACCTCCAGCCCGCAGGCTGTACCCGCCGCAGGCGAACCCACCATCTCCATGACGGCTCTTTTGGAATTGCTCAAGGATGCCGACCCGGAAATGAAGGCAAAGCTCCGCTTGGCACTGCTCACCTGATGCAAAAAGGGCACTGATTGCAATGCAATACAGCGCCCTACATAATCGGACATGGATAACACCCACCGTGCAAAAACCGTGCAGAAACCGTGCACTTACTCCCGGACAAACTAAAAACCGCTTCATCCGACAACGACTTGACGGCATTGGTTCGAGCGACCGCACACCAAAAATCAAGTCTTGGAGATACGACTATGACGAAACTGTTTTCCTGCCGCTATAACATGGGCACCAACCGGATGGAAGCCCGGTTCGAGGATGGCACCACCCTTGCCATCGACTGCATCGCCGTCGAGGACGAGTACGGCAGCACCCCGGCACAGCGGGCAGAGCTGGACTGGCTGCTCTATAACAAGCCCTTGGAGTATGCCAGATGGTGCTGAGAGGGAGAATCTGTCGCTGGGGTGTGACCACGGCAGGTTGGAGGACTAACGAACCCACCAGTAAATTTAACCACATCTAGCGTCACTTTATTTTTAAATAGTGCGGTGCGATTTTTTTTCAGAAATTCTGTATCTTTCTCTTCCTCGACACTTAACATAGTCAAATCAATAGGCAACCCTGTTTCCTTTTGCAACACAGTCGAAGCTTCTAGTGATGCATTTTCTATTTCTTGTGAGTAACTTGTATAAATAATTAAAATATCTATATCATGGGGAATACAACCTAATCTCATTGCAGATCCAAACAAGTAAACGCGTTCAAAAGGTCCAAAAAGTGCCTCGTGTGTCTTTATAATCTCTAAAATGTTATTTTTTAATTTCACGAATACACTCATAAAAGTCGTCCATCGTTAATAATCTCACTCTCATTTTTTCTGCTAAAGAATATGCTTGAGGTGAAATGCAGTTTTCTCCATTCCAATTATGCAAATTTACAATGATACTGTTTTCTTCTGGCGTTAACTGTTTTAAGAACGCTTCACTTAAACAGTATTCATAAACAAAAGTCATCTTTTGACCTTGCACCATGATTTCTCTCAAATTAGCATGCGCAAAAAATTCAAAGTCACATTTTCTTGACCGAATATATTTTAATGCAAAGTTCAAACTATCCAAACGTACTTTTGCTCTTCTAAAACATTTATAGTTATAGTACATTTGCCTTAACCTAGGCGCATCATCTAAAAATACAGAATTCACCATTTTACCGTCATTAACCAGGATAAATGGACGTTCCACACCTAAGGTTATCCCTTCAAATTTTCCTTCGCTCTCCAATTTTTCTATTAAAAGTTCCAAAGATTCTGTAGAGGGAATGATAGATTCCTTGACAGGTTCTATACCAAACATTGAATCAATCTTAATAGGAAAGAGAACTGCTCTAGTCTTTTCTGCATCAGTACGAGTCACCTCAAACTCTTCCACATGTGCAATAAATTGTCGAGCGCATTCTAGATTCGAGTAATCTTCTTCTTTGTTGTGCTGAAGCAATCCCAAATTCGCAGAAAGCAAAAGCTTTAATTTTTTATTATTCTGCAAAATTTTAGCCTCGAATTTATTCCAAAGAGTTTTGTTTCCATTTAAATAATAATTTTCATATACGGACTTGTTCTCTTCTAGCAATGGCGAGACTGCGTCTTTCAGTTCATCAAAATTTGAAAATTTTTTACTGAATAAACGTTCCACCTCTTCTCTTCTGATTTTCTTCCAGCTTAAAACTTCTTCAGCCGTAAAAGCATGGTTTTTGTCAAAATCAGTATGGCAATTGGGACATAATAGGACTAAATTTTCAAATGCGTTATTCGCACTTTCACAGTACGGGTCAATATGAGCCTTTTCAATAATATCTCCATTTCCGCTAAATAGCTTCTTCTGGCATGCTGGATTCATACATCTTCCCAGTGATTCTGCATATAATCTCTTTCTTACATCTTCGGCTATATATCTACTACTCATAGCATATTCTCCTTGGTTCCATCATTCCCTTATCAACCAAACTCTAGGATTATGTTTACACTTCCTCTATATCTTTTAACTTTCCTTCCATCTATAGGTCTACTGCACTGGAGCAATTCACTATAATAAATTCTTGAAACACATGCAGCTGGTGCTGAAAGGAGAGATCGAGCACTGCCTGTCGCTGGAATGTGACCATGGTAGGCTGGAAGATTGATTGACAAAAACGCGCGGCAAAAATGCTAATCGCGCGGCGCGCGTTTCAGCGCGCGATTAACGCTTTCTGTTTTTCATCGAATCTCAGTCATTTTCTGTTCATTCTTGAGGAAATCGCACGTTTCTTTGCGCGTAATAATCGCGCGGCGCGCGTTTTTATCGCTTATTTTCTTTTAAGAAGTAGCTTCTTCCGCGCCCCGCTCCTTTTACTTCAATCTTCCCTTCATCTAAAAGCTTTCGGAGAATACGGTACGCCTGATCTTTTGTGTATCCACACAGTTCTTGTGCTTTCTGATTCGTAATCGACGGCTTATGCTTCAGATATTCAAGAATCCGATCCTTTGCCTGAATCTGGCTGACCGTCTTGTCCTGCACATAGGCCACATCGGTTTTCACCGTTTCGTAGACCTTGAGGGACAGCATATAGGTCTTGCCGTTCAGTTCCAGAAGCCCCTCGTCCCGGAGAGCGTTCAGAACCTTGTGGGCGTTGTCATCGGTTTCCTGAATCGTCTTTGCCGCCTGTTTCAGGGTGATTTTCTGGTGCTCCCGCAGATAGTGCAGAATCATCAGCTCCGACAGCGTGAACATCTTGGACCGCTTATCCTGTATCTCTGCGATGAAACGCACGAAGTTCTGGTTTTCCATCGTGCTGCGAAGGGTCAGCCGGACGGAGTTGGGCGTGCTGGCGTACTCCGGGTAGGGCTTGCCCTCGGTGAGCATACTCTGGAACATAATGTCCACACCCTGCCCGGAACGCTGCACATACTTCAGGTGCTGAAGAGTCATGGCGATCAGCTTGTTCCGGGGAATGGACTGGTGGGTGATGATGTTGCTTTCGTTGATGTCCCCCGGAAAGCCGCCGGGGTTCTCAATCACGATCTTTGTGGGGTAGTGCTTGACGTAAACCGGTGCCATGTCCTCATAGGAGCGGTGCGCCAGCGCATTCAGCAACGCCTCCTGAAAAACCGCTTCAGAGAAATCGTACACCTCAAGCCGGAACAGCCCCACCTGCACATTGGTCAGGCGGTTATAGGTGCGGATGCGCTCGGTCAGCTTATCAAGAATCGAGATCACCGGCTCCTGCATATCCATGCGGTTGTCGTATTCCGTCTGCGCTTCGTCGCTGTAATGGAGGTAGATCACCTCTGCCTGCGGCAGCAGCCGTGCAATGGAGGCCGCCTTGCCCACAAACAGCAGCCCTGCCACTGTCACACGCACTTCGTCCTTGTCCATGCGGATCAGGTTCAGGTTGTCCAGAAAGGTGGTATCTGCCAAATCCGGCAGGGCAGAGCCTGCATCCCGAATCCGCAGTTTCTCTTTCAGGCGGTACACTTCCAGCAGGTCAATGTCGCTTTCGGATGCGCCCTCCACGATCTTTGCCGAAAAATCCGGGTTATCGGCAGGGGAGTACACATCGTTTGCCGGGTAGTCAGGCTTTGTCACGTTCCCCAGCCGTCTGTAATAGATGCCGCCGGTGGTGGCAACATGAGAACTGGATTTCTCCACCGATACCACCAGAACCACACCGTCAGAGGTTTCCACCGGCTCGATTTCGGTAAACAGGCTTGGCCGGGTCATATCGTAGATGGCTTCCATCAGTGCCTGCGGGTCGCTCTTGGGGCAGCCCGTAATGGTGCCGTCATCCTCCACACCAAACAGCAAAACGCCGCCCTTTGTATTTGCCAGCGCAACCGCACTTTTCACCGCAAGCTCTTTCCGCTGCCGGTAGTCCTTGCATTTCACCCACGACTTAAACTCCTGCCGGGTGCTTTCCCCGGCAGCAATCATTTTGCGGAGTGCTTGTTCGGTCATGGTTGGGGCCTCCTTTTTCTTAAAATTAAAACAGGAGCTTTCTTTTAGTTCCTCAAATCTATTTGGCTTATAGCTCTTACCCACCCCATAATCTGCTCCGCGTTGGGGCCAATATCAAATCATCCGTGGTTCTATCACTGTCGATGGTCAACCTGCTTTACTGCTTTTTCTCGCCCTCTAATTTTATTGTATCACAAAAGACCAGTGATTCAAGTGATTTGACACGATGGTCGCCTTTGTCCAAAATATCCAACGCACTCATGACGCAGTCATCTCTTCTAGCCCGTAGAGAATTCTTTCGAACGTCACCTCATTACAAATCCGTTCCAATACGCTCGTTTCGTGATTTTGAACAAAGAGCCTCCCCCAAAAACCATCAAAAGGTAGAATTGCGCAAAACATCTTTACAAAGTTGTCGAGTTTTGCTATAGTTCACTTAGCGAACGACCGAACAGTCGAGTTAATATTTTCTCGCTGGCCATCAACATTGGTAAGAAGAGGCAGCTGCGCTTAAGCTGTCCTTGACGATAGAAAAAGGAGGCAATTCTATGAAGATCACAAAGGTCGAGGTGTTCCGCCTGCCGACTGCAAACAGCAAGCAGAACAGCCCCATCGGATGCAGGATCCATACGGACGTCGGCATCTGCGGCGACGGTGAAGCCGGCATGGCCTACGGCGTTGGTGGTTCCGGCGCATTTGGCATGGTCTGCGATCTGGCAGAGCTGATTATCGGTATGGATCCGCTTCGCACTGAGTTCATCTGGGAGACCATGTACAAGCGGACGTTCTGGGGCCAGAACGGCGGCCCGGTCGTCTTCTCCGGCATCGCAGCCATCGATGTAGCTCTGTGGGACATCAAAGGCAAGTATTTCAATGTTCCCTGCTACCAGCTGCTGGGCGGCAAGGTTCGCGACAAGCTCCGCACCTACGCAAGCCAGCTGCAATTGGCTGGGGCCAAGTGGGCGTTTCCGAACACCTGTGGGCCGTGACCCCCGCGGATTACGCACACAACGTCAAGCTGGCACTGGACGAAGGCTTTGACGCGATCAAGATCGATTTCTTTGATCGTGATGAAGAAGGCAAGCCCCTCAACTTCCTGGATACCACCGGCCTGCTGACTCCAAAACAGCTGAAGATGGTAGAATCCCGCATGAAGGCCGCCCGTGAAGCCGCCGGCGACGATGTGGACATCATCATGGAGAACCACTCCTACCCAGATGCACTGGGAGCTGTGCAGCTGGCAAAGCTGGCAGAAAAGTATAACATCATGGCTTTTGAGGAGCCCAACACGCCCACCACCCAGACTGTTGAATACATTGCCAAGTACAGCTCCGTGCCCATCGCAAACGGCGAGCGTCTGTACTCTCGCTGGCAATATGCAGAGTACTTCAAGAAGAACCTGCTTCAGCTGGCTCAGCCCGATATCGCAACTGCGGCGGCATCACCGAGGTCAAGAAGATCTCCGATATGGCCCATGCTTACGATGTGGGCATCCAGGTCCACTGCGCGGGCAGCCCGCTGACCACCAATGCAGCCCTGCATCTTGAGTGCACCCTGCCTAACTTCCTGATTCACGAGCACCATACCTGCAACCGCATGGATACCTCTGTGGGCTTGACCAAGTACAATCTACAGCCGGAAAACGGCTACTTCACTGTTCCCGATCTGCCCGGCATCGGCAATGAGTTCCTGCAGGAAGCCATTGACCGCGCAACGCTGTACAAGGTGATCGAGTAATCGGTCGCTCAATCATACTAAAAAGAAAAGGAGCTGTCACCATGGCGATTCACGTTGTAAAAGAACCCGTCCCAAAACCAGGTACTCTTGGTAGAACCGAACTCTATGCACTGGCCATCGGTCAGGTCATCGGTGCAGGCGTCATCACTCTGATCGTCCCTGCCATCAAAATGACTGGTTACTCCGCATGGCTGGCGTATTTCGTGGCAATCCTGATGGGATTTGTCATGATCCTTCCTTTCGTTTTCATCTCTTCCACCTGCGTCTGGGCGGCGGCAACTACTCCATGCTGTGCGATCTGTCCAGTCCGCGGACATCCGGCATTTTCGCTTACATGTATCTTACCCAGTGCCTGTCGCTCTCCCTGTTCGGTGCATCCGCTGCCGCTTACCTGGGCGACATCATCCCGGCGCTGAACTCCCATTGGGCAAGGGTCATTGTCGGCGTTACGCTGCTGACTTTCTTCTATGTCGTCAACCTGATGGGCGTTGACATCATGGCAAAAGCACAAAAAATGATGACCTGGCTTCTGATCGCAGCCTCATCCTCTTTGCGATCGTCGGCATCTTCAAGATGAAGCTGCCCATCTTCGATTTCAGCGACCCCAACTTTGCCATCAATGGCTGGGGCATCACCTTCAACAACGGCCAGATCAGCGGCGGCTTCCTCGGTGCAGTCCTGCTGTTCGTTTACTCCACCCAGGGCTACTACATGACCACTGCTTATGGCCGTGACTCCAAGGATGCCCGCAAAGACATCCCCTTTGTCCTGCTGCTCTGCGTACCCACCCTGTGCATCCTGTATGTTGGCGTTGCATGGCAGGCGTTGGCGTAATGAGCGTGGAAGAGTACGGCAACTCCACTACCCTGGTATTCGCTGCTCAGCGCATCTTCCCCACTTGGCTGTTCTACTTCTTCATCATCGGCGGCCCCATCATGGCTCTGCTTTCCACCCTGAACTCCAGCTTTGCCTACAACTCCATCACCATTGGTCAGTCCTGTGATGATGGCTGGCTGCCCAAGAGCTTCGGCAAGAAAAACAAGAGCGGTGCCCGCCCCTACATCCTGACCTTCATGTATGTCGTCGGCATCATCCCCATCGTCTTTGGTCTGTCCATCACCACCATCACCAATATGGTCCAGCTAATCACCTCTGCATTCGCCATCCTGAATTTCACAGCTGAGATCAAGATGCCCAAAAAATATCCCGATGCCTGGAAGCAGTCTCGCTACCATGTGCCCGATGGCTTGTACTACACCATCTGCTGTGTTTCTCTGGCGCTGTTCCTGGTCGTTCTGTGGAAGAGCCTGCTCTCCATGAACATCGGCCTGGCTGTCATCAACATTGTGGTCATCGTCATCGCCGGCCTCATCGGCTTCTGGCGCTCCAAGACGGGCAACATCGAGATCCACACATCCGTATGGGCTGAGGATTACCAGGAAGCCGCAGAATCCTGAGTTCTTCTCTTTTCACACTTTGTCACTTTTCCTACCATACCATCTTCCTTAAATCTTATCCGCACCCTCCCAAACAGCAGAGGTGCGATAAGGGGGTGAAAGAGGCTTTTAATTCAGAGCCTTTCGGAGCCAAAACTCCGACGGAATAATTTTAAATCACAACACCATTAGAATGGAGGTTCCACGTATGAAAATCACGAGTGTCGAATGTTATCTGGGCACTGGCGCGATCGGCGGCTTTGTTACCATGAAGATAAACACCGATTCCGGCATTTATGGCTGGGGCGAGGCGGGCCTGGCTTACGGCAAGTCTGCAGAAGCTGCATTTGGCCAGTGCAGGATTTTGGCAAACTGATCCTCGGTATGGATCCGTTCAACACAGAGGAGATCTGGGAGCACCTGCATCGCCACACCTTCTGGGGTATGGGCGGCGGCGTCGTTATTACCTCCGCCATGGCTGCGATTGATATCGCCTGCTGGGATATCAAGGGTAAGGCTCTCGGTGTTCCCGTTTACAAGCTGCTGGGCGGCAAGACCAACGATAAGCTCCGCGCCTACGCATCTCAGCTGCAGTTCGGCTGGCGAAAGGATATTGAGCCAAGGACGGCCTGACTTTGCTGTATGACCCGAAGGATTACTACCGTGTCGTCAAAGAAGCGGTTGACGAGGGTTACGACGCGGTCAAGATTGACCCGGTTTTTGCTCCCACCGAGCCAGCCCCCATGGGCGATGTCATGGCCACCCAGGCACCCAGATCCGTGGCTGCTACCGTGAGCATGACCTGAAGCGTTCTGTTGAGCGCATCGCAGCAGCCCGTGAGGCTGGCGGCCCCGACATGGACATCATTGTTGAGATCCACTCCCTGCTGGATGCCAACACCTCCGCAGAGCTGGGCAAGGCCCTGGAGCCCTACCGCATCATGTACTACGAAGAGCCCACGATGCCCTGCAACGCCGATATGTTCAAGCATATCAAAGAGAAGTCCGGCCTGCCTCTGGCAACGGGCGAGCGCAGCTACACCCGCTGGGGCTTCCGTCAGTTCTTTGAGGATCGCACCCTCAACGTCATCCAGCCCGATCTGCCAACACCGGCGGCATCACCGAGACCAAGAAGATCTGCGATATGGCGCAGGTTTACGACATCGGCGTCCAGATCCATGTCTGCGGCGGCCCCATCGCTACCGCTGCTGCTCTGCAGCTGGAAGCAACCATTCCCAACTTTGTCATCCACGAAGAGCACAACGCCAATCTGACCAGTGCCTTTGTGAAGGGCGGAAAATATTACTACGCTCCCAAGGACGGCTACTACACCGTTCCCGAGCTGCCTGGCATCGGTCAGGAAATGAGCGAGTTCTACATTACCAACGCAAAGAAGGTCGTAATCGAATAACCTTTCTCCTCATTCTCACCACAATCCATTATTTGGGAAGGAGCATCTATTATGAAAATCACGAGTGTTGAGTGTTATCTGGGCCAGTTCATCACTATGAAGATCAACACCGACGAAGGCATTTACGGCTGGGGCGAAGCGGTTTGGCTTACGGCAACAGCTTTGAGGCAGCATTTGGTCAGTGCCAGGATTTTGCCAAGCTGATCATCGGCATGGACCCGTTTGATACCGAGAAGATCTGGGAACACCTGCATCGCCACACCTTCTGGGGCATGGGCGGCGGTGTTGTCATCACCTCTGCTATGGCTGCCATCGATACCGCTTGCTGGGATATCAAGGGCAAGGCTCTCGGCGTTCCCGTCTACAAGCTGCTGGGCGGCAAGACCAATCCGAAGCTCCGCGCATACGCTTCTCAGCTGCAGTTCGGCTGGAGCGACCTGATTCAGAAAGATAACAAGGGCGAGGCTCTCGGCCTGCTGTTCGACCCGAAGGATTACTACGAAGTGACCAAAAACGCCCTCCGCGACGGCTACGATGCCATCAAGGTAGACCCCGTCTTTGCCCCCACCGATCCAGACACCCCGCTCGAAAAGATCTGGGGCAGCCAGCACTCAGATTCGCGGCTGCTATCGTCAGCACGACCTGCAGCGCTCGGTAGAGCGCATTGCAGCCTGCCGTGAGGCCGGCGGCCCCGATATGGACATCATCGTTGAGATCCACTCTCTGCTGGACGCCAACACCGCCGCCGAGCTGGGCAAGGCTTTGGAGCCGCTGCACATCATGTACTTTGAGGAGCCCACCAGCCCCGAGAACCCCAGCAACTTCCGTCACATCAAGCAGAAATGCGACCTGCCTCTGGCAACGGGTGAGCGCAGCTACACCCGTTGGGGCTTCCGGCAGTTCTTCGAGGACCGCACCCTCTCCGTGATCCAGCCCGATCTGTGCAACACCGGCGGCATCACCGAAACCAAGAAGATCTGTGATATGGCTCAGGTCTACGATATGGGCGTTCAGATCCATGTCTGCGGCGGCCCCATCGCTACCGCTGCTGCTCTGCAGGTCGAAGCTGCGATCCCCAACTTCACCATTCATGAAGAGCACAACGCAAACCTGAAAAACATCTTCATCCAGGCCGGCAAGTACTATTACAAACCCGAGAACGGTTACTACACCGTGCCCGATCTGCCCGGTATCGCAGGAAATGACCGACGAATCCTGGCAACCTGCCGCAAGGTCGTCATTGGCGGCTAAATCAGTCCCCAACGCCCCAACGCAAAGACAAAATACAGATCCACCAATTCCGTCATTGGTCATAATCTCTAAACAACGGAAAATGCTGCACAGGGCGTTGCCTTGTGCAGCATTTTTCGTTTGCGAAAAACTTTTCATTTTCACGAATTTCACTTTAAATTCTTAGCTTGACGTCCACCCCAAAAAAACTTATACTTAGATTGTGATTGGAAAAAGTTGCATCCACAAGATCTGGCAATTAGTTTCGGGAATTATTTTGCCTGAGGAATATGGTTTTGGATTCTTTGGGACATAAAACGCGAAGCGGAAATGGAGAATAATCATGGCACTACAGAAACTCCGCAGCCCAAAGATCCGGCGGCTGTCCGTGGTGGACCAGGTCAGCGACTCTATCAAGCAGAGCCTGCTGGACCAGGTCTGGAAAGAGGGAGACAAGCTTCCGTCCGAAGGAGAACTCGCGGAATATTATGGCGTCAACCGCCTAAGTGTGCGGATGGCCTTGCAAAAACTCAGCACACTGGGCCTCATTGAGACGCGCGTGGGCGAAGGCTCCTTTGTGGCTCACTTTTCCGTTCAGCCATTTTCAGTGAACTGGCACCTCTGTACGACAACAAGGAAAGCCGCCGGGATGTGGAGCAGCTGCGCAACCTTCTGGAAGGGGAGTGCACCAGCATTGCCATCATTTCTTCCACGGAAGAGGACCGCCAGAAGCTGAAAGATCGTCTGAATGAATTCAACCGCCTGGAAGCGATCTATAACAACGACATTGAAAACCAACAGAAGCTCCATGATGTGGTCCAGGCCGACTTTGCGTTCCATTATGAGATCATCTGCATGAGCCACAACAAGCTTTATATGGATATTTACATGATGGTGCAGCAGCTCATTTCCTCCCACATCCGGCATCTGGTTTATACCGTGTCCATCGCCGTAAAGCGGCCGGGCTTTCACTGGGAAGTGTGGATACAATGACGGAAGCTTCGCATGAAGCAATCTACCAAAGCATCATCAATGGTGACGCAGAAGCGGCCCGCAACGCTCGGGAACAGATACTGGGCATCGTCCCCGCCCACGGTTTGGATTACTTTGAGGACTATATGGACCCGAAAGAAATTCATCCGTAAAAAAAAAACGTTCTCAGTCCCATAGGCGCAACGTCCACTGCGCCATCGCTCAGGCAGCCCCGGCGGGCTATCAGTCGCGGTAGAATTTGCCCAGTGCTTTCAGCAGGGGAAGGAAGTCGTTGCAGATCTGTGCAGCCACATCCTCGGCGGTCTTTTCATCGTAGACATGGGAGGTGATGTTGCGGGCTGTGATGATTTTGTTCCATTCCTCCGCGTCCTGAATCACTCCGGCGGCAAAGGCTTCTTTCAGCACAGTGCGCGGGGTAGCGATGGGCGTTGTGCTGCCCTGATCTTCCAGATACACGCTGTGCGAGCAATGCAAAGATAACACGCTTTTTTGTAAAGTGTGCAGAAAGTGTGCAAGTGTGTGCAGCCTCTGCCGCAAAAACAAAAAAGCCATGAATCTTTCGATTTACAGCTTCCACGGTAGACATTCCTACGCGTTGGAACCCGCGGCTAAGCCAACAGCCCACTGGGCTGAATTGCTTGCGGCTGG
>ENA-OQLB01000757-OQLB01000757.1-human-gut-metagenome-genome-assembly--contig:-NODE-757-length-16630-cov-2.181058_pt1 | contig 16630 bp, 31 predicted proteins | sample MGYA00242656_ERZ504813 | MGnify/ENA primary metagenome ERZ504813 (study PRJEB26092, sample SAMD00036388) | human gut metagenome | host: Homo sapiens | study: EMG produced TPA metagenomics assembly of... | reverse complement strand
AACACGCGGGCCACGTTGACGATGCCGATGCCGCGCAGCTCAATGAAGTGGCGGATATTTCCGGCGCAGTCCCATGATCTGACGGTTGGAGACCTTGCGCAGCTCCACGGCATCGTCGGCGACGAGGCGGTGGCCGCGCTTGACCAGCTCAATGGCCAGCTCGCTCTTGCCGATGCCGCTGTCGCCGAGAATGAGGATGCCTTCACCGTAAACTTCCACCAGCACGCCGTGGCGGGTGATGCGGGGAGCCAGTTCAAGGTTCAGCACACTGATGAGGCTGCCCATCATGGTGCAGGTCGTCTCGTTGGAGCGCAGCAGGGCTACCCCGTGCTGCTTTGCAAGCTCCTGCATCTCCGGGAAGGGTTCCAGCTCCTCGTTGCGGCAGAGGATGACGGCCGGAGCTGCTGGCGGAACAGCCGGTCGAGGCGCTCACGGCGCTTTTCCGGCGTAAGACCGGCCAGAAAGTTCATCTCCGCAAGGCCCATGATCTGTAAGCGCAGCTTATCGAAATAATCGTAGTAACCGGCCAGAAACAGGCCGGGACGGTTGACCTCTGCGATCTCGACGCTGATCTTGTCCAAATCGCAGGGCGTATAGATGACCTCGAGGCTGACCTTCTCGACCAGCCGCTTGAGCGAAACAGCGAAATTCCCCATTCGTTTTTCCTCCTGCATCCTCTGTGCTCCGCCATACCAAAAGGCAGCACAGCTTATCCTTCCTTATTATAATCGAGACGGGCGGCAAAAACAACAATTCTTTCAGGAATCTTTTCTGGTTTTGCGCCAGCGCTTGCATCCGGGGGCCAAAACCATATAATAGGAGACAGGGATAGAGTTCACTTTACATGAGTTTTACATTTCGCCGGTTTCCGATTTTACATTCCGCTCGTATACTCATAATCAGGGATAGGACCGGTGAAATCCAGTGCAGGTCGTGTAAAAAGTTGAGACATGCTCCTGCACGGGTCCTCTACGGCCGCTGTCGATGTACAAACGCAAGCTTCAACAAGCGAGGAGTAAAACATGACTCTATTCAATGTCTTTTCTCTGCTGGGCGGTCTGGCTCTGTTCCTGTTCGGCATGGACATCATGGGCAAAGCCCTTGAGAAACAGGCCGGCGGCCATCTGCAGAAGATCCTGAGCAAGCTGACGGATAACCCCCTCAAGGCTTCTTCCTCGGTCTCGGCGTGACCGCCATCATCCAAAGCTCCAGTGCTACCACCGTCATGGTGGTCGGCTTCGTCAACAGCGGCATCATGGAGCTGCATCAGGCCATCGGCATCATTATGGGCAGCAATGTGGGTACCACTGTCACCAGCTGGCTGCTGAGCCTTTCCGGCCTGCAGGGTGACAGCATCTGGATCCAGATCTCAAGCCCACCTCCTTCAGCCCCATGCTCGCCTTCATCGGCATCCTGCTCTATATGGGCAGGAATGAGAAGAAAAAGGGCATCGGCACCATCCTCATCGGCTTTGCATCCTGATGACCGGCATGACTGCCATGTCCAATGCCGTCGAACCCCTGCAGGGTGAGGCATGGTTCACCAACCTCTTCGTCCGCTTCTCCAATCCCATCCTCGGCGTTCTGGTGGGCGCACTGGTCACCGGCATCATCCAGAGTTCCAGCGCCAGCGTCGGCATCCTGCAGGCGCTGAGCGCTACCGGCGTCATCACCTACGGCAGCGCTATCCCCATCATCATGGGTCAGAATATCGGTACCTGTGTCACCGCGCTGATTTCTTCTGTGGGCGCAAATAAGAATGCCCGCCGTGCCGCCATGGTCCACCTCTACTTCAACATCATCGGCGTCACGGTCTTTCTGGCCGGTTTCTACGGTCTGAACGCCGTGGTCCACTTTGATTTTGTGAACAAGACCATCGCCGCCTGGGGCATTGCTGTGGTCCACTCCACCTTCAACATCGCGGCCACCCTCATCCTTCTCCCCTTCGCAAATGGTCTGGAAAGCTGGCCATCCTCACCATCCCCGACGACGCCGAAAAAGAGAGCTTTGCTCTGCTGGATGAGCGTCTGCTGAACACTCCGGCTGTGGCCGTGGCCCGCGCCCACTCTGCTACTGCTGACATGGCCGAGCTGGCCCGTGTGGGCGTCATGCAGCCATGAGCCTGACCCACACCTGGGATGATACGCTGGCCCAGAAAGTCCGGGATGAGGAGAGCAAAGTTGACCAGTACGAGGACGCCCTTGGCACTTACCTCGTCAAGCTGTCCAGCCGTGAGCTGAACCATGCGGACAGCCAGAGCGTGAATACTCTGCTCCACACCATCAGCGATTTCGAGCGCATCAGCGACCATTCCGTGAACCTTCTGGAATCCGCACAGGAGATGCACACCAAGGAGATCAACTTCTCCACCGACGCCCGCGAAGAGCTGCAGGTGCTTGAGGACGCCGTGCAGGACGTGCTGAACCGCACCACCGACGCCTTCCGCAAGGATGATCTGCATCTGGCAAGCAAGGTCGAACCTCTGGAGACCGTCGTGGACGAGCTGGTGCGTGCCATCAAGGCACGGCACGTCGCCCGCCTGCAGGCCGGCAGCTGCTCCATCGAGTATGGCTTCGTGCTGGAAGACCTGCTGACCAACTACGAGCGCGTCTGCGACCACTGCAGCAACGTGGCAGTTGCCCAGATCGAGGTGGCACAGGACAGCTTCGACACCCACGCCTACCTCAACGACCTGCGCAGCGGCCATGCTTCCACCAAGGAGAGCGAGCAGTTCCAGCGCCGCCTGAACCGCTACCGTGAGCGCTATCTCTTCCCCGACGAAAATGTCACCGAAACGGAGGACAAACAGGCATGATTTATATCGTAGAAGACGATTCAGCCATCCGTGAATTAGAGCAGTATGCATTGCAGTCCAACGGCTACGAGGCCGTGGGCTTCGAGTCCTCAGAACCCTTCTGGCAGGCCGTCCACACCACGCCGCCGGAACTGGTCATTCTGGACGTGATGCTCCCCGGTGAGGACGGCTTCTCCATCCTGAAAAAGCTCCGCGCCGCCCCTTCCCTGCGGCGTCTGCCCATCATCATGATAACGGCCAAGTCCAGCGAGCTGGACACCGTGCGCGGCCTCGACTGCGGCGCAGACGACTACATCACCAAACCTTTCGGCATCATGGAGTTCCTGAGCCGGGTGCGGGCAGCCTCCGCCGGGCAGAGCCCGAGGCGCGGCCCAACGTCTACAGCTTCCGGGAGATCCTGCTGGACAATGCCCGCCACAGCGTCACCGTCAGCGGCGCACCGGTGGAGCTGACCTACAAAGAATACAGCCTGCTCCGCCTGCTGCTGGAAAACACCAACCTTGTCGTCACCCGCGAGACCATTTTGCAGGTGGTGTGGGGTACTGACATCTCGGTGGAGAGCCGGACCGTGGATATGCACATCCGCACCCTGCGCAAAAAGCTGGGCGACGCCGGAAAGTACATCTGCACGGTGCGGAAAGTGGGCTACAAGCTGACGGACAGCGAGGAGGAGCTCGAGCAATGAAACCACGCAGCATGGAAGAAAAAATAAGCTATCTGCTGTTTCTGATGGGCTTTGCGGGGCTGGCGTGTACCGCTGCGCTCTGCATCTTTGTGTTCCACAAGGCGTTCCGGGAGCAGGCCTGGACAGCCTCAAGAGGGAAACTGACCTTGTGCCGTCGGCTGTGCGCAGGTGGACGACCCCAGCAGCTGGAAACTTATGTGGACGGCTCGCTGCGCATCACTCTCATCGCCTCGGACGCAGTGTGCTCTTGAATCGGCCACCAACCAGCCGATGGAGAACCATCTGAGCCGCCCCGAGATACAGCAGGCCATGAAGAGCGGTGTGGGCCGCGACTGCCGCGACTCCCAGACGCTGGGCTATGAGACTTATTATTACGCCATGCTGCTGACGAACGGAGACATCCTCCGGGTGGCGCAGGATTCTGAGACGATCTGGTCGATTTATGACGCCGCTCTGCCTGCCATCGTGCTGAGCTGTTTCCTGATGATGGGCGCAGCCGCTATCATTGCCGGACTGCTGACCAAGAGCCTTGTCCAGCCTGTGCTCAAGATGACCGATGACCTCGACCACATCCAGGAGAATGTCCCCTACAAGGAGCTTATCCCCTTTGCCGAGAACATCCACTCCGACCGGATGCTGCGGGAAAATAACGAAAAAATGCGGCAGGAGTTCACGGCCAATGTCAGCCACGAGCTGAAAACGCCTCTGACCAGCATCTCCGGTTATGCAGAGCTCATCGAGACCGGCATTGCAAAACCCGCGGATACGCCGGATTTTGCCCACAAGATCCATGTAGAGGCCAGCCGGATGATACAGCTGGTCAACGATATTCTGCAGCTCTCCCACCTCGACAATGTGAGCGAGACGGGTGCTGCACCTGCAATGGAAACGGTCGATCTGCTGGATGTGGCCCGAGAGTGCGTGGAGCGCCAGAAGGTCAACGCCCGGCACTCCTATATCTCCCTGACCTACCTCGGCGAAAGCGCCCTGTGACAGGCAGCCGCAGCCTGCTGGATGAGCTGTGCCAGAACCTCTGCGACAACGCCATCCGCTACAACCGCCCCGGTGGAAAAGTCCAGATCATCACGCATGCACCCGGGACGGTCACTGCACCCTGACCGTGAAGGACAACGGCATCGGTATCCCGAAAGAGGCGCAGACCAGCGTGTTCGAGCGCTTCTACCGGGTGGACAAGAGCCGCAGCAAAGCCACCGGCGGCACCGGTCTGGGTCTGGCCATCGTCAAACACATCGCCCGCATCCACAACGCCCGCATCAAGCTGGACAGCGTTGTGGACGAGGGTACCACCATCACCGTGATCTTCGAAACGGCTTCTTAAAAGTTCATGAGCTTCACTCTGCCCGAATTTTCGGGCAGACGTTTTTTGTTGTGAGCTCAAAGTGACCGTCACGCAGTGCCTGATGCGCACCGAGTCCGGAGATGTCCAGCCCCAGCGTCCAGCAGCGGCGGACGGTGTCCGCACAGAGGCTTCCAGTTCTGCTTCGGCGTCGGCGTCGGCAGGCAGGGCATTGTTGCGTGAGAGCGCGTTCACCCGGAGAAGAAAGCTCTCCCCTTCCTGCTCCACGCCGCAGAAAGCCCGGCGCAGGCGGAGCGGCCCGGCTTCCAGCGCAAAGTGATGCTCCCCTGTATCCGTCCAGCTTTTGCCCTGCAATAAGAGCGCCATTTCCGTCTGGGACTCGGTCAGCCGGCCGGTCTGTTCCGGGGTGATGATGAGGGCTTCGGGCCTGTAATGTGCATCCTCGTCTTCCAGCTCCACGACAGGCAGGATGAAGCCGCTGCTCTGCTCATAGAGCCGGGGCGCGGCCGGGGCAGCGTTTTTGATGCATTGCAGGAGATTTTCAGGCAGGACGTCTGATTCATCGGCCCGCTCTTTCAGTGTCTCTACCGAAAGCTTCCCCCGAACACCCGGGACGCCAGCCGCCCGTAGGGTCGAGGGAGAAACAGTTCTTCACAGGCAGACAGCGTTCGCCGTACCGAATCCTGCCCGGCCAGAAGATATTCGCAGAGCCGCCAGTCCGCCCGCTGGGGCAGGGCTTCCTCTGCGGCAGAAATGGCAGAAGAAAGCTCGGGGCCTCGGCCAATACAGAGACGGATAGCGGCTTTGGCCTCGGAGGAATCGGCGGAGGCTTCCGGGAACTGGTACAGCAGACCCACTGTCCAGCTGTCGCCGCTGGTCTCGACAAGAAGGGCGCGTATCATGCTTTTTTCGGTGTTGTCCCAGTGCAAAAAAAGGCAGAGCCAGACAACGAGGACGCCTGCGGCCATCAGCGCAGCCAGCCCCGGCGGGTCATCGTGCAGCCTCCGCATTTACAGGCCCTTCGGCAAGGCGCTCACAGAGCAGCCGGACGGCACGGACGATAAAGCCGAAGCGGAAGATCGCCGCCGCCAGCCAGAGGAGCAGGAACGCGGCATCAAAGCGGGAGATGCCGCCGAAGCTCCACGCCCGCAGCAGCTCATAGCCCGGGTAAGCCTGCAGTGCGCCGAAAAGAAGGGCCAGCCCCAGCGCATAACCCGAGGAAATGACGGCAGCATGATTGGAAGCCATACGACAGGCTTTTTACTGATTTTCGCATTATTTTTACTCATACAGAGAAGCGGAAAGGAGAAATATTCCGGGTAAAAAGATGCATCCGGAAGCACAAACGAATGTGCCGTCTCACCTGTCACGAGCACCTGCCACTGCAGCTGTCCGGCCAGCCCCAGCACACAGAACACGATGCTCAGCACTACGAGCCACCCGAGGACGGAGGCCATCCGGTCATACAGCTCACAGCCGAGGCTCCACCCTGCCCAGAGAAAGAACGGCAGCAGACCGATGAAGGCCATAGACGCAAACTGTTCCCAGCAGGCTTGTTGGAGCATTGCAGCTGTCCGGACAAGCTCGAAGAGATACCAGAGCAGAAAGACGGCACAGATGCACTTTCCTGCAAAGCCCGGGCGGTTCAGACGGGAGGCGTTGACCGAGACGAGCGCGGCAAGGAGCACGAAGGCCGCTGCCGCCAGTACATTGCTCAGCAGGACGGCGCGGACGGAGCCGGTCTGCCCTGCCCCGAAGATGGCGCGGCCCAGCTCTGCCGCCGCGACGCTGAGTGTCAGCGTCTGGGCCGAGAATGTCTGTTTTTGCTGCATTCAGGAACCCCTCCTTTGCCAGATGGTGAATGGGCGGCGGGACAGCGCCCGATAGTTGCGGCGGACGACGCCGTCACCCGAAAAGACTGCGCCCGAAAGATAGGGTACCCCCATCGCGGAGATGGACGTCAGTGCGGCCAACACGCCCAAGGCCGCACACACCAGACCTACCGGACCGGCCAGACCGGCGGCCAGCGTAACGCCCAATCGCAGCAATGTGGCCGGTTCGTACAGCGAGGGCGTCACAAAGACTGAGATGGCCGTGATGCTGGCTACGAGGATGACCGGCGTGCTCAGCAGTCCGGCCCCGATGGCGGCGTCACCGATGATGAGCGCTGCCACAAGGCTCACCGAGTGGCCCAGCGTCTGGGGCATCCGAAGCCCGGCCTCCCGGATGATCTCCAACAAGATGATGACCAGCAGCATCTCGGCAAAGAGCGGCAGAGGCGTCGCCTTTTCTGCCGCCGCGATTTTGAATAATAACTGCGGTGGGATGAGCTCGGGCAGATAGACCGCCAGACAAACAAAAACGCCCGGCAGGAAGATGCTGAGATAAAATGAGCCATACTTCAGAACACGCAGGAACGACGAAAAAACTGCCGTAGTGGCGTAGTCGTCGAGGCAGTCGAAGTTCTCGCAGAAAAGGGACGGCAGCACCAGCGCCGAGGGCTGCCGTTGACAAGGATGACGATTTTCCCCTCACAGAGCTTTGCGGCGGCGGAAGCCGGGCGCTCGGTATAGCTCACCGGGGCAAACAGCCGCCACCTGGCCGGGAAAAGCCACGGTACAAAGTAGCTGGAATCCAGCAGGACCTCCGGCTTTGCCTCCTGGAGCGTCCGGCGCACCCGCGCCACTGCCGTCTTGCCGGCCTTGTCTTTGCAGTAGCAGATGGCGTATTCGGTCTTCATGGCACAGTCGGCCTGTGCGGTCTCCATCACAAGGGTATCGGTACGGATGAGGCGGCGCAGTAAACTCAGATTGACCCGCAGCAGGTCGGCAAAGCTCCCGGGAGCCGCGAAGGTTTCCTTCCCCGGAAGGCTCTTCCACCGAGCGCGATTTCAGCCCCTGCACCGAGAAGACAAGCCCCTTTTTGCATCCGTCCAGCAGAAGCACGGCCATGCCGGCGGTCATGCGGCGGATGAGGTCGTCCATGTCCTTGACCGGGCTGTCCTCGGCGGGCAGACCGGAGTGGTTCATCAGCAAATCATACACCTGCGTGCCGGTGTGAGGCATCCGCTCCGGCTCGAGGCTGGGCGTGTGACGGGTGGCGGCGTCCAGTAAAAGCGACCAGAGTGACTGGAGGCTGGCCATATTGTCGAAAAGGACGATGGCCCCCGGGCAGTGATAAAGCTCGATGCGCTTGGCATAAAAATCCGCCGAAGCGCCAAACCTAGCGTTGAGCGCCGCCAGATTTTCTTCCAGTGACGAGGAAAGCTGCAGCATACGGTATCCCCCTTTTCCTGCCAGTATTCCCCCACCAACGGTGCTTATTCAACCCACAAGGAGGGCCTTCTCGTGAAGCTTCTGATTTCCGTACTCTGCTCATCTATCTCTGCGTTCTGTTCGCCATGCGGCTGATGGGCAAGCGTCAGCTGGGCGAACTGCAGCCCGAAGAGCTGGTATCCACTATCCTCATCTCAAATCTGGCGTCCATCTCCATCGAGTCGGAAGAAGTGCCGGTGACGGCCAGCCTCATTCCCCTCTTCCTCATCGCGGCTTTGGAGCTGCTGGGGTCGGCGCTGAGCTTCCGCAGCCAGAAATTTTTCAACCTGATGTCGGGCCGTCCCAAGACGGTCATCCTGGACGGACAAATCGACCAGAACGCTCTGCGCACCCTCCGGCTGACGACTGCGACCTGCTGGAGGCACTGCGCGGCAAAAACATCTTTGATCCCCGGGATGTCTCCTACGCCGTGGTGGAGACGAACGGCAGTCTCTCGGCGGCACTGCGCCCCGAAAAAGAGACCGCTACCCTCGCCGACTTGCAGCTGAAAGTGGAGCACAGCCACGCGACCATCCCCTTCGTGCTGGACGGTCAGGTGCTCGAGGAAAATCTGCACTGGTGCGGCAAAGACCGGGATTGGCTCGAGCGGACAGCGCAGGCCAATACCCTGCTGCCGGAAGAAATCCTGCTTTTAGTGGGCAACGAGACGGAGGACTATTTTCTGCTGAAAAAAGAGAGCCGCCGCAAGGGCAGCTCCCGGTGAGAGGTGTGGAATGAAGCGAATTTATGCGTGTCTGTGCATCGTGGCAGTGCTGCTGGGTGTGGCCTTTTACAGCAGCTGGCGGGTGCAGAAGTTTGCAGAGGATATTTCGGACGACATCGACAATGCCATGGAGCCATTCGGGATGAGGACCTCCCTTCCGCGCGGCAGGCACTGGCCGAGGGCGCTGAACTCTGCGACAAAATGCGGGAAGGGATGAATCACCTGCTCCGCACACAGGACTTCACGGAACTGGAAGCCGCCCTTCGCGCTGCGGACGGACATCTCGAGCTGAACGCCCCCGAGGAAGCATTTGGTGAACTGCGCCGGGCGCAGGTTCAGGTGGAGACGCTGGAATGGCTGTCGCGGAGGCTTGTATAATTAAATCGTTCAGACGTGGTTATATTTCGTGTAATCTATATTATTCGAAATTATATCATCTTATTCCAGCATAAAATCGGTCTTATAAAAAGGATTTCATCTGCAAGGTCATCCGGTATTCCCGTTGTGTTATCGTTATTTTACTCTGTAGTAATTCTATTTGCAAGAAGCTGCATTAAGTGTCCCTGACTATATGGAATTTTATATGCCCCATCTTTCAGCGTATCTTCCGAAAGATACAGACCTTATAGAAAGGGCTCTTTTCCCGTGGCCAAGAGGCGCAAAAAGCGCCCCATCCCCTGCCCTGCGGCAGAGAATGGGGCGCTCGTGCTTTTTTTACACTTTACTTCTTACGGTCGCCCATCAGCTTTTTCAGCTCATTGAAGAAGCTCTCGACGTCCGCGAACTGCTGATAGACCGAGGCAAAGCGGACATAGGCCACCTCGTCGATTTTCTTCAGCTCCTGCATGGTCAGCTCACCGATGCGCACACTCGTCACCTCGCGGTCGTAGGTGCTCATCAGGGTCTGCTCGATGCTGCTGACGGCGCGTTCCAGAGACTCATAGCTCACCGGACGCTTGGCGCAGGCCCGAAGCATCGCGTTGAGCAGCTTCTGCCGGTCGAACGGCTCACGGGAGTTATCCTTTTTGATGACGATGAGCGGCACCGTTTCCACGACCTCGTAGGTCGTGAACCGCATATGGCAGTTCAGGCACTCCCGGCGGCGGCGGATGCGCTCGCTGTCTTCGGTAGGGCGGGAGTCGATGACTTTGGATTCCTCAGCGCCACAATAGGGGCATTTCATGGTCGTTCCTCCTAGATTCAGGACAGATTTGCGTCAGGATAGAAGCTCAGTTTTTCTTTGCGTTTTTGCGCTCGCTCCAAGCCACCCATGCGGAAGTGGAGACGCACAGCGAAGTATACACGCCGCTGAACATGCCCATCATCAGGGGGAATGCAAAGGTGAAGATGCTGTCCAGACCGTACAGTTTGGAGACGACGCACATCACACCCAGAGCCATCACCGTAGTGACGGTGGTGATGATGGTACGGCGGGCAGACTGGTTGATGGACTGGTTGACCAGCTCTTGGAAGCCGGCCTTCTTGCCCAGCAGGCCGCGGTTCTCACGGATACGGTCGTAAACGACGACGGTATCGTTGATGGAGTAGCCGAGGATGGTGAGCATGGCGGCGATGAAATTGCCGTCCAGCGGGGCGCGCAGCAGCACGAAGGTGCCGAACACCACCATCAGGTCATTGAGCAGGGCCAGAACAGCCATCATGCCGCCGGTGAAGCCGCCGATCTTCTTGAAGCGGTAGGCGATGTAGGCGAGGATGAGCACCAGTGCGAACACCACGGCCACCAGACTCTTCTGGAGGAACTTGGTACCCATTGCGGCGCTGACATTGCTCAGAGAGAGCTGTGCAAAGGAGTTGTCCGGGCAGCTCTCATTCAGGGAGTCCAGCAGGGTCTGCACTTCGTCGGTGGTGACAGTCTCGGTGCCGGGCATCGAGATCTTCAGAGTCTGCTCCCCTGTCGCGACGTTCTCGCCGGTCTGCAGGGTCAGGCCGTTGCTGCCCAGTGCCTCGGAGGCGGCCTTCTGGACGGCAGACATCTCAAAGCTGTTCTCGTAGCTCAGGGTGATCATCGCACCGCCGGTGAACTCGGTGTCCAGATGGACGCCCAGCACCACAGCGCAGAGGACGATGGCTGCCATCAGGCAGGCGGAGAAGGTCAGGAAGCGCTTGCGCAGGCCGACGAAGTTGACCTGCTTCTTCTCCGCCGGGGTCTTGCCGGGAGCATCGGCACCGTAGAGGCGGGGGTCACGCAGAGCCTTGATAGAGCAGCGCCCCGGATCATGGTACGGGTGGCGAAGATGCCGAACACGAAGTTGAGCAGCACGCCGGTGAGCAGCGTGTAACCGAAGGCGTAGATGGTGCCTGCGGTCGAGGGGCCGAAGGCGAAGAAGACGAAGTGCAGGGCCTTGGCGAAGAAGCCGTCAGACGGGCCGAAGGCACCCATCAGCACGATGCGACGATGACGATGGTCACGTTGCCGTCGATGATGGGAGTCAGGCCGCGGGCAAAGCCGCTCTTGAGGGCGCCGTCGAGGCTCTTGCCGCTGCGCAGCTCTTCCTTGATGCGCTCGGCAGTGATGACGTTGGCGTCAACACCCATGCCGATGGCGAGGATGATGCCGGCGATGCCGGGCAGGGTCAGGGTGAAGCTCTCAAACACCGGGAAGTAGCCGGAGACGAAGGCCAGGGTAGCCGCCACCTGACCGGCCAGAGCGATGCAGGCCAGGAAGCCGGGCAGACGGTACAGAGCCGTCATCAGAACCATGATGAGAGCGAAGGCGATGACGCCGGCCAGCACCATGGCGCTCAGGCTGTTCTCGCCCAGACTCGGGCTGATGGTGGAGTAGCTGTCCACCGTCAGCGCAAAGGGCAGAGAGCCGGAGTTGATCTGGCGGGCCATCTTGACCACGTCCTCCTGCGTGAAGGGGCTCGACGCAGAGCTGGTGATGATGGCAGAGCGTCGGTGATGGCGGCGTTGACGCTGGCGGTGCTGACGTTCTCGTCGTCCAGCCAGATGCTGATGGTGCCGCCGGTCTGATACAGGCGGGTGGTCGCGTCGCCGAATGCTTGGCGCCCTCATCGGTAAACTTGAGCGCCACATAGTACTCGGAGCTGCTGCCGTTGACGGGGCCGTACTGGGCAGCTGCGCTCTCCACCATCGAGCCGTCGAGGACGAGCTCTCCGTCTGCGCTGCTCCCCTCGCGGAAGGTCAGATAGGCGGTGGTGCCGATCTCCTCAATGGCGGCTTCGGGGTCGAACTCCGTCTCGCCCGACTGCCACGGGAACTCGAGGATGAGGCTGTCGGAGTTGTTGTCCACATACAGCTCATAGTCGGTCACATTGAGGGCGACCAGACGGTTCTCGATGACCAGCTGAGCAGCTCGAGCTGGTCGTCGGTGGCGTCATAGCGTCGGAAGGGACGAAGGTGACGTTGACGCCGCCCTTGATGTCCACACCAAAGCGGATGTCTTTCGCGCCCTTGATGTAGGTTGTGGTCACATCACCGTACTTGACTGCGACGCCAAAAAATGCCGTATAGACGAACGCCGCAATCAAAAGCACAGTGAGGACAAGTTGCCATGCTTTGCCTTTAGTTTTCATATGAATCGGGAAACCTCCAAATATAATAAGAAGCTGTTTTCATAACCCTTGCACACCGCCTGAACTGCCTTTTGGCGCACTCTGGCTATGAAACAACTTCCAAATCCCTGCTGCGCCGTCAGAGCGGCAGCACAGCGGGGATCTTGTGCGATGGATCAGGCTTTCTCAGCCAGCAGCTTCTCGACTGCGGCCAGACGGACGCAGACACAGAGCAGGTCGGACGCAGTCTCCACTTCGTCCAGGCTGGGATAAGTGGGCGCGATGCGCAGATGGGCATCGTCCGGGTCCTTGTGGTAAGGGTAAGCGGAGCCTGCGCCGGTGAGGGTCAGGCCGCAGTCCTTGCACAGCTGGGCCACACGCTTGGCGCAGCCGGGCATGACATAGAGGCTGATGAAGTAGCCGCCCTTGGGGTTCGTCCAGTGGGCGATGTCGCCGCAGGGAGTCAGCTCCTCGTTGAAGGCCGTCTTGACGGCATCAAAGCAGGGTACCAGACGGCGGCGGTGCTTTGCCATGTGGGCCAGAACGCCTTCCTTGTTCTTGAGGAAGCGGACGTGACGCAGCTGGTTCATCTTATCATAGCTGATGATCATGACCGAGAAGCGCTTGCAGATGTATTTCATCATGCTTCGCTGCAGGCCAGCGCAGAGACGCCTGCGCCCGGGAAGGTGATCTTGCTGGTAGAGGTGAACATGAAGACGCGGTCCTCAGTGCCGTACTTCTTGCACTCGTTCAGCAGGACGGGGGTCTCGATGATCTCGTCCGTCAGGTGGTGGACGATGTAAGCCTCATCCCAGAAAATCTTGAAGTCGGGAGCGGCGGTCTTCATCTTGGCGAACCGGTCGATGGTCTCGTCACTGTAGGTGTAGCGTCGGGGTTGGAATACTGAGGCACGCACCAGATGCCCTTGATGGTATCATCCTCAGCCACCAGCTTTTCAACAACGTCCATATCAGGCCGGTCGGAGTCATGGGACGCTGATGAGCTCGAAGCCGAACTCCTCGGTGATGGCGAAGTGGCGGTCATAGCCGGGCACCGGGCAGAGGAACTTGCGCTTCTCCACCTGCGACCAGGGGCAGGGAGACTCGGGGAAGCCGAAGCAGTAGCCCATGGAAATGAGATTGTACATAATTTGCAGGCTGGAGTTGCCGCCCACAAAGACTTCCTCGGGCTTGACGCCCATCACGTCGCCGAACAGCTCACGGGCCTCGTGCAAACCCTCAAGGTCGCCGTAGTTGCGGGCATCGGTGCCGGCGTCGGTGGTGTAATCGGTCATCTGCAGCAGCCCCATTGCCAGGTCCATCTGGTGAGGGCCGGGCTTGCCGCGGGCCATATTCAGCTTCAGACCCATTGCCTGAAATTTTTTTGTACTTTTCTTCCAGAGCTGCCTTCTCGGCAGTCAGTTCGTCGCGGGTCATCTCAAAATAATTTGCCATAACACACACTCCTTTATCGTACTTTCTGTTTCCCACAAAATGTCCGGCGCCGCCATCCGCAGAGCAGTCCCATGCCAGTGGGCCGTCCCGGTATTCCCCTCGCAGCTCCAGACTTTTATAGTTTACTACAATTTGGTCTCGGAAACAAGTCAGATGGCACAAAAAAGCCCCGCCAAAAAGCAAAAAGCTTTCAGCGGGGCTGCTCTTCCCTGCTGTGCGCTGACGCTCAGCTCAGGGAAGACTGGCTCTTATAGCGCTTGCGCACCGCGCCGTACTCCATGTGCGCTTCGCCGCCCTCCACGGTGTCCTCGTCGATGGTGACGCGGATGATGGTGGGGTCGTTCGGCACATCGTACATGATGGGCATGAGGATGTTCTCCATCACGCTGCGCAGGCCGCGGGCGCCGGTCTTGCGCTCGATGGTCTTGCGGGCGATGGCATGGAGGCCTCGTCGGTGATGTCCAGCTCCACATTGTCCATCGACAGCAGCTCTTTATACTGCTTGACCAGACTGTTGCGGGGCTCCTTCAGCACGCGCACCAGCGCATCCTCGTCCAGGTCGTCCAGCACGGTGATGACCGGCAGACGGCCGATAAGCTCGGGGATGAGGCCGAACTTGACGAGGTCGTGGGGCTCGACCTTCCGCAGCAGGGCCTTTTCGGCTTCGCTGGAGTTATCCTTCAGCGCACTGCCGAAGCCCAGTGCGGACTTGTCGGTGCGGCGGAGGATATACTTGTCCAGACCGTCGAACGCACCGCCGCAGATGAAGAGGATGTTGGTGGTGTCGATCTGGATGAACTCCTGCTGGGGGTGCTTGCGGCCGCTGCGGGGGGACATTGCTGACGGTGCCTTCCAAGATCTTCAGCAGAGCCTGCTGAACACCTTCACCGCCCACGTCGCGGGTGATGGAGGGATTCTCACTCTTGCGGGTGATCTTGTCGATCTCATCAATATAGATGATGCCGATCTGAGCTTTCTGGACGTCGAAGTCCGCGGCCTGGATGAGCTTGAGCAGGATGTTCTCGACGTCCTCGCCCACATAGCCGGCCTCCGTCAGGGTGGTGGCGTCTGCGATGGCGAAGGGAACGCCCAGCATCTTGGCCAGTGTCTGGGCCAGCAGGGTCTTGCCAACACCGGAGGGTCCCAGCAGCAGGACGTTGGACTTCTGCAGCTCAACATCTGCGCCCTTGCCGCTCAGGATGCGCTTATAATGGTTGTAGACCGAGACGGCCAGCACACGCTTGGCCTCGTCCTGTCCGATGACATACTGGTCCAGACCCTCTTGATCTCTGCGGGGGTCTTGATGTTGATGGCAGGATCATCTGCGGGCTGGATACACGCCCGGCTGGCGCTGCCGCGGCGGGAGCTGTTGCTGCCCGGATGATCCGGCTTGTCCGAGAGCAGGTCGGCGCAGAGGCCGATGCATTCGCTGCAGATGTTCACGCCGGGGCCGATGATCATCCGCTCCACTTCGTCCTGATGTTTGCCGCAGAAGCTGCAGACCAGATCCTTTTCGTTTTTATCTCTGCCGGAATTGTTATTAGCCATAACCGTTTTTCCTTATCCTGGGTGTATTGCTTTCTGCCGCTCAGCGGTGGGTGATGACCTCATCAATGAGGCCGTATTCCTTGGCCTCCTGCGCAGAAAGGAAGTTGTCGCGCTCGGTATCCTGCTCCACCTTTTCCAGCGGCTGGCCGGTGTACTCGCTGAGCAGCCGGTTCATCTTGGCGCGGGTGCGGATGATGTGGTCCGCGTGGATCTTGATGTCGGTAGCCTGTCCGGACAGACCGCCGCCCTGACCGCCTGCAATCAGCGGCTGGTGGATCATGATCTCAGCGTTGGGCAGAGCGAACCGCTTGCCTTGGTGCCGCTGGCCAGCAGGAATGCGCCCATCGAGGCAGCCATGCCCATGCAGATGGTGGAGACATCGCACTTGATATACTGGATGGTATCGTGGATGGCCATACCTGCGCTGATGGAGCCGCCGGGGCTGTTGATATACAGGCTGATGTCCTTATCGGGGTCCTGCCCTTCCAGATACAGCAGCTGTGCCACGACAAGGCTGGCGGAGGTGTCGTTGACATCCTCGCTCAGCACAATGATGCGGTCGTTCAGCAGACGGGAGAAAATATCGTAGGAACGCTCCCCGTGCGCCGACTGCTCGACAACGTAAGGAACAAAACTCATAGGGTTCGCCTCCTGAATGAAAATTATTGTGTTTGCAAAATTGACCGATACGGCAAGCGCACATGGGCCGTAGCCGTATCGGTCAATTTCAACAACCTTAGCTTACAGAGCCGGGATCACTCCCTGCCCTGTGTGACCTTGTGCGCCAGAATTACTGAGCGTCCTCGGTCTTCTCGGCCTCAGCGGCCTTCTCCACGACGTTAGCATGGCTCTTGATGAAGTCGATGGCCTTGTTGATGGCCAGGTCGTGCTTCACCTCATCGACATTGATGAGGTCACGGACCTTGTCCTCTTCCATCTTGTACTGGTCAGCGATGCGCTTGACCTCTGCGTTCAGCTCGTCCTCAGAAGCCTCGATGTTCTCGCAGCTGCGACAGCCTCCAGAGCCAGACGGATCTTGACCTGCTTCTCAGCCTGAGGCATGAAGGAAGCACGGAACTGGTCGACGGACTGGCCCATATACTTCAGGTAGTCCTCGAGGCGCAGGCCCTGCTGCTCCATGCGGAAAGCAAAGTCATTGACCAGCTCGTCCATGCGGACATCGTACATAGCTGGGGGATCTCAGCCTCCATGCCGTCGATGTCCTGATCGACCAGAG
>ENA-OQLB01000756-OQLB01000756.1-human-gut-metagenome-genome-assembly--contig:-NODE-756-length-16711-cov-3.864689_pt1 | contig 16711 bp, 18 predicted proteins | sample MGYA00242656_ERZ504813 | MGnify/ENA primary metagenome ERZ504813 (study PRJEB26092, sample SAMD00036388) | human gut metagenome | host: Homo sapiens | study: EMG produced TPA metagenomics assembly of... | reverse complement strand
CTTACGTGATCGTGTTGGTAAAGCAGCAAAAGTAAAAGAAAGAGTATAATCAGACAAAGATGTCAAAAGAGAGGGATAGGCTGTATAGCTTATCCCTGTTTTAGTATACAGGAATTTTACGAATCTTTCTATACGAAGAGGAAAGGAGTTCTTCTATGAGGAAAGGATACACAGTAACCTATCAGATGCGCAAGAAACAGCGTCAGCAAAGGGAAATCGTGATTCAGTATGTCTTAAAATTTGTCGGAGTTGTGTTACTGGCATTTTTGTTAGTAAGATTTGTGTGTTTCAGTTTTACGATTCAAGGTGATTCTATGTCACCAACGATTGAAAGAGGTGAAAAACATCTGGTGAATCGCCTGATCTATCAGATCAAGGGACCAAGTAGGTATGATGTGGTCATATTTAAATCAGATGACAAGAATGGAAATTACTATGTAAAACGAGTGATAGGTCTTCCGGGAGAAAAGGTTCAGATCAAAAACGGCAGAATCTATGTAAACGGAAAGAAAACAAAAGCATTTTCAAGTCAGAAGATTTTATCTGCAGGATTAGCAGCAGATGAGATTACATTAAAGAGTAAGCAGTACTTTGTTGTGGGAGATAACTATAATAATAGTGAAGATTCCAGAAGTGCGAGTGTTGGAAATATCAAAAGAACAAATATCATTGGAAAGGTCGGTATCAAATACTGGCCGTGGTAAACAGAGGGAAGGAGAAATAAAGAATGGATTTTCAGTGGTACCCGGGTCATATGACCAAAGCAAAACGTATGATGCAGGAAAACATGAAACTGATCGATATTATGATCGAACTTGTGGATGCAAGAATTCCACTAAGCAGCAGAAATCCGGATATTGACCAGTTGGCAGCGAACAAGTCACGATTGATCTTGTTAAATAAGACAGATATGGCAGATGAACGTGTGACTGCACAGTGGGAAGAATATTTTAAAGAAAAAGGATTCTATGTAGCAAGAACAAATGCAAGATCAGGAAAAGGTGTCAAAGGTACACAGGCGATCGTGATGGATGCCTGCAAGGAAAAACTTGAGAGAGATAGAAAACGTGGGATTAAAAACCGTCCGATCAGAGCAATGATCGCAGGAATCCCAAACGTTGGAAAATCAACATTTATCAACAGTCTGGTTGGAAAAGCCTGTACAAAAACAGGAAATAAACCAGGAGTTACAAAAGGAAAACAGTGGATCAAATTAAATAAGAATATTGAATTATTAGATACCCCTGGAATTTTATGGCCTAAATTTGAAGACCAGCAGGTTGGGCTTCGTCTGGCATTGATCGGATCGATCAGAGATGAAATCCTCAATCAGGATGAAATGGCGATCGAACTGATCGAGTATTTAAAAAATCATTATCAGGGAATTCTTGCTGATCGCTATCAAGTAGATGAAAATGAAGATAAAGTGAAAATCTTAGAACAGATTGCGCTAAATCGTAATTGTAAGATGAAAGGAAATGAATTAGATTACGAAAAAGCATCAAAGATCGTATTAGAGGAATTCCGAAATGGGAAATTAGGAAAAATTTCTCTGGAAACACCAGAAGAAGGGACAAAAGAGGCATAAAAGCCTTTGAGGGGCAGATATAAGAATGTTTAAAAGTATTCTAAGGTTGCTGGGTACCATTTTGATCGCGGTTGCATTTGCATTTGTTCTTATTATGTGTGTTGGTGAACGGACGAAAGTAAGTGGACATTCAATGGAACCGCACTTGCATGATCATGATCAAGTGTTGTTAGATAAGTTAACATATCGTTTTCGGGATCCTAAACGATATGAGATTATTGTATTTCCAGGACCAGAAGGTGGCGATCAGTTTTTTGTAAAGCGAGTGATCGCACTTCCAGGAGAAACGGTAAAGATCACAAAAGGAAAAGTCTATGTAAATGACAAAGAAGTAAAAGATTATTCCAAAGATCATACGACAGATTCATGTGAATTAAAAGGAAAGTTTCATCTTTCATCAGATGAATATTTTGTTTTAGGAGATAACAGAGATAATAGTAATGACAGTAGATATAAAGAGGTTGGTCCAGTAAAGAGGTCAAAGATCACAGGAGGATTATTTTCCGGTTTTATCCATGGAAGAATGCAGGTGTGATCCGGCCATAGGAAGGGTTTTAAGACTTATGACAAAGAAAGAAGAACGAGAAGCCAAGAAGTTAGAAAAATTAAGGCTTGAGAAAGAAAGAATGTATGAGATGTTTTCTTTTGAAAGAGAATATGGAAATCATCAGGCGATTTGTGGAATTGATGAAGTTGGAAGAGGACCATTTGCAGGACCTGTTGTTGCGGCTGCAGTGATTTTGCCAAAAGACTGTGATATTTTATATCTGAATGATTCCAAAAAGCTTTCAGAGAAGAAAAGGGAGCTTTTATATGATGAGATTTATGAGAAAGCAGTTGCAATCGGTATTGGAATGTCTTCAGAAGAAGTGATCGATGAGATCAATATCCTGCAGGCAACTTATAAGGCAATGCAGCAGGCAATTTCAAAGCTTTCGATAAAACCAGATCTTTTATTGAATGATGCGGTCACAATTCCAGATGTTGAGATCGAACAGATTCCGATCATCAAAGGAGATGCAAAAAGTGCATCGATCGCAGCGGCAAGTATTGTTGCGAAAGTTACAAGGGACCGTATGATGAAAGAATATGATATAATTTATCCGGGATATGACTTTGCAAAAAATAAAGGATATGGAACCAAAGCACATATTGAAGGAATCAAAAAGCAGGGAATCTGTGATATCCATAGAAGAACATTTGTAAAGAAATACATATAAAAAACAAAAAAGTATATATAATATGAAGAAAAATAACAGGGAGACAGGGGCAAAAGCAGAAGCGATTGCCTGTTGGTTTCTGAAACAGCAAGGATATGACGTCCTTGAACAAAACTTTTATACAAAAGTCGGAGAGATTGATATTATAGCAAAAGAAGATCAGACATTGGTATTTGTGGAAGTAAAATACAGAAAAGATGACAAAAAGGGATATCCGGCACAAGCTGTAGACCAAAGAAAACAGCAGAAGATCCGAAAGAGTGCAATGATTTATTTAAAGAAGAATCATCTATCTTTTGAACAGCCGATCCGTTTTGATGTAGTGGAGATTTTAGGAAAGAAGATCAGGGTGATAAAATATGCATTTTAAAAAATCAAACGATAATCAGTCTACGATATTACATGAGGGGTCTGTTCCATATCTGACATTTAAAAAATTGGATCAGGCAGGAGTCAGACATGGATTTTCAACACGTATGGGTGGAGTCAGCGAAGGAATGTTTACCACGTTGAATTTAAGCTATAACCGTGGAGATAAAAAAGAAGCTGTGGATGAAAATTTCAGAAGAATCTCAGAAGCGATCGGATTCGATCATACAAAGCTGGTATTTTCAAATCAGATTCATGAGACGAGAATCCATAAGGTAACGAAAGAAGATTGTGGAAAGTTATGAAAGATATGGATGGTCTTGCTACAAATGAGCAGGGGATTCCGCTTTATACAGGATATGCAGATTGTGTGCCTTTGTTTTTTTATGATCCGGTAGAAAAAGGCTGCAGCTTTAGCACATTCAGGATGGAGAGGCACTGTTGGAAGAATCGGTGCAAGATGGTACAATTTTTAGAAAATGAATATGGAAGTAAAAAGGAAAATATCATCGCAGCCATTGGACCATCAATCTGCCGAAGTTGCTACGAGGTTAGTGAAGATGTTGCAGATGAGTTTAAAAAAGAACTGACAGGACATGATGCAAAAGAATTTTTGGATGATAAAGGGAATGGAAAATACCAGCTTGATCTCTGGAAAGCAAATGAGATTATTTTGACAGAAGCAGGAATCCGTCCAGAAAATCTTGATATTACAGATATCTGCACATGTTGTAATCCTGATCTACTGTTTTCGCATAGAGCAAGTCATGGGAAACGTGGTAATCTGGCAGCATTTATTGTGTTATAAAAAGGTAAATAAAAAGAATATATCTTGTGAAATTCTTCACACTGGACGAATTTCATAAGATAAGGTATACTAAGAAACAGTACAGGTTTTGAAACATTTAGAGAGGTATATAGATTATGAGTAAGCCGATCATTGCCATTGTAGGAAGACCGAATGTAGGAAAGTCTACATTGTTTAATGCACTGGCAGGAGAAAAAATTTCAATTGTTAAAGATACACCAGGAGTTACAAGAGACCGTATCTATGCAGATGTGACATGGTTAAACTATCAGTTACATTGATTGATACAGGTGGTATTGAACCAGACAGTGGTGATTTATTATTAAGCCACATGAGAGGACAGGCAGAGATCGCAATGGAGACAGCAGATGTGATCATCTTCCTTACAGACGTAAGACAGGGGCTTGTCGATGCAGATATCAGGTGCAGATATGTTAAGACGATCAGGAAAACCAATTGTGTTAGCAGTCAATAAAGTAGATAATTACGAAAAATTCGTTCTGGATACTTATGAATTTTACAATCTGGGGCTTGGAACACCATTTCCAGTTTCAGCGAATTCTAAGATTGGATTCGGTGATCTGTTAGATGAAGTTCTTGTTCACTGCAATCCACAGGATGCAGATGAGAAAGAAGATGAAAGACCAAGAGTTGCAATCATCGGAAAGCCAAATGCAGGAAAATCTTCATTGATCAATAAATTATTGGGAGAAGACCGTCTGATCGTTTCTGATATTGCAGGAACAACAAGAGATGCGATTGATACAACGGTCAAACGTAATGGAAAAGAATATGTATTCATCGATACAGCCGGACTTCGAAAGAAAGCCAGAGTCAAAGAAGATATCGAACGTTACAGTGTGATCCGTACGGTTGCAGCAGTAGAACGTTGTGATGTGGCGATCTTAGTCATTGATGCGGAAGAAGGAATCACAGAACAGGATGCCAAGATCGCAGGAATTGCCCATGAACGTGGAAAAGGTATGATCATTGCGGTTAACAAATGGGATCTCATCGAGAAGAACGATAAGACAATCTACAAGTTTACAAACCAGGTTAGAGAAGTGTTATCTTATATGTCATATGCAGAACTTGTTTTCATCTCTGCTAAGACAGGACAGAGACTTCCTAAGATTTTTGATGTTCTTGATATGGTGATCGAGAATCATGCATTACGTGTACAGACAGGAGTCTTAAACGAGATCCTTACAGAGGCGGTAGCGATGAAACAGCCACCATCAGACAAAGGAAAGAGATTAAAACTTTACTATATCACACAGGTTTCTGTAAAACCGCCAACATTTGTTGTGTTTATCAATGATCGTCAGTTAATGCATTTTTCATATACAAGATATCTTGAGAACCAGATCCGTAATACATTTGGATTCAGAGGAACACCAATTCATATTATTGCGAGGGAAAGGAAGGAAAGATAATGGCAGTTTGTATTGTTGTGTGTATGATCGTCGGATACCTGTTTGGGTGTATTCAGACAGGATATATTGTCGGACGAGTAAATAAGATCGATATCAGAGATTACGGAAGTGGAAATTCCGGGACAACGAATACATTAAGAACTTTGGGAAAGACAGCAGCGATCATTACATTTCTTGGAGATGCCGTCAAAGGACTTGTGGCGGTGAATCTTGCGAGATATGTGATCATGCCGGCTTTTCATGTAGAAGGAGAAGCTTATCTTTGGCTTTTGACAGGATTTGCAGTAGTACTGGGACATAATTTCCCGTTTTATCTTGGGTTTAAAGGTGGAAAGGGAATAGCGACAACTGGGGGAGTTATTTTTGCATTTCACTGGCAGCTTGGGTTGGTCTGTGCAGCAGTATTTTTGATCATTACGGCTATTTCTAAGTATGTATCGTTAGGATCGATCTGCATGGTGCTGATCATTCCATTTATTTTGTATTTTAACAATCCACATGATTGGAAATTAGTTATTGTTGGATGTATATTTACAGCATGGCAATTTGGCGCCATCGTGCGAATATTGGGCGTTTGATGAATGGTACTGAGAATAAATTAGGTCAGAAAGTAAAACGTTAGGAGGAACTTAAACAGATGAAGAAAGTTAGCGTTATCGGTGCAGGAAGCTGGGGAAGTGCCCTTGCGGTATTATTAGCAAATAATGGACATGAAGTGACATTGTGGACACATGATCCGCATGAAATAGAGATGCTTTCCACAAAGAGAGAGCAGGTAGAGAAATTACCTGGAGTAAAATTGCCAGATAATATTATGATTGAGGCAGATCTTAAAACAGCTTTAACAGATGAAGATGTTGTTGTTATGGCAGTTCCTTCACCTGTTGTTCGTATGGTTGCAAAACAGATGTCCCCATTTATAAAAGACGGACAGATCATTGTTAACGTTGCAAAAGGTATCGAAGATGTTACATATAAGACATTATCGGATATCATTGAAGAAGAGATTCCAAATGCAGAAGTTGTGTACTATCAGGGCCTAGTCATGCAGAAGAAGTAGGAAGAGGAATTCCTACAACGGTTGTAGTTGGTGCAAAGAATAAAGAGACAGCGGAAATGCTTCAGGATGTATTTATGAATAAAGTATTCCGTGTATACACAAGTTCCGACATTGTTGGAATTGAGCTTGGAGGAGCATTGAAGAACGTTATTGCATTAGCAGCAGGAACGGTTGATGGTCTTGGATATGGAGATAATACAAAAGCAGCATTAATGACAAGAGGAATTGCAGAACTGACACGTCTTGGAGAAGCACTTGGTGGAAAACCAGAGACATTTTCAGGCCTTACAGGAGTTGGAGATCTGATCGTTACATGTACAAGCGTACATAGTCGAAATCGTAAAGCAGGATACTTAATGGGAAAAGGTATGACTGCAGAGGAAGCTATGAAAGAAGTAAAAATGGTTGTAGAAGGGGTATATTCAGCGAAAGCAGCCCTTGGACTTGCAAGGAAATGCAATGTAGCTGTACCAATTGTGGAAGCAGTGAACAGAGTGTTATTTGAGAATGCGGATCCAAAAGAAGAAGTTTCAAACTTACTCCTTCGTGAGAGAAAACAAGAACATACAAATCTTGAATGGAATTAATCAGGATATATAAAAACATAAATATATACAAAACATAAAAACATGAAGGAAGGAAGACAACAATGGAATCATTTAGGGAAATGTCAAAAGAAGAGTTACAGGCACAGGAAGTGGAAGTGAACAAAAAGTATCAGGAATTTAAAGATCTTCATCTTTCACTAAACATGGCAAGAGGAAAACCAGCACCAGATCAGATCGATCATGCAAATGGCATGCTTGAGACAATGACAGATTATCATGCAAAAGATGGTCTGGATGTGCGTAATTACGGAGTTCTTGATGGAATTCCAGAGATGAAAGAAATATTCAGCGATTTATTAGATATTCCAGCAAAGAATATCATCGTTGGAGGAAATGCGAGTCTGAATCTGATGTTTGATCAGATGATGAGACTGGTTGTATTTGGAACAGCAGGTGAGAAGCCTTGGGGACAGTTAGAGAAAGTAAAATTCTTATGTCCAGCCCCTGGATATGACAGACATTTTTCAGTTACAGAAACTTTAGGATTTGAACTGATCACAGTTGATATGACATCTGAAGGTCCAGATATGGATCAGGTAGAGAAACTGGTTGCGGAAGATGAAAGTATCAAAGGAATCTGGTGTGTGCCAAAATATTCCAATCCACAGGGAATCTGCTATAGTGATGAAACGGTTGATCGTTTAGCTTCTATGAAGACAGCAGCCAAAGATTTCAGAATCTTCTGGGATAATGCATATGGAGTACATCCAATCTTTGAAGATGTAAAAGTTAAGAATATCTTAGATGCATGTAAAGAAGCAGGAAATGATAACAGAGCATATTATTTCTTCTCAACATCCAAGATCACATTCCCAGGTGCAGGAGTATCTATCATTGCATCAAGCGATGATAATATTGCAGAGATCAAGAAAGTGATGACAGCCCAGACGATCGGATATGACAAGATCAATCAGCTTCGCCATGTGCAGTTCTTTAAGAATGCAGATGGAGTCAGAAAACATATGCAGATCTTAGCAGATTGTTTAAAACCTAAATTCGAGACAGTTCTTAATACGTTAGAGAAAGAGTTAAAAGGAAGCGGACTGATCACATGGGAGAATCCAAAAGGTGGATATTTTGTATCTGTAGACGTCCTTCCAGGATGTGCAAAGAGAGTTGTAGAACTTGCCAAAGAAGCAGGTGTTGCATTAACAGGAGCAGGAGCTACATATCCATATAAGAATGATCCAAAAGACAGCAATTTACGAATCGCACCTTCTTACCCTACAGTAGAAGAGTTACAGCAGGCAATGGATCTGTTTTGTGTATGTGTGAAGAAAGCAGGAATTGAAAAACTGTTAGAGCAGGCATAAGAGTTAATAAAAAATACTATGAGGAATATTCTTTATCAATGGTGATAAGGCATGTTCCTCATTTTGTTTTTTGTAATACTAGTATTTGGTTTTTAAAATATAAATTCAAAGATTGTATCTATACAATTAACACGTTGATGTGGTAAAATAAAACTGTTTATTCGTAAAATAATAAAAAGGAGTTGATTATACATGAAATTTACAAAGATGCACGGTTGTGGCAATGACTACGTATATGTAAACTGTTTAGAAGAAAAGATCAATAACCCAAATAAAGTGGCAAAATTTATCAGTGACCGGCATTTTGGAATTGGTTCTGATGGAATGATCTGTATTTGTCCATCAGATAAAGCTGATTTTAGAATGGCCATGTATAACTCTGATGGTTCAGAAGGAGCCATGTGCGGAAATGGTGTCCGCTGTATTGCAAAATATGTCTATGATTATGGACTGACAGATAAAACAACGATCACGATCGAGACAAAAGGCGGAATTAAAGAATTAGACCTTACAGTTGAAGACGGCAAAGTGACATGGGTGAAAGTTGATATGGAAGCACCAATCACAAAAGCATCACAGATTCCTGCAATCTATGATGATCTTGATGAAGTGATCGATCAGCCAGTGATCTTGATGGAAAAGAATATAATATCACATGTATTTCTATGGGAAATCCACATGGAGTTGTATTTGTAGATTCTGTTGCAGATATCGACATTGAGAAGATAGGACCAAAGTTTGAAAATCATCCAATGTTCCCAGATCGTGTGAATACAGAATTTATTGAACTTGTTGATGATAAAACGATCAAGATGCGAGTATGGGAGAGAGGCGCAGGAGAAACTCTTGCATGCGGTACAGGAGCCTGTGCAAGTGCTTATGCATCTTATCTGAATAAGAAAACAGGAAAGAAAGTCTTAGTACATCTTTTAGGTGGAGATCTTCAGATCGAATATGATGAAGAAAAAGATACGATCTTTATGACAGGACCAGCAACAACAGTGTTTGATGGCGAGATCGATCTTACAGGAATTGACGATTAAGAGTACAAAGATAGAAGAATTATTGGAGATAGAACATGATATTAAAAGAATTATTAGAACGTTCAGAATATACCCTCGTGCAAGGAAGTGAAGATGTAGAGATTTCTACATTAGTATATGATTCAAGAAAGATTGAAAAAGGCAGTGTATTTGTATGTATCAGCGGAGCAGCCTTTGATGGTCATAAATTTGTAGCACAGGCTGCTGAACTTGGAGCGGCAGCAGTCGTAGTAGAAAAAGATGTAGAAGTACCAGAAAATCTGACAGTGATCAAGTTTGATAATACAAGACTTGCTTTAGCCGAGATGTCAGCAGCATACTTTGGATATCCAGCAGAAGAGCTGACAACGATCGGTATCACAGGAACCAAAGGAAAGACAACAACAACGTATATGATCCGTGCAGTCCTCGAACATGCAGGACAGAAGACAGGATTGATCGGAACGATTGAGACAATCATCGGAGATGAGAGAATTCCATCCGTCAATACAACACCAGAATCTTATATCGTACAGGAATCTTTCCGTAAGATGGCGGACGCAGGATTGAAAAATGTTGTTATGGAAGTATCTTCTCAGGCATTGATGCTTCATAGAACAAGTGGATTTGAATTTGATTATGGAATTTTTACAAACCTTGCAGAAGACCATATTGGGGAAAATGAACATAAAGATATGGACGACTATATTCATTGTAAGAGTCTGTTATTTAAGCAGTGTAAACAAGGAATCGTCAACGGAGATGATGACTATGTAGAAAGAATCATCAAAGATCATACATGTGCGATCGAAACATATGGAATGAAGGATACAAACGATGTTTATGCAGAAAATATTACAAGAATTCAGGAACCTGGATACCTTGGAGTTGCTTACGATCTCAAAGGAAAACAGGAATATAACGTACATGTAGATATCCCAGGAGACTTTACAGTTTATAATTCCTTGGCAGCAATCTCTCTTTGCCGCCATATGGGAATTGTCAAAGAAGATGTATTATCAGCATTGAATACAATTCAGGTCAAAGGACGTTTGGAGATCATCAAGACTCCAGGAGATTACACATTAATGATCGACTATGCACATAATGCTATGAGTCTTGAAAGTCTTTTAACAACGATCCGTAAATATAACCCTAAGAAGATCTACTGCTTATTTGGATGCGGTGGAAACCGTGCAAAAGCAAGACGTTATGAGATGGGAGAAGTATCTTCAAAACTTGCAGATCTTACCGTTGTAACATCTGATAATCCAAGAAATGAAGAACCAATGGATATCATCAACGATATTTTGATCGGGGTTCACAAAGCAGACGGAGAATATGTTACAATCCCAGATCGTAAAGAGGCGATCAAATATTGTATGGAACATGCTGGAGCAGGAGATATTGTTATTCTTGCCGGAAAAGGGCATGAAGACTATCAGGAGATCAAAGGTGTGAAACATCATATGGATGAGAGAGATCTGATCCAGGAAATTATCGAAGGAAGATAAAACATCTGTCTTTTGAAATATATAAAGAAACGAAAGGAGAATTACAAACGTGGAAGCAAGAATTTCAGGAACAACAAAATTATTCGGATTGATTGGTTCACCGGTTTCACATTCCGCATCACCAGCAATGCAGAATTACGGTTTTCAGGCATGTGGAGTCGATGGAGCGTATCTTGCCTTTGATATTAAAGAAGAGGAAGTGCCAGAATTCGTAAAATCCATGCGTCTGTTAAATATTCAGGGATGTAATGTTACAATGCCAAATAAAACAGCAGCAGCTCAGAATATGGATGAATTATCACCAGCAGCAGAATTGATCGGTGCCGTTAACACAATTGTAAACAGAGACGGAAAATTATACGGACATATCACAGATGGTGAAGGTTTTGTTGCAAACTTAAAAGATCATGGAATCGGCGTTGAAGGAAAAGATATCGTAATCTTTGGAGCAGGTGGAGCAGCAACAGCGATTCAAGTACAGTGTGCATTAGATGGAGCAAAATCTATCACGATCTTTAACCCAAGAGATCCATTTTTCGAGAGAGCCCAGAAGATGGTAGAGAAGATCAAAGCTAAGGTACCAGAATGTCAGGTAGAATTATATGATCTCGATGCGAAAGATACAATGCGTGAAAAGATTGATGCAGCAGATATTTTAGTTAATGGAACATTACTTGGAATGAAACCAAAAGAAGATACAACAGTGATCTCAGATACAACAATGTTTCATGAAGGATTAGTTGTAGCTGATGTTGTATATAATCCAGAAGAGACAAGATTCTTAAGAGAAGCAAAAGAACATGGATGTATCACAGTTCCAGGAAAAGGAATGCTATTATGGCAGGGAGTTGCATCTTTCAAATTATTTACAGGGAAAGATATGCCGGTTGATGAAGTGAAAGAAAGATTCTTCCAGGGAGTATAAGATACATAGATCATATATGGAAACAAAAAGATCAGAAACTGTAATAAGCAGATTTCTGGTCTTTTTTTCTTATTGTCTTCATATACTTTATCAGTCTATAAAGGAGGAACTTATGGATCAGTTTAATGTATATAAGGATATGAAAGCAAGGACAAACGGAGAGATTTACATTGGTGTTGTTGGTCCGGTGCGAACAGGAAAGAGTACATTTATCAAACGTTTTATGAATCTGATGGTATTGCCAAATATCGAAGATGAAAACGACAGAAATCGTGCAAATGACGAACTTCCACAATCTTCAAGTGGTAAAACGATCATGACAACAGAACCGAAATTTGTTCCAAATGAAGCAGTATCAATAAAGACGGAAGAAGGAATCGAATTAAATGTCCGACTGATCGATTGTGTGGGATATATGGTGGAAGGCGCTACAGGACACATGGAAGGAGAAGAAGAGAGGCTTGTAAAAACACCTTGGTTTGATTATGAAATACCATTTACGAAAGCAGCGGCAATTGGAACAAAGAAAGTGATCACGGAACATTCAACGATCGGTGTAGTTGTAACTTGTGATGGTTCTTTTGGGGAAATTGCAGCAAAACAATATGAGCCAGCGGAAGAAGAAACGATCAAACAACTGAAAGCATTGAAAAAGCCATTTGTTGTTTTATTAAATACGATTCATCCATATTCAGAAAGCACAAAGCAGCTAGCGGCTGAAAAGGAAGAAAAATATCAGACAAAAGTGCTACCAATGAATTTAGAACAGATGAAAAAAGAGGATATTTATGAAATTATAAAGAGTGTGTTGATGGAATTTCCGATTTCATCAATTGGATTTTATGTTCCAAGATGGACAGAGATGTTAAAGAAAGATCATCATTAAAAATGGAATTACTTCAAATGGCCAGAGATGTGATCACAGAAAAAACAACAATGAGAGACATTTATGAAGAACAAGAAAAAGAATATGAGTACATAACGGGGCAGAAACTAGAATCTGTTGCGATGGACAGTGGGGAAGTGGTCATCACAGTAAAAGTTGGGGATGTATATTATTATGAATTTTTAAGTGAAACAACAGGGATGGAGATTCGCAATGAATATGAATTTATCAAGATCATGGGAGAATTAGCAAAGAAAAAGAAAGAGTACGAAGAAGTTGGAGAAGCATTGGCGGCAGTAAAACAAAGAGGATATGGTGTTGTGACACCGACGAAAGAAGAAATTGTATTAGAAGAACCGCAGATTGTAAAACATGGAAGTAAATACGGAGTAAAAATTAAGGCAAGTGCACCTTCTATTCACATGATCCGTGCAAATATTTCAACGGAGATCGCTCCAATCGTTGGGGAAGAATATCAGGCAAAAGATCTGATGGACTATATTGAGCAGGGATCGAATCAGCCAGGGGAAAGTATGTGGGATGTCAATATTTTTGGAAAGACGTTAGAACAGCTGGTTGGAGACGGTATGCAGACGAAGGCATTAAAAATGACAGATGAGAGTCAGCAAAAGCTTCAGGATACAATGGAAAAGATCATAAATGAAAGTAATGGCGGTCTTGTCTGTATCATTATCTAAGAACATTGACAAACGGATGGAAAAAGAATATACTTTGATAGACAAAGTGTTTTTTGATCTGACAGTTATGAGTACAGATCAAGAAGAGAAAAAAGAAGCGATTAAGATAAGTGGAGTAGTTATGTCTGTAAAAATATTAGGAACAGGAAGTTTCTTCCAGAAAAATCAGTGAGCAACGATGACCTTTCCAAAGTGATGGATACAAATGATGAATGGATTTCATCCAGGACAGGGATTCGCAGCAGGCACATTTCGATTGAAGATACAACATCAACGATGGCAGTGAAAGCTGCAGAGAAAGCATTAGAAGATGCAGGAATCAGTGCGGAAGAATTAGATCATATTTTCGTTGCAACATTATCAGGAGATTATGCAACACCAAGTACGGCTTGTCAGGTACAGAAAGGAATCGGAGCTGTCAATGCAGTCTGTATGGATATTAATGCAGCATGTTCAGGATTCGTTTTTGGATTAAATACAGCAGTTGCATATGCGAGAGCAGGAAGGGGTAAGAAGATGATGATCATTGGGGTTGAGACACTTTCTAAGATTCTTGACTGGAGTGACCGCAGTACTTGTGTATTATTTGGAGATGGTGCAGGATGCGCGATCGTGGAAGCGGATGAAGAAAGAGAAATCTTTATCGATGCAGGATCTGATGGAGTACGAGGAGATGTTTTAACATGTGAAGAAAGACATTTAAACAATCTCTTAGTAAAGGATGATTCTCCAATGCAACAGGTTGCCATGGATGGGCAGGAAGTATTCAAATTTGCAGCACGTATGGTACCAAAGAGTATTAACAAAGTCCTTGATGAAGCAGGCGTTTCCAAAGAAGAAATCAAATATTTTGTATTACATCAGGCTAACAAAAGGATCATTGAAGCAGCAGCGAGAAGATTGAAGCAGCCAATTGAAAAGTTCCCGATGAATATAGACCGTTGTGCGAATACTTCATCAGCAACGATTCCGATTCTTTTAGATGAGATCAATCAAAAAGGAATGCTAAACCGAGGAGATAAGATTGTTTTAAGTGGTTTTGGCGGAGGACTTACTTGGGTTCTGTTTATCTTACATGGTAAGAAGCAAACAAATACGATACAAATGAAGATAAAAATAGTCAGCTTTCATATAAGATGATAGGAGTTGACTATTTTTTATTGCATAGGAAATTTCAATGAAATAAAAAATATGAAGTAAGAAGAAAGAAATCCTGTAATACAAGATTCTTTTTGAAGTTAAAATATGATATAATGAGTGGATAAGTACAGGAGGGAATTCATGGAATTACAGTTATGGAGAGAAATGCTCACCCATATGAGCTGGCAGTTGATGAACTTGTGTTAAAGTTTCGACATATTATAAGAGAATACAGAAATGTCGGAAGATATTCACCGATCGAGCAAGTCGATGGACGTGTAAAATCTATCTCAAGTATTTTGGATAAGATGCAGAGAAAGAAGATCAATGTCAATGATGTAGAAAAAGAACTGGAAGATATTGCGGGAATACGTTTGATCTGTCAGTTTGTGGAAGACATTGATCGTGTATTAGAGATCATAGAGAGTCGTTCTGATATGGAGATCAAGAGCCACAAAGACTATATTTCACATTCCAAAGACAGCGGATATCGAAGCTATCATGTGATCATCTATTATGAAGTGAATACGATTTATGGGAAGAAGCGGATACAGGCAGAGATACAGATCCGTACACTTGCGATGAATTTCTGGGCAACCGTGGAACATTCTTTACAGTATAAGTATAAAGGGGATATTCCACAGCATGTGACAGATAAATTATTAGTTGCATCAGATGCGATCGATGTCTTAGATCATGAGATGTCAACAGTTCGTGATGAGATCATGGATGCACAGGATTCATTCCGTAAGAAGTCAAATCTTGTATCTGAGATCCTTCATACGATGCAGAATTTATATAAAGTTGCGAATCGTCATGAAGTATTAAAGATTCAGGATGAATTTTATAAAATATATGAGACAGGAGATATGGAACGCTTAGAGCATTTTAATAAACAGTTGGATATTATTGCAGAAGGATATCGTGCTCAGAGCATTTCTTAAGAAGAATATGAAATTACCAGAATTATTTGAAGAGAAGATGAGACGTCTATTGGGCGAGGATTTTTCGGAATATGAGAAGCATTTAGATGATCCTGCATATTATGGGATCAGAGTCAATACACTAAAGATCTCAGTGGAAGACTTTTTGAAGATCTGTCCGTTTCATGTGACGAAAGTGCCTTGGACAGATAATGGATTTTATGTAGACAGGGAAGAAAAACCATCAAAACATCCATATTATCATGCTGGATTATATTATATACAGGAACCAAGTGCGATGACACCAGCTTCCTACCTGCCCGTAGAACCGGGAGACCGTGTGCTTGATCTGTGTGGGGCACCAGGTGGAAAGTCTACAGAACTTGGAGCAAAGTTAATGGGAGAAGGATTACTGGTATCGAATGATGTCAGTATCTCAAGAACGAAAGCTCTGATCCGTAATATCGAGATGTTTGGCATCCGTAATGATATGATCCTTTGTACGGAAGCCAAATATTTAGTACCATCAATGACAGGATTTTTTAATAAGATTCTAATTGATGCTCCATGTTCTGGAGAAGGAATGTTTCGAAAGGGGAATAATGAGATCAAGAACTGGCAGCAGAAAGGAAGCGAACCTTATGCAAAATTACAGCGAGAGATCGTTGATGATGCGATCAAGCTATTAGCGCCAGGTGGTATGCTACTTTATTCTACCTGCACATTTTCACCCGAAGAAAATGAACAGGTGATCGAATATCTCTTAGAGAAGAATGAAGATCTTTCTCTTGTGCCAATGAAGATGTGTGAAGGATTTGACAACGGACACCCAGAATGGACTTTGACAGGAAGAGAAGACATCAAACAATGCATTCGATTATGGCGCATAAGATCAAAGGAGAAGGACATTTTCTTGCCTTATTGAAGAAAGCAGACGGAGAACAGCCAACATTCAAATACGAAAAGATTAAGAAAGTAAAACTGACACCAGAGACAGAAGAATTCTTCAAAAACTGTAAGATGGATATTGACTGGAGTCATGTTAGAGAACATCAAGGAAAATTGTTTTACCTAAAGAAGATATTCCAGAGATGAAGAAGGTAAGAGTCTAAGGAAAGGTCTTTATCTAGGAGAGATGAAAAAGGAAGATTCGAACCGAGTCAGTCATTGCAGTAGCATTGGCGGCCAATGAGTATGAACC
>ENA-OQLB01000755-OQLB01000755.1-human-gut-metagenome-genome-assembly--contig:-NODE-755-length-16715-cov-3.969014_pt1 | contig 16715 bp, 22 predicted proteins | sample MGYA00242656_ERZ504813 | MGnify/ENA primary metagenome ERZ504813 (study PRJEB26092, sample SAMD00036388) | human gut metagenome | host: Homo sapiens | study: EMG produced TPA metagenomics assembly of... | reverse complement strand
GTCCTTTTCCATCTCGTCCATGTACTGGTTGATGCTCTTCACCGGCTCGTCTGCCGAGACGCTTTGCTCGCCGCCCAGGATCAGGGCAGCTTGCGATATACAGCGTGGATGTTTTTCACGTTTTTTTCAACGCTTCGCAGAGCATCCCAGCCACGATCCGCCGGGTCTGGATGCTGTCGGTATGGGGCGACTCACGATAGCTGCGCACCACCTGTGCACTCTCCACATATTCCTTGCACAGGTTGCCGTGAGGGTCGCAGGCAATGTAGATCGGCACATAGGGGCCGACCCGCTTGCGGACCTCTGCCAGGATATGGTGCTCGCCGGAGCCGAGGCCTTCCACCTCGCTGGCACCATGCAGCATCATATAAATACCGTCGATCTCGTTCAGGTGCTCTTCCACCGTCCGGATAAAGCAGGCCTCGATGTAGTCAAAGGTGTGACGCTTGATGACGCCGGAGGCTCCGGACACCGCGTAGACTGCGGGGATCACCTCGATGCCCGCCTGTGCAAAAATATCGCCGACGTGCATCTTGTGCACACATTCCTCGCCAAATGCGATGTCATAGGCCGTGATCTCATTTTTGCGGGGAATATTTTCGTTGGACTCCGTGATAAACTCACCGATCAACACTTTCATCTTCATTTACCTCATAATAAACAGTAGTCCTTGCCCGAACTTCTCCAGAGCAGGGACTACCCGTTTAATTTACTTTACATTTTTCTTGCGTCTCTGCTCAGGAAGAAGCGGGTTGCGATAAAGGAGGTTACAATGGTAGCGGCTGCAACGATGACTGCGATGATCACATGATGCATACCGCCGTTCTCGTCGATGTACATGATGAAGGTCATCAGGCCGGGGCATCCGATCTGGACGAACTTCTTCAGACCAGTGATACCGGCGATCAGGCCGCCGACCACAGCGCCGCAGGCAGTACCCTTCAGAGCAGCGGGGGTGGAGATCAGTGCGCCGTAGAATGCAGGCTCGGTAACGCCGCACAGAGCGGTCAGGCCGAAGGAGCCGTACAGGCCCTTCTTTGCGGCATTGTCGGAACCCTTGAGAGAAGTTGCGATGCCGAGGGTGGCAGCACCGACTGCCAGGTTGGAGATAAAGCCCATGTTGCCGAAGATGACGTCATAGCCCTGGTCTGCGATGAAGGCGATGGACATGGGGCCGATGCCCTTGTCGATGCCGAACATGACCATGTAGGGATACAGAGCGGCCAGCAGGGGCTGCAGCAGGAAGCCGATCGTGTTGGAGAGGAACATACACACAGCGGCGACACCATTGCTCAGCTCAGTACCCAGAGGTCCAAGGACGATCAGTTCCACAGGGACCACAATGATCATGGTGACCAGCGGGGTCATGAAGAAGGTGATGACTTCCGGCATGATCTTCTTGACGAACTTGTACACGAAGTACATGAAGAAGACGCCCAGCATCACGGGGAAGACGGTGGAGCCGTAGGAGACCTGCGGCACGGGGATGCCGAGGAAGCTCAGCCTTCAACATTGTTGATACGGTCACAGACCAGAACAGCGCCTAAGAAGCCGCCGTAGATCTCAGGCATTTTCAGCTGCTTGCACATGAAGATGCCGACCAGATGGGGAAGTAGGTGAAGCCTGCCTGGAACAGTGCCATGCAGATGTTCACCGTGCCGGTGCTGGTATCCAGACCGAAGTAGTTGATGCCGACGCGGGCGATTGCCAGGATCATGCCGCCCACGATCATGGCCGGGACGATCGGCATAAAGACGGGAGCCATGAAGCCCGCGATCTTATCCATGACCCACTTTGCATTATGGGGCTGGTTTGCGTTGGAATCCTCGATCTCCACGCCTGCGTTCATGCCCTCTTTCCAGCCGGAGACGGCCAGGAACTCATTGTAGGCATCGTTGACCTTGGTCCAATGATGATCTGATATTGACGCCCCTTCTCCACAAGGCCTGCCTGCTCGGGAGCTTTCTTCAAAGCCTCCACATCCACCAGGCTAGGCTTTGCCACTTCGATGCGCAGACGTGTTGCACAATGCGTAACGTTGGTGATGTTGCCCACACCACCGATATTGTCCAGAATATATTTGGACATTTCGTCAAATTTACCCATGGGTTTACCTCCTGCAAAGTTTTCAAGCAGAACGTCTCATTCCACTCGTTTCCAAAAGAATTTTACGGGACGGCTTCTTTGCGCTCCTCCACCTCGCTTCCGATTTGTTCATTTTTGTTCTCGCTCTGTTCTCTTTTGTTGTATTATATTCCAGGTTCTTCGCTTTGTCAACAATTTGTTCACGTTTTCATAGTCATTTTGTTCATTTTCGTCGTATTGTATGTTTTTATTCGTTCGTTTTGTCAGTTCTGGCAATTATCCGGACACAAGGTCACATTTTTGAGCCTTATTCTCCGCTTTGATTTTTCCATTTTTTCACAAAATCATCTGTGCTGTGCGCTTTTCGCTGCCGCACCTTTCAGAAACGGATCAGCCAGAATGTCACAAAAGACAACATTGCAGAAACAAACACACACGCATTGGTAAAGCCCATGTCGCCGTGGTATTTCTGGCAGTAGATCGTAGCGGTGTTCACAACAGGCGCTGCATTGATGAGCACCGCCGCCGCACACTGCACTCCCTGCACCCCCAGCAAACGGCAGGCCGCCAGCGTGATATAAGGAGAAGCCAGTAGCCGGAACAGGCTGACGCCAAACACCTGGCCGGAAAAAATCTGGGACAGAGATACCGTGCGGAAGGTATCCAACAGCGTGGAACCCACGAGGATCATTGCCATCGGACTCATGCAGGCTGCCAGGCTGCTGCACATCCCCATGACGGGTACCGCCACCGGAACTTTCAGAAGGTTGAGGAGAAAGCCCAGTGCCATGCTGATGTTCAGGGGGTTGCGCACAAAGTTTTTCAGCCCTTGTTTTACCCCATTGCCGTGGCTAGATGTATCAAAATAGTACTGGCCCGAAATATTGGAGAGGATGCGGGTGGACACCATGAATATATTGGCGTAGAACACGCCCGTGGTCCGTACATCGACTCCACCAGCGGGATGCCCACCATCGAGCCATTCGAGATGAGCATACAATACTCCGCGATCCTCCGCCGGGCCAGCGGCACGGAGGCCGGGATGAGCCGGGCGCAGAGCATCACTACGGCCACCACCAGCGCACCTGCGGGTACCAGCCACCCGCAGGTGGAAAGCTCCTCTAGCGACATGGACTGGTAAAACGAGACGAAGATATTCATCGGCATCAGGACGTTCATCAACAGATCCGAGAGGAACTGGTCTGCCTCCGCATTTGTGAGCTGCAGCTTTTTCAGCAACATTCCCAGGCCGAACAACAGCAGGATCTTACACTCCGCCTGCAGCAATACAATGCCGTCCATCCCGATCACACGTCCTTATGTTCCGTGATGAAATCCCTGTACCAGTAATAGCTCTTTTTGGGGATGCGGCGCAGCAGGCCGTCCTCATAGTCTACCCGCACAAGGCCATACCGTTTTTTGTAGCCGTTGATCCACGAATACAGATCCATCGTAGACCAGCAGTAATAGCCCTTCACGTTCACGCCGTCCTCCTTGGCCTTGAGGATCCAGCCGATGTAATCGTTGAGGAACGCGATCCGGTCGTCGTCCTCCACATAGCCGTTTTCGTCCGGCACATCGTAGCAGCCGTGGCCGTTTTCGGTGACGTAGATGGGGATATTGCCGTACCGCTCCTTGCGCAGCATCAGAGTATTGTAGGCGCATTTGGGGTAGATCTCGCGTCCCCATTTGTTCAGCCTGGTATCGGTGTCTCGATCCGACTCGAACCAGCCTGCAATGGCGCGCGTCTCCCGGGCTGTCTTGCAGGTGCCGTCGTTGTTGCCCGCATTATTCACGGTAAAGGCGGTGATGCCGGATTCGTTGGGCTTGACGATCAGGCGGCTGTAGATATTCTGGCCCAGGAAATCCACCGTATTGTTTTTGATGATCTCGAGGTCTTCGTCCTTCATAAAGGAGAGGTCGATTCCTCTTGCCTTGACTGCTTCCAGCAGCTCCGGCTCAAAATATCCCTTGATGGCCGGGTCAAGAATGCCAAAATTGCAGAAGTAATCGCAATACTTCACAGCCTCTCGGTATTCCGGCGTATCCTGCAGGGACGTGGCGGGGCCGCAGCCCTGCACGATGCCGATCTGGCTGTTCTTGAAGCCCATCTCCCGGAACTCCCGGATGGCTTTGGCATTACAGACATCCATATTGTACAGACAGTGGGCATAGCTCTGCAGATCGTTCTTGTGGTTCGGGGGATAGTTGCCCACGCAGTAATCGCAGTAGGCGTTGTGATTCGGCTCGTTGATGGTAACATAGAGCGGGATGCGCTCCCCATAGTGCTGGAACACCACGGCTGCATAGTACGCAAACTCGTCGGCGATACCCTCGTAGCACCATCCGCCTTTCTGGCCGATATACTCCGGCAGGTCGTAGTGTACCAGCGTCACATTGGGTACGATACCGTACTTCTCGCACTCATCCAGCACCCGGTCATAGAATGCAAGGCCCGCTTCGTTGACAATGCGGTCTTCCTTCGGGACGATGCGCGGCCAGCTGATCGAAAAGCGGAAGGTATTCTGGCCGCTTTCCGCCATCATCCGGATGTCCTCGGCATAGTGATGGTAAAAATCACAGGAAACGTCGCCCGTGATGCCGGTGGTGTTGGCCGGCGAGTGGCAGAATGTATCCCAGACGCTGGGGCCTTTGCCGTCCTCGTTCCATCCACCCTCGCACTGATAGGCCGCCGTAGCGGAACCCCACAGAAATTTTTCACTCATCATTCTGTCTCCTTATTCCTCGGTGTGATCCTTGATGTACTGCTTATACCAGTAATAGCTCTTCTTGGGGATGCGCTTCAGTCCGTTCTCATAGTCCACATAGATCAGGCCGTAGCGCTTATCATAGCCGTTGATCCAGGAATAGCAGTCGGTCGTAGACCATGCATAATAGCCTTTGACATTGCAGCCTTCGTTCTGGGCCTTGATGAGCCACTCCAGATAGGACTGGATAAACTCGATGCGCTCGTCGTCGTTGACGCAGCCGTTCTCGTCCGGGTGTTCATACAGCGCGTGTCCATTCTCCGTGATATACACCGGAATGTCACCGTAATCCTTCTTGATGCCCATGAGCATATCGTACACGGTCTTCGGTAGACTCGCGGCTCCACGCATTCTTCGGGGTATTGGGGTCCACGTCGGTCTGGAACCAGCCCTTGACAACATAGCCTTCGGTGCTCTTCTGGCCTGCGCCACATTGTTGGGGTAGTAGTTGGTCTCACCGGATTCGTAGGGCTTTACCAGAGCGCGTGTATAGCAGTTCTGGCCCAGGAAGTCCACCGTATTGTTCTTGATGATCTCAAGGTCTTCGTCCTTGACGAAGGAGAGGTCGATGCCACTTTCCAGTAGCAGAGGCTTGAGGTCTGCAGGGAAATGCCCCAGAATCGCAGGGTCGGTGACCCACTTATTCTTGAACAAGTCGCCCCGGCGCTGGGCGATGCGGTATTCCGGCGTATCCTTCAGGATCTGGACCGTGTTCGTGGTATGCACGATGCCGATCTGGCTGTTTTTGAAGCCCATCTTCCGGAACTCCCGGATCGCCTTGCGTTTGCCACCATGAAGTTATAGGACACCTGCACCAGTGCCTGCACATCGTGCTTGTTGGAGGATAGTTACCGGTCAGGTAGGAACAGCAGCCATTATGGGTCGCCTCATTGATCGTGACATAGAAGGAAATCTCCTCGCCGAACTGCTCGAAGCAGACCTTTGCATACTTGGCGAATTCATCCGAGAAGATCGGATTCTGAAATCCGCCAATGTCCTCCAGCCATGCCGGAATGTCGTAATGGAGCAGCGTCACGTTGGGTACGATACCGCTCTCTTTGCAGGTCTTGAGCACATCCTTATAAAAGGCGACTCCCTCCATATTCACCGGGCCGTCCCGGGTGGGCAGAATGCGGGTCCAGGCAATGGAAAAGCGCAGGGTGTTGTGTCCACCCTCTTTCAGCAGCCGAATGTCCTCCTTGTAGCGGTGGTAAAAATCTGCCGCCACATCGCCGGTAAATCCCTTGGTGTTTTTGGGGCCGTGACAGAACTGATCCCAGTTGCTCTCTCCTTTTCCACCCTCGTTCCAGCCGCCCTCACATTGGTATGCTGCGCTGGCCGTACCCCACAAAAAAACTTTTGTTCACTTTTCCGTTCATATTTTTCCTCCAATCTGTTTCATTTTGAGCTTTTTGCTCTTTGTTGTCTTTCTATTATAGAAAACCGCGCATTGTTCAACACAATGCACGGGTTTTTGAATCGTTTTTGCAAAATTACTGGTCATCTATGCCATATTTTGATTTTTCCATTTCGTTCTTCCATTTCGCAACTTTTTCCTCCGCATCGGCAACGTCCGCCGCATGGAGCCGCTCATAAGCGCTCAGCTTTTTCCGGACATTTTCCTTGTAATGCCGTTTGAAGTAGAGCGCATAGAGCGAATCCAGAAGATACATCAGCGACGTCCGGGTAGAAAAGGCCGAAATCTTCTGATAATGGTCTTCGTTGGATGAGAGATACAGCAGATGATCTGCATAGCCGCACAGCGGAGTCTTATCGGTGGATGTGATAAGCGCAATGGGCGAGTGCTGCTGCCTGAGCAGCCGACAGATCTGGCCCACCGTAGAGCTGCGCCCCCCAAAGGAGATGACGATGGAAAAATGCTTCGGGTTCGAATTGGCCGCCGCCAGTTTCTGCATATAAGCCTCGTGCGGCACCTCCACCGGCACATTGATCTCCTGCATCTGAAACCGGAAATTATCTGCCATGCAGAAATTGCCCGCCGATGTGTAGATGTCAATGCGCTCTGCACGTTCCATCGCTTCTGCCACCTGTGCCATCGCGTAGGGATCTGCCAGTTCCAGCGTGTCCGAGATCGTGTACTCGTAAACCTCTTTCAAATGGAGCAGTATTTCGTCCGGTGTTGCCTCCGCCTCAATAGGAAAATTGATGTCCTGCACCGCGCTTTCCGATTTCTGATGCACCACCGTCCAAAGAGCCACCTTAAAGTCGCTGTATCCTTTCAGATCCAGCTTCTTCAGCAGCCGGTAGACCGTAGATGTAGAAAGATACAGATCTCCGGCCAGCTGCTGCGGCGTTTTGGACAGACACTCCATCGGGTGATTCCGGATGTAATCACACAAACTTTTTTCATTGCTGGTCAGATGTTCCAACTGGTTGATCTGGGTCAGAAGATTCACGGCGGATTCCTCCTCCTGATTTTTGTCGCAGCCCAGGAAAAAGTGCATCTCAACACAGCATATTTTAGTATGCAGGCCGATGCTGTTGTCGTATAAAAAGGGTAATTCGTCTTCATTATAGCATAATTTTCAAAAAAGTTCTATTCTTCTGTTTCCCTAAGATTCAGAGTCGCACCAATCCATAGATTTTTGCGATGTGGTATCAGATGCGAGATAAAACAAAAATCCGAACCCTTCTCCTATCGGAAAAAAGTTCGGATTTTGTTGTTGTGGTGCACCTCCAGGGACTCGAACCCTGGGCCCACTGATTAAGAGAGCAAACCGCCGGTTCGTCTCAATTTATGGAAGTTTCGAGTCATCGTTATTTTTAATCAAATCAACGTGATTTTTCACCCAGCAATTTCTGCACCCTTTGTCGGATTTTGCAGCGAAAAGCACCCTCTGCACGTTTTGAAACCGTGCAAAATCCGTGCAGAAACCGTGCACTTACTCTCTGACAAACAAAAATCACACTATCCACCACCGACTTGACGGCAATGGTTTGAGTGACCGACCCAGATATCCTAAATTATCTCTCTATGTTTACAAAACATCTGTGATTCTCTCTTTCTATTACGTAAGGACGCAAATGAAGGGCCCATAAACGTCCTACTAAAAAAAGGAGATTATTACTATGTTACTCAAAAATGGAAGTACTGGCAACTATGTTATGTACCTGCAGTATGGACTGCATATCATGTGCTGCCTCCGGGTAGTTTTGACAGCAAATTTGGCTCTGGTACTGAAAATGCTGTTAAGAAGTATCAGGGCAAAAAAAGGTCTTACCCAAGATGGCATTGTTGGCGATGGTACATGGAACGCACTGGTAAGCGACATTAAAACCATCCAGCAGCTCCTGAAGAACAAAGGTTATTACGCCAGTACAGTGGATGGCCTTGCAGGTTCAGGCACTTATAACGCTGTTATCAGTTTTCAGAAAGCATCCGGCTTGACTGCCGATGGTATGGTCGGCAGTGCCACCCTAAACGCATTGACGCTTCTTCGGGCGGTACAAGTGGTCAATCTCATTCAATCACTCTGCCTACTGATAGAACTATCTTTGGGCACAGAAGAATCCGGACATTGTTAAGCTTGTTGGAAATAGTGGTTGCTCTCTTGTTGCCGTGTTGAATACCGCTAATATCTATGGGCCTCGTGAATTCACCCCTAACGAAGTCCTGACTGCCTGTGGAAATTGGGGTGCAAACGGTCTGAATACTTGGGCTCTTCCCAGCAAGTGCAATGGTAAAATCGACACGAGCAACTACACTCATGGCGGTAAGGAGCAGGCGACTGTATTCAGTGCAGTCAAAGCAAGTATTGACAATAACCTTCCCATCATTATTCGGCTCAACAGTAGCGATGGCAAAAAGACGCATTTTGTCACAGCGATTGCTTATACTGGCAGTTGCTCCTCTGCAAGCAGCATTTCCGTCATTGATCCTGCTGGTGGTGTCATTCGAACTCTTGAGGAAGCGGGAACTGCACGCAATGAAACCGTATACGGTGATTATATCGCAACCGCTCGTCGCTCCTAAATATCTCTACTCTCTTCATCAACAATAAGTTGTAAAGCATCATTTTTAACATATATCCCCCCCAAAGTCTTTTCTCAACTCTCGAAAAGGCTTCGGGGGGATTTTTCAATGCCTATTATATGCAACACTTTTCACTATCTGCTTATCCAAGCTCAGGCGAGTGATATTTATTTACTCTCCACACATCCCCAACTTTTACCAACTGCATTTCATATTCGACTTTATTCATGTCATCATATGAATACTCATCATGTTCCTCATACGTTTCATTGGGATTATAGTATGCAATCATTACAAAATTTACTTGTGCTTCCGTTTTATTTTTCAAATAGTATCGCACTGAGCAGAAATCATCCGGATAATATTCTCCCACATATCCAGTAAAATATGGAATTTGTGCCAAATCATAGTCATCACAAACGGCAAGTTTTCCATTATAATTCACAAACTTTTTCTCAATTGAATCTTGTGACAAGAAATCATTTGTAAAAATAGATTTCATATATTCTTCAAACTCTTTATAAGAATTTTGATAGACCTCATAATCATGTCCGTTCAGTTTTACATATGTCGGCGCATTTTGCGTCATAGGCACAAAAGTCGGAGCATCTTCAATTTTAAAATTCAGTCCTTTTAAGTTACTTGATTGTCCCCAAAGTGCATAGTCTATTTTCTGCGCTTTTTCAAAAACAGTATATTGATCTTGATCTAAAATACCGAGGTCGAATCAACTAACTCTGGGAAAAATCTTGCAAATCATTTTTTTCTTCAGAATTGCATGAACTTGACGATGTATCCTGTGACGAAACTACTGTGGACATTGATGATGCTGTTGTATCATTCATTCCACATCCCACCAAATTCACCACAATACAACCTAGAATCACTATCATTTTACACTTTTTGCACAATTCATATATGTTCTCCTTTTTATAAGTTTATCAACATATTGTTTAGTCTCTATTACCTTCTTGTAAACTTTTTATATTAGCTCACAAAAATCTATTTTTCCGTTTACAAATCTTAACATTTTTTCTCTTTCCTCTTAAAAGGAGGAAAGAAAATTGAATTATACGCTTTTTGACCTTTTTCTAAATGCATATAACGGCAACTCCTTTGCACAGCTACAAATCGTCCAACGTTTTCAGCCATTACTGAAAAAATATGCAGCTCTTCTTAAGTATGAGGATGCCTATTCAGATTTACAATTATATCTTCTCGAATTACTGCATTCCGGAAAATTGACCAAACTTCAAAGAAAAGATGACGGCACATTAGTGAAATATATTGAATCCTCTATCCGGCATCAATACATTTCGCTTAACAGCCGAAAAAACGCCGTAGATAACTCTGTCATCGCAAGCGTTGATGAAATTGATTTCGATCAGATGTCTTTGTCCTCAAACGATGAATATCCTGAACTATTGATTTCCGATTTACATTCTGTTCTTCAACCTTCTGAACTGACCTTATTATCTCAATTTGTTTTTAAAGGAATGAGCATCGCAGATATAGCAGAAAAATCTGGTGTCAGTAGACAAGCTATCAACCGTAAAAAGCTTTCCATATTAAAAAATTAGAATGTGCATTCTTCCCTAAAACTTCCAAATAAATTCTCATTCATTTTGATTTCATTCTTTAGTGTATAAAAGCTATTTTCTTCGCTCCCTTTAATCAAACCACCACGGCAGTTCCAGCCACAGGTTATCCATGGCCTGTTCCTCGGTCTTTTTGGCGCGGCCTTTTGTCAGGTGAAAGTATATCGCCGTGCCGATCAGCAGATGTTCCTCGCCATCGGTGAAGCCATAGCGGTACAGCAGATAGGTCTGCTCCCGTTGGGTCAGCCGTTTCAGGCCATAATACAGTTCCCGGCGCGATTCCTGCTCCTCCATAATGCTCTGCGGCTGCATGGCGTAGGGGTCGGCTATGGCCTCAATGCGCCGTAGTTGTTCCTCTCCCGGCAGAACATCATCCAGCGAAACACGTTGGTAACAGACGCCGTCCTTGTCTTCCGTCACCATCCGCTGCTCAAAAGCGGCAAAGGCATCCCGCACCATGTCCATCATGCGTTGCGGATGGCAGGAGCCGCATAGGTCAGGAACTTCATGCCGCGCGCTGCATCGAACTTCGGCACAGCTTTCCATAAGCCAGATTGCCTGCCTGTTTCAAATCGTCCGTGTCAAGATTCAGACCGGACTGTGCCAGATTCATACTGCGGAAAAGGTCATTTGCCACCTTGCCGATAAAGGACTTGTTGTTTTCAATCAGGCTGTCCAGTGCGGCGGCATCGCCTTTCTGCGCCAGCGCACAAAGCCGTTCATTCGTCTGCTTCATGGGCGTTTTCCTGCTCTGCGGCAGACTGCAAGATTCCCAGCAGACCGTTCCGCAGCTGTTCCAGTGCTTCCGGCGTAGCTCCCTCCATGCCCGAAACACTGTCCAACATTGCATCCGTCAGCTGCTCTGCTGTAATCGTTGGGTGCTGTACATCCTGCCCCTTGGTCAATTCGGTGAACATCTTCTCTGCCACTTTCTTACTCATAGCTTCCTGTTCGGCGTAATGGCTCCCGATACCCTTTTTGATCTCCTTGACCGCTGCCATGAAATACATCTCAATGTCATCAAGGTCGCCTTGGTACACAGGCTTCTCCGAAGGCTGATGTCCTTTGCAGCCTTGGCTGCTTCCGGGGTCTTGACCTTTGTGCGCAGAAGGGTACTCAATGTCGTGAGCATAGCGTTCTGTGCTGCGATGCCGGATGCAAAGGTATCATCAAAATACTGCGCTATGCGGTAAGTAAGCTCTGCAAAGCGGGCGTTTTCCAGCAGCAGGTTGACCACCTCTGCATTGATGCGCCCTGTGTAGAGGTTCTTTGCGGCTTCTACGGACAAGCCCAGTTCGGCAATGTCGTAATTTTTGCGGTCGGGGATGTTGGTTTCTCCCAGCAGAAATCCGTGGACACGTTGAACAGCCTTGCAATCCTCAGCACCTGCTCATGGGTCAGGGTTCCTTTCGCACCGCTGATGAAGCGGCTGATGGTGCTCTTGGAGCAGCCGATCTCCTTGGCAAGCTCTGGTTGGCTGATGTTGTGTTCTTTCATCAAGTCCGCAAGACGGATGTTGGATGGTGCGGGCAGATATTCCTGTGCCATGTGGTCGGCCCTCCTTTTTGAGCTTTTTCCTCATTATAATACGCTCTGCCGTTTTGTTCAATATACGGTTTCCCCTCTGCCCTTGCTGTTGCAAATCTGCAACCAGTAAGGGCTTTTTTCTTTTTCCGTTGCAGTTCTGCCGCTTTTTCGCCTTTCCTGCAAAATTTTCCGTATATTCAGGCACAAGGCAAAAAAAACACCAGAGTTCCCACTTTGGGGTACTCTGGTGCAGTACATAACATCGCCCTTCCCGGTGGCCGCAGGTGCGGGGCTTTGTGGGCATCGAGCCACTTGTCCACCCCTGCCCGTAAAAAGTGCATTTTTCACGGAAGAAGTTCGTACAACCTGTACGGTCTGTACTTGTACGCACCTGTACGGCGAATCGAAGCAAATTAAAACGTGTTATCGTTTTTATTTTAGATTTTCGTACGTCGTACAGACGTACGGGTTATTTGAAGTCCGTACGCAATTTTTTTCAGATGCGTACGGAGCAATCAAGTTCGCATTGTGCGAACTTGATTGTAGCTCTCCCGCAGGAGACATTCCCCCTCGGAGAGTCCTCGAAGAGCCCACTACACTTTGCAGCCCATAGGGATGAAAGTGTTATAGTGGGTTATTACACTTCCAAAGAAGTGCATCTTCGTTCCCCGTCACCTCTCGATGAACCTTGAAAGGAGGGATGCCCTTTGGCAAGAAACGATGGCATTGACCGTACCAGTGTCCGAAATCTCGCCGTTTCGGACAAGGCTGTTGGCAACACCCAGCAACACAATGAGCGCGAAAAGGACAGCTATCGGAACCCCGATATTATCCCCCAGCGCGCTGCATGGAACGTCCACTTCAAAAAGCCCGCAGCCAGCTACACCGACCTGTTCTCCCAACTGGAAGCCGCTGGTACGATTTCAACGCGCGGCCTGAAGCCGGATGCCACCCATTATTGCGAGCTTGTCTTTGATGTCAACTCGGCCTACTTTGACAACCACAGCGGCTACGAGTTCGCCAAGCAGTTCTATGAGGATGCCTACCAAGCTGCCGTTCAAATCGTGGGCGGTGAGCAGTATATCCTCTCGGCAGTCATGCACGCCGATGAGATCAACCGTGCCATGACCGAAGCATTAGGCCGTGAAGTCTACCACTATCATCTCCATGTGGTCTATGTGCCTGTGGTGGAAAAGCAGATTCTCTGGTCGAAACGCTGCAAGGACAAGGCACTGGTCGGCACAGTCAAGGAGACCGTTATGCAGGTCAGCCGAAGCAAGAAGTGGGCTTCCAAGCCCCTGCTGGACGATGCCGGAAAGCCTGTCCTGCAAAAGAGCGGCAAGCCAGTCCTGAAGAAGTCGTACAGTGTCCTGCAAGACGATTTCTTCCACTATATGCGCAACGCCGGGTATACGGATGTAGAGCGCGGTGAGCGTGGCAGCACTGAAGAACACCTGACCGTCACCCAGTTCAAAGTCCAGCGGGAGCAGGAGCGACTGGACACTCTGACCGCCCAGATTGACCAGAAAGAGCAGCACCTCACCCAAACCAACAAAACCCTCTCCAAGACCGAAAAGGAACTTGCCGCTGTGCAGAAAAAGGTCACGCTCACAAAAGAAGCCCTCATTCATGCGCGCGATCTGGATTATATTGGTAAGCGCACCTTTCTCGGCAACTATTCGCTGACCGAAGAAGAGTTTTCCAAGCTGAAAAAGCAAGCCGACCACGGCTATATGATGGATGTGGAGAACCGCCGCCTGAAAGAAGAACTTTCCACCGCCAAGAAAGAGGCCGTTCGTTGGAGCAACAAGTACCACGACCTGTGGTACGACGTGAAACCCTATCTGGATGCTCTCCACCGTGCGCCCGAACTGGTGCGTGGCTTTCTGGAAAAGATTCTTGCCCCCAAGCAGGAGCACACCATGAATGTGCCGCAGCAAAACCGTAAGCGTGGGCAAGATGTAGAACTTTAAGCCGAATTTTTAGATGATATGACAATATAAGGAGCAATGCTTATGGATTTTGACCGTAATTCTATGACCGTCCCTGTGCAATCTTCCGATTATACGAAAAAGTTCTTGCAAAAGGACTCGAATCCCACTACAATGGAAGTGGTCACTCAAACCAATGCCGTCAAGTCTCCGACTGACAGCCCGGCAACCACGAAACTGGTGTACACGGTGGAAGAGATCGCACGAATGCTGGCCATCAGCCTGCGCTCTGCTTACAATCTGTGCAACAGCACTACCGAATTCCGTGTCCTGCGAGTAGGCGGAAGCATCCGTGTGCCGAAGGACAGCTTCGATGCGTGGCTCTACCGGGCAGCTTGATAAGGAGGCAAACAGTATGGCATATATTACGAAGCGCGGCAACTCTTACAGCGTCCGCTACACCTACGAAGATGAGCACGGCAAGAGCTGCGACAAATGGGAGAGCTTTCCCACAAAAGAGGAGGCAACGAACCGTAAGAAACAGATCGAGCATGAGCTGGCGGCTGGAACCTTCCTGATTCCGTCCTCGGTGACGGTGGCAGAGTTCCTCATGGATTGGCTGCCCAAGCAGTGCAGCAAGCACAAGTGGGCACCCAAAACCTACGAATCCAACCTTTCCACCATTCAGAATCTCATTATCCCCTATATCGGTAGCATGGAGATGCAGAAGCTCAAGCCCTACCACATGGAGAACCTCTACACGACCCTGAGCAAAACGCCCTGTGGTTCGTATATCGAGGGCAAGAAGCAGGAACTGACCGAAAAGCAGAAGCAGCGTTTCCTTTCCGGCACAACGATCCATGAGGTGCACCGGCTGCTGGGCACTGCCTTCCAGTATGCCGTAGAGTGGGGCATCCTTGTCAAAAGCCCTGTTCCCGTGGACAGCCCCAAGAAGTCTACGCAGGAGCGCACCATCTGGACGGTAGAGGAAATGAGGGCGGCTCTGGACAGCATGGAGGACCCCATCCTGCATCTGGCAGTCCACCTCACACTGGTGGGCGCACTGCGAGAGGGTGAGATCGTAGGTCTGACCCCGGAAGATCTCGATTTTGACGCAGCAGATGGCATCGGAACCTTCCGTATCAACAAGTCCATGCAGCGGGTGCGGAAAGAAGCCCTAAATCAAGTGGACGATGGCTGCATCATCAAGATATTCCCGGACAAGCTGGAGCGCAGCACCACTTCCCTCATCCTGAAAAGCACCAAAACCGCATCCTCCTGCCGTACCATCTTCATGACCTCTGCACTGAAAGAGGAATTGAAGAAGTGGCTGAATCAGTTGGCGGCAGACGAGATGAAAGACCCGGCACGCTACCATGATAGCGGAATGCTGTTCCGTCTACCCAATGGTCTGGCAGTGGAGCCGGTGCTGATCCGCAAGAAGTTCCTCAAATGGCAGGATGCCACCCGGAATTCCCCCGCATTGTGTTCCACGGTTTGCGGCATTCCAGTGCCACCTATCAACTGATGATCTCCGGCGGCGATGTGAAAGCCGTTCAGGCACTACAGGGCACGCCACGGCGGATATGCTGGTGAACACCTACGCTCATATCCAGCAGTCCTCTCGTGTAGAACTGGGCAGGAAATTTGAGGAAGGGTTCTATGCTAAACAGGAAAGCCCCAGCCCGCAGGCTGTACCCGCCGCAGGCGAACCGACCATCTCCATGACCGCTCTGCTGGAACTTCTGAAGGACGCAGACCCCGAAGTAAAGGCGCAGCTCCGTCTGGCTCTGCTGACCTGATGCAAAATTTACCACGCATTTCAAAGCAATTCCAGCCCATGCAGAGGATTCCCACGAAAACGCCGACCGTGCAAAAACCGTGCATTGACCGTGCAAACCCCGATTTTTCGGGGTTACATAACAAAAAAGAACGTCAAATCTTACGATTTGACGTCCAATATCTGGTGCACCTCCAGGGACTCGAACCCTGGGCCCACTGATTAAGAGTCAGTTGCTCTACCAACTGAGCTAGAGGTGCATATTGTCAAGATGCGGTTTCTTCATCCTGACAACTATGAGTCGGCGGCTACCTATTTTCACAAGCCGTTTCCAGCTAACTATCTTGGGCACGAGTGAGCTTAACTGCTGTGTTCGGAATGGGAACAGGTGGAACCTCACCGTCATCGTCACCGACCATATGACTGGCTCAGTATACCATAAGGTCTACTGTTTGTCCAGTGTTTAGAAGGACATGCCTTCAAAACTGAATAATCACTGCTACTTCTCGTTGACTTGAGATACTCAAGCGAATTGTGGTCAAGCCCTCGACCTATTAGTACACGCTTGCTGAATGGATCGCTCCACTTACACATCGTGCCTATCGACCTTGTAGTCTTCAAGGGGTCTTACCTGATCAAATCAGTGGGATATCTTATCTTTGGGTCGGCTTCACGCTTAGATGCTTTCAGCGTTTATCCGATCCGTACGTAGTTGCCCAGCTATGCTCCTGGCGGAACAACTGGTGCGCCAGAGGTACGTCCGTCCCGGTCCTCTCGTACTAGGGACAGCTCCCATCAAATATCCTGCGCCCACGACAGATAGGGACCGAACTGTCTCACGACGTTCTGAACCCAGCTCGCGTACCGCTTTAATTGGCGAACAGCCAAACCCTTGGGACCGAATACAGCCCCAGGATGCGATGAGCCGACATCGAGGTGCCAAACCTCCCGTCGATGTGGACTCTTGGGGGAGATCAGCCTGTTATCCCCAGGGTAACTTTTATCCGTTGAGCGATGGCATTTCCACTCACA
>ENA-OQLB01000754-OQLB01000754.1-human-gut-metagenome-genome-assembly--contig:-NODE-754-length-16717-cov-5.073056_pt1 | contig 16717 bp, 21 predicted proteins | sample MGYA00242656_ERZ504813 | MGnify/ENA primary metagenome ERZ504813 (study PRJEB26092, sample SAMD00036388) | human gut metagenome | host: Homo sapiens | study: EMG produced TPA metagenomics assembly of... | reverse complement strand
CTGAGCTAAACGCCCTTTTTGATGAACGAAGTGTTTGTTTTTTTTGTGTGGGCGTTGACGGATTCGAACCGCCGACCCTCTGCTTGTAAGGCAGATGCTCTGAACCAGCTGAGCTAAACGCCCGTACACTTCCGTTTCAAAAGCGATGCAAAGGTACAGCTTATTTTGAAACTACCAAAACTTTAGCCATCTATTTTGCAAGTTTTTTTTCACACACCACTAAGTATTACTGAAATTCAAGCAATTAGCTTTATTCTTTTTTTACTTCATTTTTGCGGATCACTTTTGCCGGATTACCCACCGCCACACAATCGGACGGAATATCTTTGGTCACCACGCTCCCCGCGCCGATAATACACCGGTCGCCAATCGTCACTCCGGGACAAATAACAGCGCCTCCGCCAATCCAGCAATCCTCACCAATCGTCACCGGATAAGCATATTCCTGCTCCACACGCCGCTCCAAATAATCAAGCGGATGCTGAGGAGTATAAATCTGCACATTGGGACCGACCAGCGTATATGCTCCGATCGTGATATATCCCCCGTCCAAAAACGTACAGTTGGAATTGATAAACACATGTTCCCCGAGACGGATGCCGTCGCCATGATCGCAACAGAAAGGCGGCCAGATTGTGGCAGAGGCGGGAATACCGGGTATCAAATCCTCCAATACCCTCCGAAACTCCTCATCATACCCGTCCATGCGGTTCAGCTTCAACAGCAGTTTCTTTGCACGTTTAAAACGTTCCTGAATTTCCGGGGAAGAGGTATTCGCCAGTTGCGAACTCCGCATTTTATCTACTTCATTCATATCCATTATATATATTCTTCGGCATGCACCAATCATCAATTTATGGAAAGCGGACATCCCGGCTAAAGGATGTCCGCCCCATTACAATCGTATATCAGTAGAATTATTTATATTCCTGCCAGCTCTTAATCTGAATATCTTCCATTTTCATCTCGCAGAACGCTTCAATGAAAGCACCTGCCAGACGGGCATTCGTAATCAAAGGAATGTTATGGTCGATAGCGCCGCGGCGAATCTTGTAACCGTTGGTCAGCTCGCGCTTAGAATGGTTCTTCGGAATATTCACAATCAGGTCGAACTTATGTTCGGCAATCATCGTCATTACATTGTTTTCCGCATCGGCACGTTCATCCGGCCAGAACACAGCCTCGGTGTTCACGCCATGTGCGTTGAGGAACGCAGCGGTACCTGCCGTAGCGTAGATCTTATACCCCTTGGCAAAGAGCATACGGCTGGCATCCAGCAGATCCACTTTCGATTTCATTGCACCGGAAGAGAACATAACACCTTTCTCCAAAGAAGGAATCTTGAAGCCGGTGGCAATCATGGAGTTCAGCAATGCTTCGGAGAAGTCGTCGCCGATACAACCCACCTCGCCCGTAGAGGACATGTCCACGCCCAATACCGGGTCTGCCTTATGCAGACGTGAGAAGGAGAACTGAGAAGCCTTTACGCCGATCCAGTCGATGTCGACGCCGACTTGTCCGGACGGGAATAGGGAGCATCCAGCATGATCTTCGTAGCAGTCTCGATGAAGTTGCGTTTCAGCACCTTAGACACGAACGGGAAGCTACGCGAAGCACGCAAGTTACATTCGATGACCTTCACCTCGTTGTTACGTGCCAGGAACTGGATGTTGAAAGGACCGGAAATGTTAAGTTCCTTTGCTATCTGACGGCTGATCTTCTTGATACGGCGTGCCGTAGCAAAGTAGATCTTCTGCGCCGGGAACACCAGCGTAGCGTCACCGGAGTGCACACCGGCAAACTCCACGTGCTCGGAAATGGCATATTCCACCACCTCACCGTTCTGTGCCACAGCATCAAACTCAATCTCCTTTGTATTCTGCAAGACTGAGACACCACCACCGGATACTCCTTAGAAACCTCGGCGGCCATTTTCAGGAAGTTTTCCAGTTCTTCTTCATCGTAGCACACATTCATCGCAGCGCCGGAGAGCACATACGACGGACGCACCAATACAGGATAACCCACTTTTTCAACAAATCCCTTCACGTCTTCCAGGCTGGTCAGCTCCTGCCATGCCGGCTGGTCAATGCCAAGCTGGTCGAGCATGGCAGAGAATTTGTTGCGGTTTTCTGCGCGGTCGATAGAGATGGGAGAAGTACCCAGCACAGGCACCGACTGGCGGTGGAGCTTCATGGCAAGGTTGTTCGGAATCTGTCCGCCTACGGACACGATTACGCCGCGCGGCTGTTCAAGGTCGATGACGTCGAGTACACGTTCAAAAGAAAGTTCATCGAAGTACAGGCGGTCGCACATGTCGTAGTCGGTGGACACCGTTTCAGGGTTGTAGTTAATCATGATTGACTTGTAACCCAGCTTGCGTGCCGTTTGGATAGCGTTCACAGAACACCAGTCGAACTCTACGGAAGAGCCGATGCGGTAAGCGCCCGATCCCAGTACGACTACCGATTTCTCGTTTTTATAGTAGTTCACATCATATCCCTGTACGGCATACGTCATATAGAGGTAGTTCGTCAGTTCCGGATGTTCGGAAGCAACGGTATTGATGCGCTTCACAGCCGGGAGAATACCCAACTCCTTGCGGCGGGCGCGTACCATAAGGTTCTCTTTCTCCATATTGCCTTCCGGGCTCAGCACGAAACGCGCAATCTGGAAGTCGGAGAAGCCGAGTACCTTGCTTCGCGCAGCACGTCAGCCGGAATGTCTTCCACCTTATTATATTGTGAAAGTTTATTTTTATAGTCTACGATATTCTTCAATTTGCCGAGGAACCAGGGATCGATCTTTGTCAGTTCGAAGATGCGGTCAATGCTATACCCTTCTCCAAAGCCTGGCATGGCGAATACACGCAGGTCGGTGGGGTGGGACAGTTCATGGTCCAAATCATCGAATTCCACACCGTCGTTGCCCACAAAGCCATGCATACCTTGTCCTATCATACGCAAACCCTTTTGGATGATTTCTTCGAAAGAGCGGCCGATAGACATGATTTCGCCCACTGACTTCATGCTCGAACCGATTTCGCGTGATACCCCCGCAAACTTCGTCAAGTCCCAACGCGGGATTTTGCAGATCAGGTAATCCAGTTGCGGAGCCTCGTAAGCCGAATTGGGAGTTCCCATTTCACCGATCTGGTCGAGCGTATAGCCAGCGCAATCTTGGCAGCAACGAAAGCAAGCGGATAGCCGGTGGCCTTGGATGCCAGTGCGGAAGAACGCGACAGACGGGCATTCACCTCAATCACGCGGTAGTCGTTGGTTTCGGCATTGAATGCATACTGTATATTACATTCGCCCACGATGCCGAGGTGGCGGATACATTTCGTAGAAGTTCCTGCAACATTTTCACTTGTTCGTCGGTAAGCGAGCAGGTAGGCGCAACCACGATGGACTCACCCGTATGGATGCCCAGCGGATCGAAGTTTTCCATGCTTGCTACGGTGAAGCAGTGGTCGTTGGCATCGCGGATCACCTCAAATTCAATCTCTTTCCAGCCCTTCAAGGACTCTTCCACCAGAATCTGCTTGGAGAAAGCAAAAGAGCTCTCGGCCAGTTTCAGGAATTCCTCCTCGTTGGCACAGATACCGCTGCCCAGTCCGCCCAAGGCATAAGCCGAACGCACCATTACGGGATAACCGATTTTGCGGGCTGCGGCGAGGGCGTCTTCCATGCTTTCCACAGCTTGGCTGACGGGCGTCTTCATCTCTATTTCGTCCAGCTTCTTCACAAAAAGGTCGCGGTCTTCGGTGTACATGATAGCCTCTACGGAGGTTCCCAGCACACGTACGCCGTATTTATCTAAAACGCCGTTGGTATAGAGTTCCGCACCGCAGTTCAGTGCGGTCTGTCCGCCAAAAGCTAACAAAATGCCATCCGGATGTTCTTTCTTGATGATTTCCTCTACAAAATAAGGAGTCACCGGCAAGAAATAAACCTGATCGGCAATACCTTCCGATGTTTGGATTGTAGCAATGTTCGGGTTCACCAATACCGAACTTATACCCTCTTCACGCAAAGCCTTCAAAGCCTGCGAGCCGGAATAGTCAAACTCTCCCGCCTGACCGATCTTGAGCGCACCTGAGCCCAAAACAAGCACTTTCTTCAAATTCTTTTCCATATCTCTTTTGTTATCTATGTAAGTTCACTTTTTACGTTCTTCCCACCTATACAAAAAAAATGCGTTACCCCGATTAAGGATTAACGCATTACCAAAGAACTAAAAATATCGTTTTCGGAAAAAGAGAAACCGACGGCTAACGAATGAAATTCATTCGAACGAAGGTTGTATGTACTTCTCATTTCCTGCGATTGCATAACTGTCTTTAAAATTTGTGCAAAGTAACGACTTATTTACGATTTGAGCAAATTAATCAAAGAAATAAATTTCTTATCCGAAAAGAATAGTTACATTTGTAACAATGCAGTCTTAGAATCAAGCTTTCATTTATAGGAATTAAGCTTTCATTTATAAAAATCAAACTTTCATTCTTGAAAATCAAAGCTTGATTCTAAGACTGCATCGCTACAATAAGAACTTCATAACACAAGGGAAAGATGTCTGCACAGCAATATAATGAAAGAAATGCCCGATATTCATGGAGCGGACAAGGCTCCCGGCACAGAGCATGGCTTTCGCCGTTTAATTTTTAGGGCAATGCACTGCATTAGATGAAAATAATGGTATCTTTGCATTCCGTTACAACAGACAGGATTTTATAAGGAAAAAATAATAAATACAGATATGGCAAAAGAAAAAATCATCCTTACGGGCGACCGGCCCACAGGACGCCTGCACATCGGACATTATGTAGGCTCATTGAGACGCAGAGTGGAGTTGCAGAACTCCGGACTGTATGACAAGACATTCGTGTTCATAGCCGATGCACAAGCATTGACAGACAACATGGAGAACCCTGAGAAAGTACGTCAGAACGTTATCGAAGTGGCACTCGACTATCTGGCATGCGGACTGGATCCGGCAAAGAGCACCATCTTCATCCAGTCGCAAATACCGGAACTGTGCGAACTCACATTCTACTATATGGACCTCGTCACCGTATCACGCCTGCAGCGCAACCCGACGGTAAAGACGGAAATCCAAATGCGCAACTTCGAGACGAGCATCCCGGTAGGTTTCTTCACCTACCCCATCAGCCAGGCTGCGGACATTACGGCCTTCCGCGCCACCACCGTTCCCGTAGGCGAAGACCAGGAACCGATGATTGAGCAGGCCCGCGAAATCGTACGCCGCTTCAACTTCATCTACGGCGACACACTGGTAGAGCCCGAAATCCTTCTGCCGGACAACGCAGCCTGCCTGCGCCTGCCGGGAACAGACGGAAAAGCCAAGATGAGCAAGTCACTGGGCAACTGCATCTACCTTTCCGACACAGCCGACGAGGTGCAGAAGAAAGTGAAAAGCATGTACACCGACCCCAACCACCTGCGCGTGCAGGATCCGGGCAAGATTGAGGCAATACCGTATTTACTTATCTGGACGCCTTCTGCCGCCCCGAACATTTTGAACGTTACCTGCCGACTACCCCTCTCTGGAAGAATTGAAGGCGCACTACCAACGTGGCGGACTGGGCGACATGAAAGTGAAAGGTTTCCTCAACAACATCATGCAGGAGACGTTGGAACCGATTCGTAATCGCCGCAAGGAGTTCGAAAAGGACATTCCCGCCATCTACGAGATGCTGAGAAAAGGTTGCGAAACAGCACGCGAAACAGCCGCCGCAACATTGGACGATGTGCGTCGCGCCATGAAAATCAACTATTTTGACGACGCGGAACTGATTGCGGAACAAGTGAAAAAGTTCAGCGCAGAATAAAGGTTTCACCACAGAGGAGACAGAGTTTCGCAGAGGATTCTTCCTTTAATACTGTACCCTCTGTGGTAAAAAAGCATACAAAGAAAGGGCTGTACCCGTCACCGGATACAGCCCTTGTTCTTTTCCATTATTTATCTGTTAGTTAGCAGATTTCACCAGTACCACACGATTCAGGATGGGCTGTCCGAACTTGTCAACACCACCGTCGGCAGAAATCTTCAGGCGGTCGGCAGAGATTCCGTAGTCCTTCACCAAAACATCCACTACTGCCTGTGCACGTTTCAAGCTCAACTCCTTGTTGAACTCAGGAGTACCTGTGGCAGAGTCGGCATAACCGTTTACGGTGTAAGTCGCGTTCGGGAATTCCTGCATCTGTTTGGCCAGATAAGAGATGTTCATCACCTCACGCGGAGACACCTCGGCAGAACCTATATTGAAGAATACGGTACGCGGCGCGATATTCGGATCGGTAACGACAACTTCGGTTTCAGCAACCTCTACCGGTCTGTTCTGTGCAGCGGTCAGAGCCGATTCGAGCTGTTGGTTGGCAGCAGCCATTTCAGCAATCTGCTGTTGCATGGCAGAGAGTTCAAGCGCTGAAATCAACTGCGGCATCGGACGGTTGAAACCGCGTTTCGGGAAGTGGTAGGTCAGACCGAGCGTTGCACTGAACACACCGTCATAACCCTTACCGGCAACTGTTCCGTCAAACTTGTCCTCAGTCCCCATTGCACTCAGCTCCAAATTAATGTCGATCGCATTCGAAATGCGGAAGCGGTTGATAATACCGGCGTTCACCGACAGGGCCTGACGATGGGGCTTGGTATAGTTATGAGTGATACCGGCACCCAAATAAGGAATTATTTCATATACGCGGTATTGATTGTAACCGCCAAACAAGGCATTCAGATTGAACATCACATCACCATGAAAGTTCATATACTCAAAGCGTTGCTTGTACGAACCGTTTTCACGTTGAGTGCCCTTTACATAATCGGCAAACGGATCCATCGTGAAACCTTTTGCCTGAAGACCGCTATACTGCAAACGCAATCCGAGACCCGGAGTAAACCATTTGCCGACAGAGATGTTCATCGTAGGACTGATGCGCTTGCCGAAGTCGCCCAACTGCTGGTCGTTATCTCCATACATCACCGATGCACCGCCTCCGATAGAAAAGAACCAGTTGCTCCAAAATGGATTTGTGATTACTTGGTACTTGTCCTGTACCTGAATAATGTCGACCTGTTCCACAACGACAGGTTTTTGCTGCGCCATAGCGGCAGAAGATACGCCGGCCAATGCCAGCAACATTAGAATCTTTTTCATATACCTAAAATAGTTAAGTTGGTTAATTAAATTCTTTATCATTCAAACTGATTAATTAACACCAGCAAAACTAAAAGGTTCTGAAAAAAAGATTTTTTTTTAAAGAGCCTGCTTAAAGATCACTTCAAAAACAGTTTTTCAATATCTTCTTCTTTAATGGTAGAAAGTACCGTACGTCCGTCGGGCGTATAATTAGGCGTGGCACAGGCAAACAGACTGTCTACGAGGTTGGACATTTCATCATTGCTCAACACCTGCCCGTAGACGATAGCCGCCGCGCGCGCCAATGTCAGCGCAAGGATTGTCCGGACTTCTTCTTTCACATCACTGCCTTTTTCCATAGCGGTATGCACCATATTACGCACCAGCTCCACCGGATTCAGCCCTTCGATGCCGGAAGGGATGCCGTTGATAGCGTAACTGCCTCCGCCCAAAGGACTCAGGTCGAAACCTACTGCCGCCAAATCGTCCGACAGGCTCTCCAACACCGCCGCTTCGGAAGCCGGCAACTGGACGATCTCCGGGAACAACACGCCCTGAGACACCCCCTGCTTCTGGCGAATCTGGTTCATATAACGATCGAACAGCACCCGCACATGCGCACGATGCTGGTCTATCAGCATCAAACCGGATTTTACGGAAGTAAGAATAAAACGTCCTTTGAATTGCAGATGCTGCGCTCCCTTTTCCATGGAAGAGGACTCACCGGAATACAGAGAAGGAGACTGGGAAAGCTCAGAGGCAGGCTCCTTCACATCTGAGACGGTTGTCTCGAAATCAAGAGGTTCCTCCGCAGCAGGTTCGTTCATCTTGCTTGCTTTCTCCAAGCCGGAGTATAACCCTTCCCACTCCACACTTTGACGGGAATAGCTGCCCCCGCCGTAGGACGAAGCGGACGAAGTCTTGAAAGGATTGAAATCCGCATTATAATGAACTTTAGGCGGTTCGATAGGGCGACTCTGCTCGAATGTAGGGATGTCGGGCATCCCTTCCGTATCGAAATCGATGGACGGCACAGCATTGAACTTTCCAAGCGACTCCTTAACGGCAGCCGAAAGTATCTGCCAAATGGCCTGTTCGTTCTCAAACTTGATTTCTGTCTTTGTTGGATGAATGTTCACATCTATATTGGCTGGATCAACTTCAAAATAGATGAAGTAGGATATTTGCTCTCCGGCAGGAATCAGTTGCTCATAAGCGTCCATCACCGCTTTGTGGAAATAGGGGTGGCGCATGTAACGCCCGTTTACAAAAAAGTACTGGTGTGCGCCTTTCTTGCGGGACGTCTCCGGCTTTGCAACAAAACCCGAAACCTTTATCATCGTCGTATCCACATCCACCGACAACAACTGCTGGTTCAGCTTTTTGCCGAATACGGCAAGAATACGCTGCCGCAATGGCATGACAGGCAGGTTGAACAATTCCGTATCATTGCTATACAGATAGAAAGCGACATCCGGATGCACCAAAGCAATACGCTCAAACTCCGCCAGGATATTGCTCAGCTCCGTTGAGTTCGCCTTCAGGAACTTGCGGCGGGCAGGGACATTGAAAAACAGGTTCTTTACGGAGAAATTGCTCCCCTTAGGACAGGACACAGCCTCCTGGCTCTCTACCTTAGAGCCGGCAATCAGCAACCGCGTACCGAGTTCCTCATTGGCAGGACGGGTCTTCAACTCCACTTCCGCCACCGCGGCAATGGATGCCAGCGCTTCTCCACGAAATCCCATCGTGCGCAAAGCAAACAAATCGGAGGCTTCGCGTATCTTGGAAGTGGCGTGGCGCTCAAAAGACAAACGGGCATCCGTTTCGGACATGCCCTTTCCGTCGTCGATAACCTGGATGCCGGTCTTCCCCGCATCCGTTACCAGCACATGTATCTCTCTGGCTTCTGCATCAATCGCATTTTCTACCAATTCCTTGATGACGGATGCCGGACGCTGGATCACCTCTCCGGCAGCAATCTGGTTCGCAACCGAATCGGGCAGCAAATGAATGATATCGCTCATGGCAAGTATTAAGTATAAAATATAAAGAATAAGAATATAGACAACTTAGATGACACCGTTGGTTATAGCATACCACAAATAGATCAGCAGGGCTATGACAACCAGTATTATCCCCAAATGCACAGGCTTACGCCCGCTCTCTTTACGACGCTTCAGATGGGTGGTGCCTTCAACGAACTTCCCCCGGATATCTTCAGGCGAAAACTCCTTCTCCGGCAGCATGCCTAATTCGCGTTTGGCATCTTCTTCCATTTTAGCCAGCTTCTCTTTCCGCTCATCCACATAGATATATGAATGGTTAAATCCTCGCGGCTTGCGCATTGTAAACATTCCCATAGCGTTATTTTTTAGTTCGTTTTATGTGCATATCTCTTGGCGAAGTTAAAGGTTTCCGATCACTTTTCTGCAATGTCTCACCCGCTTTTTTGCCTCGCCATTCAAAGATGTCATACTTATTCAGCGGACGGATATAATCGAACCACACAAACGAAGGCAGCCGCATTTTGTCCGCCGGTATCTGATCCATAGGATACAACACCCCATTGGACTTGCCTATCAAAGCGGCTTCTTCCATCTTACGGTCTTTCAGGAAAATGCGCAGAAAACTGCCTTCGGCATAGTTCATGCCAATCATCGTACTGTCTTTCTCTTCCGGATAGAAAACAATCAGGACATTACCGTTTACATCCACACGACGCATATCTCCATTGATGAAAAAAGCCTTCATCTCTTTGCCTGTCACCTGATTGTAGTGAACAGAATCTTTCTGCTCCACCGCCAATGCCTGATTGATGATATGCGCCCAGTCAATGGTACTATCATTCATGTAGACTTTTATCTCTTCTCCAAGTAATTGCTGCGCGCCATGCCACAAGACCGGATCGGTGTACATCGTCATGCAGGAATCTTTGGAGTTGTAGACCAAAGAGTCGCATACCGCCTGCACGTCCGTACGATAAGCACGCACTTTATGATAAACACGCATTTCACGATAAGTGGAATCAGTATTCAGATTGTAGGTCACCAGCCGCAAGGTATCACCATGCATGAAAAGCTGTCGCCCTGAGAATAGTCGATGGCAACGGCACGCCGGGTGGCAATGGCATTACCCGTCAGTTCGTTGTAGAAGCAATAATCACCGGTAAGCATATTCTTGTTTACCGTATCATTCATCTGCACGTTATCAAAGGCTTCGCCATACCCCAGCTTACGGTCGTAGAACAGGCTGTCACCCACCAGTTTCTTACCTTCGTTGGTCAGGACCGAACGGTCCAACAGTTCCGCCTGCTCGGAAACGGTGTTATATATCCCGCGTTCCGAATAGATATGATTTTTGTCGCTGACAATATCAGAAGGTCCCAGAATCGTAGCGATTTTAGATTCCGTACTGTATTTCAGCGTATCGGAAGTGAGGACAAACTTCGGATTCACCAACTTCACCTCATGGTTGAACACAGCCAGTTTGGTGGCCGGACTGTATTCTCCCCATTCGGAAGTCAGTACGTTTTCTTCATCGGTCAACGTACCGCCATCAAAATAATAGCCTAAGTTGTAAAGACGGTCGTAATTCAGGCTGTCCGTAGTGAGCTCTGTGTTACGGTTAATCATGCGCACATTCTCACGCAACATGGCAAGCTGCGACATTCCGTCATAATACAGGTAATCACCATATATGAACAAGGTGTCTCCCTGCTCCATGCGGACATTGCCGAAAGCCTCAACGGAATTGATTTTCTCGTAAATCAGAGCGCTGTCACAAAACATGTACATGCTGTCATGCTTCATCCTGACAGATCCTATCAGCACCTGTACGTCGGGACGCGACTGCTTGTCCGCCTGCGCTTCATCGGCATAGAGCAAATCTACACGTTTCTTTTTCCTGTCAGGCTCGTTTTTCCTGTCCTGCGCACTCAGCAAGCAAACGCCGAACAGACATATCAAACCAAATATCAGTCTTTTATCCATCCCGGATACTTGAATGTACAGTTTCTCCAATTTTCGTTGATGCGGACGTAGGTATGTTTCTGTTTTTCACGAATCCATTTGTCCAACATCTGGTCGCGACGTTTCTCCAGAACTATTTCTTTCAGGTTCTGGTAGTCGTCGGCAACAGTTGCCTTATGCCCGTTAGTGCGGCTCTTCAGTTTCACGATAACACATTCTTCCTTTCCGGTTTTCTGCGGAATCATCGTGAATGCTTCGGAAATCTCGCCCACCTTCATCTTATCCACCACTTTTGCTATCTCAGGCGGCAGTTCCTGCATCTCGAACTTGGAAGTATTATTATTGGGATTGGGCAACAGACCATGATTATTGCGTGTATCCTTATCCTGCGAAAGCACCGATGCCGCTTCCTCAAAAGAGAACTTTCCATTGCGAATGTCATCGGCAATAGAATCCAGACGCGACATCCCTGCCGTCAGAGCTGCTTCCGGAATATGCGGCTTCAACAAGATGTGGCGGGTCTTGATACGATCGCCCCGCTTCTCTATCAACTGGATGATATGAAAGCCATACTCAGACTCCACGATTTTGGATACTTTGTTGGGATCTTGCAAGTTGAAAGCGACATTAGCATAGGCAGGATCCAACATGCCACGTCCGGAGAATTCAATCTCACCACCGCGAATGGCCGAAGCACGATCTTCGGAATACATACGGGCCAACGTAGAGAAGCTGGTCTCACCCTTTGTGATGCGGTCGGTGAAATCGCGCAAACGCTTTTTCACATTCTCTATCTCTTCCAAAGGAACCTTAGGCTGCTGAGTGATAATCTGAACCTCTACCTGTGTCGGAATATAGGGGATGCTGTCTTGCGGCAGGTCTTTGAAGTAACGGCGCACCTCGCAGGCGTAATCTTGATTTCACCAACCAGCTTCTGTTGCATCTTCTGCACTTTCAGACCTTCACGAGCGTTGTCGCGCAAAGTTTCGCGAATCTGACTGGAAGTTTTATTGAAGTATTCCTCCATTTTCTCGCGTGAACCGATATTGGTGATATACATATTCGTCATATAGTCCACACGCTGAATAACCTCGGCTTCGGAGACTTCAATACTGTCGAGCGCTGCCTGATGCAGGAACAACTTTTGCACAGCTATTTCTTCCGGTATCACGCAATAAGGGTCGCGATCGAACTTACGTCCTTCATACAAGGCGCTCATACGCGCTTCTTCCACTTCGGACTTCAATATAGCCTCGTCGCCTACTACCCACACTACCTCGTCAATCACATTGTCTTGTCCATAAACGGTAGAACCGGCTAACAGCGTCAAGGCAAATAAAACTACAAACTTAAAGTTCATACACTTTTTCATTCTTGGTGTCTTATACTAATAATATTTAATTTTCTCTCTCTTCTCGGCACGTCGGTACAAGTCTTCTTTTACTTGTTCCATAAACTCCACCTGCTTCATGTTCAGCATCATATCCTTCACCTGAGTACGGGCGAATTCGTACGGTTCCTGTTCTCCCACCGTACGAAAATCACTCACATTCAGGAAGTAATGGAAAGCAGTATCTTTCAGCTCTACATGACGGTTCTTATTCAGGTATTCTCCGGCATCGGACACCTTCAGCGGTATCAGATCCATCACTTCGGCTATCGGCACCCACTTGTCATAAAAGTACTCGTACTTCACAGCATTCTGCAAACTGTATTTTTCCAAATGTTCTACTGCTTCGCGGGTCTCGGTTTTGTACCAACGGCGGACATTGCCCAACTGGGGAGCCTTAAGAGGAACTTTGATGAACAATCCCTTCATCAAAGGACGCTCTACCTTGAAAAGTTCCTGATGCTTCTCATAGTAATCGGCCAGTTCCGTTTCCGAAATTTCCTTGGAAAGGGTCTGATTCATCAATGCCTGCTGATAGGTATGCATAATCAACGCTTTCCGGTAGTTCTCCACCAGCTTGTCAATCTCACCACTGTTGGGAATATTGCTTTTCGCCTTCTCATACAACAGCACTTCTTCCGCCCAGTTGCGTATGTAATGCTCTGCAAACAACAGGCTATCATCCTTCGACAACCCCGCAGGAAGTACCGCTTGCAAATCTTCATGGTAAAGGAAGTTGCCATCCAATTCCACTAACGGTGTTCGCCCTCCATGATCGTGCTGTTCCTTGCATGATCCACAGACAAGAAGAATTAAAAGCCCCAAACAGATTGTTCGCATTACCAACTGATATTTACTGTTTTTAAGGTACGAAGATACTGCTTTAATCGGTTGCATCAGTGATTATTAACGGTTTTTAAAACCTCTTGGTTTATTTCAACCTTAGCCGAAGAGCGTAAACGGTCCACCCAACGGCCATCCAAGTAGGTCTGATAATCCGCAACCAGCCTGTCTTTTACTTCCTGATAGTCATCCGGCCCTTTCACTTTCTTGCCCAACACAGCAGTAAAAGGAAATGACACCAAAGGCGTTGCATCCTTACCCTTAAACACCAAATCATCAACATACGCATTGTCACCGGGAGCAAACACGCCCTGTTCGACTTGTATCTGCGGTTGCGCACCGGCATTAAAAGTCAAGCGTATGGCATCTTTCCATTCTTCTTCCGGCAAGCTTTTCAAGAACTTACGCGCTGCTTGACAACACGTTTACTCACGCCATGCAGGACAATTCCTCTATATCTCCGTTCTTCCCACTGATAATCGGACCGATGCTTCTCAAAATAGGCTTTTAAACCGGCTTCATCCGTCGCAGCCCGTTTACGGATTTCCTTGTCTATGATTTTCTTCAACAGCGCCTGTTCCTTGTAGTCTTGCACCAAACAACGTAAATCCGGATATTTCTGCTCCAAACATGTATTTTCATAATCAAGTACGGTTTTCACGATGAAAGCGTCCAGCTGCTTGCGCACATCTGCCGGATAAGCCGCAGCAAAACGGGCAAAATCGGTTCCCGTATAGCTCCTTCCTGCCAATGTGAACAGAGTGCGGCTGGTATGCCCTGAATTCGTCAGTTCATCCACACCAGCCTTATCGGGAGTGTACCGGTATTCTTTCTTTAATTTCTCCACCTGCACTTCCACCCCCCGGTCCGCTTCATGCCGGGACTGACGAGCCATTATTTCATCCTTCACCTTTTCAAAAGGCGGCAGCTCTCTACGTTCAAGTACCTTTACGATATGAATACCTTGCGGAGTAAAAAAAGGCTGAGACACGCCACCCACCGGCAATTCAAAAGCCACGTCTTCAAATTCCACCGGCATCTGAAGCCAACTCACCCATAATGACCGTTTTTCATCAGAAAAGCGCTCTACACAAGCATTAAAAGCATTGTCTCCCGGATTTTTCCGAAGATACTCATGAATGGAGTCCATACGGGCAACCGCATCGCGAAGCGCATCACCGGAAACATTCTGAGGAAGATATTTGAAAATATGGCGCACACGTACCTGTCCTCCACGATGATGAGCTTCATCCTGTCATACCACCGGCGGGCAGCAGCATCCGCTTCAATCGTATCGGTCAGGTATGATTTTACCAGCCGGACACGATAGTTCTCCACTTCCTCGCGGAAAGCAAAAGCCGTATCCAAACCGGCAGCTTCAGCATCACCTACTTTCAGTTTGAAATTCACAAAATGCTCTACATATTTTCCCGGTGTAGCGTGTTTAAGAGCGAGCAATGATTTATCCCTGTTATAGCTATACTCAAATTCAGAACGGAGCACATCCTTTCCATTGATACGCATCAACACCGGATCCTGCTGAGCAAAAACATTCCAACCCAACCAAAGAAAGATCACTGCCAAACAACTCTTTATCATAATCATCTTTTTAAAGAAACGAACAAAATCAAATGCAGATACGACACAAAGATACAATTTCAGAAATAATATGCCTGGTTCACATCGAAAAAACCATATGTACTCCTCAATAAATCTTCCGTCCAATAAGAACAATGCCCGAAAAGTATAGTTTTACTTTCCGGGCATATATCGTTAAGTGTGTATATTTCCTTTATTCAGGACGGCTGTAATTCGGCGCCTCGCTGGTGATTGCAACATCATGCGGATGGCTTTCAAGCACACCGGCATTAGTGATACGGGTGAACTTGGCATCGTGCAGTTTTTCGATATTAGCCGCACCGCAATATCCCATACCTGCACGCAAACCACCGGTCAACTGGTAGATAACCTCATATAGAGTGCCCTTATAAGGAACACGAGCAGCGATACCCTCCGGTACGAGCTTCTTCACATCACTTGTTCCACTCTGGAAGTAACGGTCTTTAGAACCATGTTCCATAGCCTCCAAAGAGCCCATACCGCGATAAGACTTGAATTTACGCCCGTTGAAGATAATCGTTTCGCCCGGAGACTCTTCCGTTCCGGCCACCAATGAGCCAATCATTACAGAATAACCACCGGCAGCCAAAGCCTTCACCACATCGCCGGAATAACGCAAACCGCCATCAGCAATCAGAGGAATACCCGTACCTTTCAATGCTTTTGCCACATCGTATACGGCAGACAACTGGGGAACACCCACACCGGCAACTACGCGAGTGGTACAGATAGAACCCGGACCGATACCCACTTTCACACCGTCGGCACCAGCCTCAACCAATGCTTTCGCAGCCTCTCCGGTTGCAATATTACCTACTACTATATCAATGTTCGGGAAACGTTTCTTAGCCTCTTTCAACTTCTCGATTACAAACATAGAGTGCCCATGCGCCGTATCAATCACAATGGCGTCCGCACCTGCATCCACCAATGCCTGCATACGGTCCAGCGTATCCACTGTCACGCCTACCCCGGCAGCCACACGAAGACGGCCTTTGCTATCTTTGCAGGCATCGGCTTGTCTTTTGCCTTAGTAATATCCTTGTAGGTAATCAAACCTACCAATTTATTATCTTTATCAACTACCGGTAACTTTTCTATTTTATGTTCCTGCAGGATTTGGGCAGCAGCTTCCAAGTCGGTTGTCTGATTGGTAGTAACGATGTTACTTTTCGTCATCACCTCATCAATACGCTTGTTATGGTCTTTCTCAAAACGAAGATCGCGGTTGGTAACAATTCCCACCAAATGTCCTTCATCATCTACTACCGGAATACCGCCAATCTTATACTCGGCCATCAAGCCAATGCATCAGCTACCGAAGATCCTCTCTTGATAGTCACCGGATCATAAATCATACCATTTTCGGCACGCTTTACAATAGCAACCTGACGAGCTTGTTCCTCAATAGACATATTCTTATGGATAACACCGATACCACCTTCACGAGCAATGGCAATGGCCATTTTCGCTTCGGTAACAGTGTCCATAGCAGCTGTTACAAACGGAATTTTCAACTCAATGTTGCGTGAGAACTTAGTCGAGAGTTCGACTGTTTTAGGGAGTACCTCAGAGTAAGCAGGGATCAACAAAACGTCATCGTAAGTCAATCCATCCATTACAATCTTATCAGCAATAAATGACATAGGGCTATGCGTTTAAAATTTATTGCGTGCAAATATACGGTTTTTATTCCATTTCGTATATTTACACGCAATATTTTTTCTT